>RCNE010001544.1_pt1 | contig 12450 bp, 9 predicted proteins | sample 2041361 | NCBI WGS metagenome assembly RCNE01 (sample SAMN09708229, study PRJNA481090) | Marine sediment metagenome, whole genome shotgun sequencing project.
GATGATGCGCGGTATGTGGAGCGTCCTGGTCCCACCTCGCCACCCTTCCCCGGCCATGGGATGGCAACAGGTGATACGTTGCGCGAGGATTGGTTCCCAGTGGTCTATCGCGCCTGAGGCGCGTGCTTGAAATGTGCCGGGCCTAAGCCGTCCCGCTTGCAATCCGCGCCAATCCCGACAAAAACACCAAGGATATGTCTCGCTCCTTCCGCATCCACTCGCCCCTAAGGCTCGGCACGCTCGCGTGGATCGCCGCTGGCGTTTGCCTGCTGCCTATGGCCGCCGTGGCGATTGCCGCACTGACGGGCGGGGTTGAGACGTTTGCGCGCCTCTCCACCACCGTCCTGCCTAGGTTTGCTGGCACCACGGCGCTGCTGATCTTGTTGGTGGGCATTGGGACCTGCATCATCGGCACTGGCTCCGCTTGGTTGGTAACCGCCACCCGCTTCCCCGGCAGACGTGTATTCGAGATCGCTTTGGCCCTACCGCTGGCCTTCCCGGCCTACGTGCTGGCCTACGCCTACACCGATTTCCTCGACCATCCAGGTTGGGTTCAGACCAGCTTGCGCGATCTGATGGGTTGGGGGCCGCGCGACTACTGGTTTCCAGAAATTCGTTCCCTTGGCGGGGCTGCCATGATGCTGACGCTAGTGCTCTACCCCTACGTCTATCTGCTGACCCGCGCCGCGTTTCTGCAACAAAGCGCCACCGCCTACATCGCCGCACGAACCCTTGGTGCTGGTCCGTGGGGGGCATTTGCCCGCGTCTCCCTGCCCATCGCGCGCCCAGCGATCGCGGGCGGCGTTCTTCTGGCGTTGATGGAGACATTGGCGGATTTTGGCACCGTGTCGTATTTCGGCGTCCAAACCTTTGCGACCGGCATCTACCAAGCGTGGTATTCCTTTTTCGACCGAGGTGCCGCTGCGCAGCTTGCCCTGTGCCTGCTGATCGTCGCCCTCGTCATCGCAGCACTGGAGCGACGTCAAAGGCGAGATCAACGCCACCATGGCGCAGGGCGCAGGTTCGAGCCGATGCAAAGCGTCGTACTATCGGGTTGGCAATCTGCGGGCGCGGTCGCGTTTTGCGGCTTTCCCGTGGCCCTCGGTTTCGTGCTGCCCGTGGGCCTGCTGCTTGGCCTTGGGTGGAACAGTTTCGATAACCTTCTGACGTCACGCTACCTCGGGTTCCTCCAGAACTCCCTCATACTCGCATCAATCGCCGCTATGATCACAGTCGCGGCTGCGGTTCTGCTTGGCTTCAATGCGCGCCTGCACCCGACGCCGTCTGCCAAAACTGCCGTACGTGTCGCGGGCCTTGGCTATGCCGTGCCTGGTGGCGTAATCGCGGTGGGCCTGATCGTGCCATTTGCCGCCTTCGACAACGCACTGGATGCGGTGATGGAGGCGCGCTTTGGGATCGACACGGGGCTGCTGATTACTGGCTCTATCTGGCTGCTTATTGCCGCTTACGGTGTGCGGTTCATGGCCGCCGCGCTGAGTGCCTATGATGCCGGTTTGAGTACCATTAACCCCAACGTAGATGCCGTCGCGCGTACGCTGGGTCGCACCCCTCGGTCCATGCTGCGGGGCGTACATCTGCCGATCCTGCGGCCATCAATCCTGACGGGCCTGCTGATCGTGTTTGTTGATGTGATGAAGGAGCTTCCCGCGACGCTGATCATGCGCCCGTTCAACTTCGATACGCTGGCCGTTCAAGCCCACCGCCTCGCCGCAGATGAACGACTATCTGAGGCCGCTGTCCCATCGCTGGTAATCGCCGCCGTAGGTCTGCTGCCTGTGGTGATCTTGTGCTACGGTTTGGGCCATGAGCGCACTGCGCGGCGGTTTGTGCCTGGACCAGTGTAGGCTGGTAATTCATCCAGAATTGAAATTTTGGGTCGGACAGTTCCGCTCAACTAGGGAAAATCGATGCTGACTATTTTGAAATACACGACAACAATCCAGTCCGTTCTCGTCCCATACAATTTATGCGACAGATCGGGCAGCGCCGGCGGAAATCTCTGCCCAAAATGCTTTGGCAAAAGGCTGAACGACGTTTAGCCAAACACTCCATCCGGTCTAAACGTCGCTAGAATAAACTGCTACATCATCTCGCGAACGTCAGTCAGACGGCCCGTGATCGCTGCTGCTGCTGCCATGCCCGGCGACATCAAGTGCGTACGACCGCCACGGCCTTGACGGCCTTCAAAATTGCGGTTGGACGTGGCCGCGCAGCGTTCACCCGGGGCCAGCTGGTCAGGGTTCATCGCAAGGCACATGGAACAGCCCGCAAGCCGCCACTCAAAGCCCGCGTCAAGGAAGATCTGCGCCAGACCCTCCTCTTCCGCCTGCGCCCGCACAAGGCCAGAGCCCGGCACGACCATCGCACGAATGCCGTCTTTCTTCTTCTTGCCCTTCAAGATCGCCGCAGCGGCCCGCAAATCCTCAATCCGGCCGTTAGTGCACGACCCGATGAACACAGTATCAATCTCAACGTCCACCAAAGCGGTTCCGGGCGTCAGCGCCATATAATCGAGGGAGCGTTGGGCCGCGTTGACCTTACCGCCAGTGAAGTCCGACGCCGCAGGTACCATCGCGGTGATCGGCAGAACGTCCTCAGGCGAGGTACCCCAAGTGACGACGGGCGCAATATCTTCGCCCTTGATCGTGATGATCTCGTCCCATTGCGCATCATCGTCAGAGTAGAGTGTTTTCCACCAAGCCACAGCCGCTTCCCATTGCGCACCTTTTGGGGCGTGGGGTCGGCCCATGCAATACTCGTACGTCTTCTCGTCGGGTGCGATGATGCCGGCACGCGCGCCACCCTCAATCGCCATGTTGCAGACGGTCATGCGCCCTTCCATGGACAGATCGCGGATCGCCTCGCCACAATACTCAATCACGTAACCCGTACCGCCAGCGGTGCCGGTGACACCGATAACCGACATCGTGATGTCCTTGGCGGTGACACCCATGGCAAGCTTGCCCGTGATCTCCACCTTCATGTTCTTGGACTTCTTTTGGATCAGCGTCTGGGTCGCCAGAACATGCTCCACCTCAGACGTGCCAATGCCGTGGGCCAATGCGCCGAATGCGCCGTGGGTTGCGGTATGGCTGTCGCCACACACAACGGTCATGCCGGGAAGCGTCCAGCCCTGCTCAGGCCCGACGATATGCACGATGCCTTGGCGCACGTCAGACACGGGGTAATAGTGGATACCAAAATCCTTGGCGTTCTTGTCGAGCGCAGCCACCTGAATGGCGCTATCCTCGGTCATGTTCTTGGGATCGTTGCGGCCCGGCGTGGTCGGCACGTTGTGATCCGGCACGGCGATGGTCTTGTCCGGCGCGCGCACGGTTCGGCCGGTATTGCGCAGGCCTTCGAACGCCTGTGGGCTGGTGACTTCATGCACAAGGTGACGGTCAATATACAGAAGGCTGGTACCATCCTGTGCCTCATGGGCGAGGTGTGAGTCCCAGATTTTGTCGTAGAGTGTCTTGCCGGTCATGGGCGGTGTTCCTATCGCGGATTAAGTGTCTGGCAGGTCGATATCAGTCGTGCGTAGCGGCCAATACCGAAGAAGCTGGTTAGTTGACCTCGAATTACACGCGCGCGCGGCTGTTGCCAAGGGGACGGCTTGCAGCGCGTGGCGGCCAGCGTTTAGGCTACACTGTGTGCAGGAGAAGGACCAGAATGGACCCCGAAGAGCTTACAGCAGCAGACATCACCCCCGTCGTCGACGCGGAGACCGCAGCAATCGACGCCGCTTTGGGTGAAATAACGGGTCTAATTGTTCAAGCAGAGACGTTTTTGACATCCCTCCTGCGCCCATGGAACGCCTATCAAGTCGGCATTGTGCTGGGACTTTTGATCGCTGCATGGGTCCTGAAGCGCATTTTCGGCCCCCGCATTCGCGCTTGGATGGCATCGCGTGAAGGTTGGCCCACGTGGCGCATGCGCGTTCTTGTGGTCATCCACCGCCGCATATTCTTGATCTTTTTCGTCTCCCTCATCTGGATCGTCGTGCTGATGATGCGCGAGACAACATGGCCCTCGCGCTCTTTCCTGTTGGGCGGCATTGCAGAGCTGTCCTCCGCCTGGCTGTTCGTTGTGTTCCTCACGCGCCTCATCCGGTCGGCCTTCCTGCGCGCCATCGTGCGCTACGGCGCTTGGACCTTTGTGACGCTTGCGATCTTGAACCTCACGGATGAAGCGGCCGCGATCCTTGATTCCGTGGGCTTCGATTTGGGTGACGCGCGGCTTTCGTTGCTGACCGTCCTGCAAGGCGTCTTGGTTGTCGCCGCTCTGGTTGCCATCGCGCGCTTCCTGACCGGGACCGCCACAAACCGCATCCAAAAGAATGAGGATCTTTCGCCATCGATGCGCGTTCTGACGGTGAAATTCCTTCAGGTCTCGCTCTATGGCGTGGCCATCTACATGGGGCTGAAGCTGACGGGGATCGACCTGACCGGCCTTGCCGTTTTGTCCGGCGCCATTGGTGTGGGCCTAGGCTTTGGTCTGCAAAAAGTAGTCTCTAACTTGGTGTCTGGGGTCATTATTCTACTGGATAAGTCGATCAAACCCGGTGACGTGATATCGTTGGGGGAGACGTTTGGCTGGATCAATTCGCTGGGTGCGCGCTACGTCAGTGTCGTGACGCGCGACGGGAAAGAATACCTGATCCCAAACGAGGACCTGATCACCAGCCAAGTCGTGAACTGGTCCCACTCCAACGATTTCGTGCGGCTCGATATCCACTTCGGGACTGCTTACAGCGACGACCCACATGTCGTGCGGAAACTGGCAATGGAAGCTGCCGCCAGCGTGGACCGTGTGCTTAGCCACAAACCGCCCGTTTGCCATGTTGTGGGGTTTGGAGATTCCTCCGTCGACTACATCCTGCGCTTCTGGATTAAGGATCCAACGGGTGGGCTGACCAACATTCGCGGCCACGTCTATCTGGCGCTATGGGACACATTCCACGCCAATAATATCTCCATCCCATTCCCGCAGCGAGAGGTCAGAACGTTGAACGAAACGCCGACTTAGAGGCTTTTTGTTGTGGCCAGCATCTTCGGATCCAGCTTCAGCTCGATGATGTGCAAACCGCCTGTTAGAGCCTGTTTATAAGCTTCTGCGAACTGATCGTTGTGCGTGATCGTATGGCCTGTCCCACCGTAAGCCGCGGCCAAGGCGGCATAATCCGGGTTGAACAGATCAGTGCCAGATACGCGACCAGGATAGTTCTTTTCCTGATGCATCCGGATCGTCCCATAGCGCCCGTTGTTCGCCACGATCACAATGATATCCGCGCCGTGCTGGCGGGCGGTGGACAGCTCGTTGATCGTCATCTGAAGGCAGCCGTCACCTGCAAGACAGATCACCGGCTGGTCAGGGTTCTGTAACTTGGCTGAAATCGCGGCGGGCAGCCCGTAGCCCATAGAGCCAGACGTGGGCGCGACTTGTGTGCCGAATTGCGTGAAGCGGTGATAGCGATGCAAGAACGCGGCGTAGTTACCCGCGCCGTTGGTAATAATCGTATCGGGGGAGGCGTTTTCGGCCAGCCAACTGATAACCTGCTCCATCTGGACGTCGCCCGGTGTGGGCTGCGGGATTTGCCACGCCTCATACTCCGCTCGGGCCTCTGCAGCACCACGATCCGCGTTACTTGCGGGTGTCAGTTCCAACAATTGACATAGCATTGATCTAGGGGTGCCGGTCACCGCAAGGGTTGCAGGGTAGGTTTTGGAGGCAGCCTCCGCATCCGGCGAGATCTGTAGGATCGTCGGCGGATTGGCAGGATCAAGGAGCGTGAAATCAGCGGTCGTGATGTCGTTCAGCTCCGCGCCCAGCAGCAGGATGCAATCGGCGTCGCTGAGGCGTTTGCCCAGCGCAGGGTTCGCGCCAACGCCAAGATCACCCGCATAGTTTGGGTGGTCGTTATCGATGTAATCTTGCCGCCGGAAGGTCACGGCAATAGGCGCGCCGGTGCGTTCCGCCAGCGTCTGCGCGGATTGCTGTTCCGTCTCGCTCCACTGCGATCCACCGCACAGGATCAGCGGACGTTTGGCTAGCTTCAAAGCCTCAGCCATCGGAGCTAAATCACCGGTGTTCACACTCACCATAGCCCGTGCGCCGGGTCTCAGCTTGGGGGCATCGGTGAGCGCGGATAAGATATCTTCAGGCAACGCGAGAACGACGGGACCGGGCCTGCCTGATTGCGCTACGGCAAAGGCGCGGTCGATGTATTCGGCAATGCGATCTGTGCGCTCAACCTCTGCGACCCATTTTACCAGTGGCCCAAAAAATGCCCTGTAATCAACCTCTTGAAAAACGCCACGGTCACGGTGCTTCAGTGGGATTTGTCCCACAAAACACACCATCGGCGTAGCGTCATGCATGGCAATGTGCAGCCCAGCGGACGCATTCGTTGCTCCCGGACCACGCGTCACGAACAGCACGCCGGGCGTGCCTGTCATCTTACCGTGCGCTTCTGCCATCATCGCAGCACCGCCTTCTTGGCGGCAAACGATGTTGGGAATGTCGTGGTCGTAAAGGCCATCGAGAGCGGCCAAGAAGCTCTCACCCGGAACCGAGAAAACGCGAGACACACCGTGCAGTGCCAACCTGTCCGCGAGAATCTTACCGCCGTGTTGCTGTGTCATCGTCATCCCCAATTCGTGCCCAAGTCTTGAGCGCACGGCGCAGTGGTGTCCAGTGGTGACCTAGAAGCTAGCATCAGGACGGAAGCCCTCAGGGATCGTGTCGGTGCCATCAAGGATCAATTCAGTCAGCATTTCTGCCATCACGGGTGCCATAGCGAGGCCGATTTTGAAGCCACCATTGGCGATAAAAGCACCGGGATGCGTAGGATGGGGGCCGACCATCGGGCCACGGCTGCGCGCACGAGGTCGCAGGCCAGCCCAACGGGCAATTACGGGCGCGTTAGCCAGCGCGGGGACGCCGCGGCGAGCGGCCTCAATCAGCGGATCAAGCTGTCCGTCGGTACTAGTCGGATCGTCAAACTCCCGCTCCGTGGTGGAGCCGATAGCGACCGTTCCATCGCCGTGCGGCACGATGTGGAGGCCATTCACAAAGACCTGAGGCGCAGCGCCCAAATCAGCACTAAGTAAGGCTGCTTGTCCCTTGATTGGGGCACCAATTGGCCTGCTAAGGGACTTGGACATCTCAATCAAATCGGCAGCTCCGGTGGCCCAAATTTCCACCCCCTTGGTTTCTCCATCAGGGTCAATCGTCACCCCGTTTGTCGCGAGGGCGGCAGACAGCGCTTCACACGCTTGCCGAGGATGGATGCGCGCAGTCAACGTGTCTTGGATCACGAGGCCGGTTGGCGTTACCACATCAACGCCTGCATCTTTTACTGAGATCACACGCCAAGTGTAACGATCCTGCCAGAGGTCTTTTGCAGTCTCAATTCGACCTTGAGCCAGCGCAATCGCAGCGTCATCGGCAAGCGGTTGAATCCGCCCCGTGCGCGCGTAACCAGGATCACGACCTCCGGCGTTGGCGATGTCGGCCCACAACGCCTCTGCCTTATCGAGGGCCTCAAACTGCATCGCCTTCTTGGGGTTCCAATTCTCGGGCACATGGGGCGCGAGCGCTCCGACAATCCCGCCGGACGCACCCGCGCCTACACCGTTCGGGTCGATCACCTGTACCGACGCCCCGTTCTGACTGAACATCCAAGCGCACATCAGACCGGTGATCCCGGCACCTCGGATGGTGATATCGGTCATTGCAACTCCGCAGGGCTAGGCGGATGGTCCGCTGGATTCAGGGATAAGGCGCACCGTGGTGAACGACCAGCATAAGATCATATGGGAGGGCGAGGTACCGGTGTCTGAGCGCTTCGGCGATCCGTTCTATTCCTTGCACGACGGGCTGGCCGAGACGCGGTACGTGTTTCTTGACGGTAACGATTTGCCCGCGCGGTTTGTGGATGGGTTCCATGTGGCGGAGTTGGGGTTTGGCACCGGATTGAACTTCCTTGCGACGCTGAAAGCGTTTCGGGATGCGGGCGTTCCCGGGACGCTGCGATTTACGTCGTTTGAAGCCTTTCCCATGGGACGAGAGGACATGGCACGCGCGTTGGCTCCATTTCCGAACTTGCCTTGTGAAGTTTTGCTGGAAGACGCTGCAGGATCTGATTTTGAGCTGACCATTGTACACGGAGACGTGCGCGAAACAGTCTCTAACTGGAACAACAGAGCCGATGCATGGTTCCTTGACGGCTTTGCCCCCGCGCAAAATCCCGAGATGTGGGAGGATCAATTGTTGGCAGAGGTTGCGGCCAAGACGGCCCCCAAGGGCACGTTCGCGACCTATACAGCCGTGGGGCGAATTCGTCGGACGTTGGCTGCAGCTGGGTTTGGGGTAGAGCGGATTTCAGGCTTTGACCGCAAGCCGCATATGACACGGGGGCAAATGCCATGACGGACAACCCGCGCCTCGGCGTCTACCTCATGATCGCCACAACCTTCGTGTTCGCGATGCAGGACGGGATCAGCCGCCACCTTGCGGGGGAATACAATGTCTTCATGATCGTCATGATCCGCTACTGGTTCTTCGCAGCATTCGTCATCACGATCGCGTCACGCCAAGCGGGCGGAATACGAGCAACCGCGCGCACGGAGCAGCCAGTGCTGCAAGCGTTCCGGGGCGTTCTTCTTGCGGCCGAGATCTGCGTCATGATCGGCGCGTTTGTGTTGTTGGGCTTGGTCGAGGCGCACGCGATCTTCACCTGCTACCCGCTGTTGGTTGCAGCCCTATCGGGACCTGTCCTTGGCGAAAAAGTCGGCTGGCGGCGGTGGGCTGCAATTGGCATCGGGTTCATTGGCGTGTTGGTGATCTTGCAACCGGGATACGCAGTGTTTTCAATCGAGGCGCTGGTGCCACTGGTTGCAGCTTTCATGTTCGCGCTCTATAATTTGCTGACGCGCTACGCCGCCCGCAAGGACCGTACGGCAACTAGCTTCTTCTGGACCGGCACCATGGGCGCGATTGTAACGACCTGCATTGGCGTCTGGTTTTGGGAGTCTATGGTAAGCGGCGACTGGGCCTGGATGGCGCTGTTGTGCGTGACGGGCGCGACTGGACACTACTTGCTGATCAAAACCTACGAGGTCGCGGAGGCCTCCGCCGTACAACCGTTTGCTTACCTCCAACTGGTGTTTGCGGCGTCCCTTGGGTTGGTGGTTTTTGGCGAAGTATTAGAGACGAACGTGCTGATTGGTGCCGCTATCGTAGTCTGCGCCGGGCTGTTTACTCTGTGGCGCACAAGGGCGGTTGCAGCCAGTTGATCACTCAGCCGCGTGAGGATGGTCTTGCGCTTTCAAATGGCTTAACACCGAGATCAATGGGTCGCTCCATGTGTCGCGATTTGGGACACGGTGGGCCGCAGCGCTCACAAGGAACGCGGTCTCAGGCAATGGTCGCGCATAGATCACGGGGCTTTCGGGCGTCACTGAGGCCCATGCAGCGCGGACAACGGATAGGCCTAGAAGTCGCATTTTATGACCACCCGTCGTGGTCGCGCGGTGACTGATACTGTCGTGATCCAAGCGCGCCAAATTGCGGCCAATCGCGTCATAACAATGGCGGGCGGCAAAGATGCCGGGGCGCGTGGCAAGGGGAAGACGGCCAATTCCAGGCTCTGACCGCAGGTACAGTTTGTTCGCCTCCGTCAAAAGGCGCTTGGTCAACTTTTTCAGACGCGGGGACGGACGCGGATTGGCAAACAGCGCCTCAATATCCATGCCTTCTTCCTCCAACCAATCAGTGGGCAGGTATAGGCGACGTTCGCGCGCATCTTCGCCCACATCGCGGGCAATGTTCGTCAACTGCATCGCGACGCCAAGATCACAGGCACGCGCAAGTGCTTGCTCTTCACGCACCCGCATTAGCACGCACATCATCGCACCAACAGCAGCAGCGACACGGGCGGAATATCCGCGCAGGTCCGAAAGAGTGGCGTAGCGACGTTCCATCCCGTCCCATGCAAGACCCTCTAGCAACGCCTCAGGCAAGGCGCGCGGCATTTCGAATTCTTCGATCATCGCAGTAAAGGCCCGGTCAGTCGGATTGTTGCGTGGTCGTCCCTGATATGCACGTTCGAGCCGTTCTGATAGAGCTATAACAGCTGCTGGCTTATCTTCTCCGAAATCCACTTCGTCATCGGCAAGACGGCAGAACGCGTAGAGTGCGAGCGCCGGATCACGGACGTGCGCGGGCAGAAGCTTGGATGCGGCATGGAACGAATATGAGCCTTCGCGGATCGCATCGCGACAATGGTCGAGGTCTTGTGGGTTGATCATATTTATTCCGCCGCTAGCCGTTGAATGGGGGGGATCACCGGGCGGGACGCGGCGGGGACAAGTTTGGTTAACACCTCAGACGAGGTTACGACGGAAGGGATACCAGCGCCCGGATGGGTGCCTGCGCCGACCAGATAGAGGCCTGCGATCTCTTCGGAGATATTGTGGGGCCGAAAGTAGGCGGATTGGAAAATCCGCGGCTCCAGCGAGAAGCCCGCGCCGTGTGGAGACCGATAGCGGTCCACAAAAGTCTGCGGTGTGAAGATGTGGGAGGCGGAAAGATGCTGCTCAAACCCCGGCATCAACTGGGTGTCGATGACCTTCGCCATGTTAGCGCGATACTTCTCCGTCATCTCATCCCAATCGACACTTTTGCCGTGCAGGTTTGGCACGGGCGACAGGGCGTAGAAGGTATCATCGCCCGTAGGCGCAGCACTTGGATCGGTGACGGACGGACGGTGCAGGTAAACGGACATATCATCGGCCAAGTGGCGCTTGATGAAGATGTCATCCAACAGGCCTTTATAGCGCGGACCGTTCAGGATGGTGTGGTGGCCAACATCAGCCCACTTATCCCGCGTGCCTTTGGTGCCGAAATACCAAACGAAAAGCCCCATCGACCAACGCGAATTATTGAGGCGTTTGGGCGTCCACCGCTTCTTGACTTGCTTAGACAGCAGATGCTCGTACGTCGTACCGGGGTCAGCGTTGCTCACCACAATATCAGACAGCAGCGCCTCACCGGATTCAGTTACTACGCCTGTAGTTCGACCCTGTTCTACGGTAATTTCTGCGATATCCTCATTCAGGCGAACCTGGCCGCCTTGATCTTCAATCACTCGGACCATGGCGTCGGCCATCGCTTGCACGCCGCCCATCGCGTAGTGCACGCCGAACTGCTTTTCGAGGTGGCTGACGAGGATATACATGCTGGTTACTCGGGACGGATCGCCACCGATAAACAGCGGATGGAACGACAGCGCCATGCGGAGGCGTTCGTCCTTCACGCGGCTCGCGGCGTGGGCGTAGACCGACTTGTCAGCGCGCAACTTCACGAAGCCAGGAAGCTCTCGTACCAAGTCCATAATCTTGTTCATTGGGCGACGGCCAAGTCCTTCAAACCCGAACTGGTACCGCTTCTCACTGTCGACCAGAAACTTTCGATACCCCTCCAGATCGCCGGGGGACAGGCGGCTGACCTCGGCCTCCATCGCGGCCTCATCTTGGCGGACGTTAAACTTGGAGCCGTCGCGCCAGCGGATCTCGTAGTACGGATCGACAGCGCGCAAATCAACGTCGGCGTCAAAATCACGACCACACTCGGCCCAAAGCTGCTGAAACACATGAGGGACGGTGATAATCGTCGGACCCAAATCGAATCGGTGACCGTTTTGGGTGATCGAGGATCCACGTCCACCGGCACGATCCAAACGATCCAAAACCGTCACTTGATACCCCTTGGCCCCAAGCCGCATTGCAGCAGACAGGCCGCCGAGGCCTGCGCCAATAACTATAGCCCGTGAGGGTTGCGTGCTGTTCATCGTGTAAGTCATTCCGGTTCAGAACTGTCTATCTAAGTTTACATTATGCCTAGAATAGCAATTTTGCCAAGCGTTTTAGCTTCACTAACTCATTCTAATGTGTCAGACTTAGTTTACACATTGAAAGACCGACCGTGCAATCTGTTACTTTGAGCCTGTTTCGCTTTGGCTCCACCCGAGCGCGCCTTTGGGCCTTCGCTCAGATGGGGTTTGCCCGTCTGGGATTGGCGAATGTGCGCGATATTGAGACGTGGAAGCTGTGCGGATCTGGCACAGGCGAAGGCTTCACGCCGTTGCCCAACACGTCCGTTTACGCGATTCTTGCGACGTGGCCGGATCACGATACGGCGCGGCGAGCCTTTTTCGGCGCGCGTGTGTTTCGTCGCTACCGCGCGCAGGCTTCCGAGGCGATGACACTCTTCCTGACGCCCACCTCTGCTCGTGGGACATGGGCAGGGACGGAGCCGTTTGAGATTTGCGGCGTAGAACAGGGGCCTATCGCCGCTTTGACACGCGCCACGATTAAGCCCCGCATTGCCGCGCGGTTCTGGGGGCGGGTGCCGGGGATCTCTAAG
>RCNE010001545.1_pt1 | contig 12435 bp, 9 predicted proteins | sample 2041361 | NCBI WGS metagenome assembly RCNE01 (sample SAMN09708229, study PRJNA481090) | Marine sediment metagenome, whole genome shotgun sequencing project.
ATGGTGGCCAGGGGCGGAATGGACTCGCTTCGCTCGCCCTTCGGGCGCACTGCGTGCGTCTGTCGCCGCTGCGCGGCTCGGCTGAACCACCGACACGCGGATTTTCAGTGAACAGATTTCGCTATCCTACGTAACCTGAGATCACGCAAGAGCACGTAACGCGTCGGATTTGCGGGCCGATAGATGCTCTTGAGTGACGGTAGATGATCCTGGTTTAGGCACCAAAGTGGCAACAAAGTAAGGGGGGAAATCGGTTCGGCCCCCTAATCTTTCAATGTCGTATCGAACAGCTACTGTCAATCCGTGCAGTCCTGGCTGGATCAGCGTGCGGATCCTGTCGAGCCCGAAGATCCAGTGGCGAATACAGCACAGCCAATCTGTGCCAATCGCAGGAGAAGAAGTGCCGGTGGTAACTTTGTAACTTATCGATCAATTCCGCAAAAAGCTACAGAGTTACCACCGGCACCGCTATCTTCACAATCACGCGGCCACGGCAGACAGTGAGCTGGTCGCGATTGCCAGTTGGGCTTACTCTGCCGCTCCATTTGGCGGCCTACCACCGGCCTTTCTGGCAGTCGAGAAGGAGCCAACAAGCCACGAAGTGGCGATGAAAAGCGGATAACGTCCGATTTTTGCGATCTTGTGTATCACTTCTACTAATATGTAGAACATCACGTCAATACTTGGGAGGCTATGGCGGTGTATGAAAGTATCCGGTCGCACGGAATCCTGCAGATAAAGGGTCCGTCATTTCAATAGCGAGCTCGCAACATTCTTGCCTCGGGAACGCACGCCGAATGGCAGCTTGCAACCCGATTAGGCGTTGCTGATCTAATGGCATGGGCGCCACAACCCCACAATACGCACGTTGACGAACACGCGTTTCTCGATTCGTTCTACTCTCTGTTAATGCAATCTGATCAGCATGTTTTCGACATAACACTCAAAGAAGCGTTTCACGCAGGATGGGAAAAGATATACAGGCAGAAAAAATGAGTCGCTGTCCTACCATCGAGAGAACGAATGCGAAGTAGAAAAAGTCTCAGTCGACGGTTACGTGGTGCCTGTCGTCATTCAATGACCACAGAATACGACTATCGACAAAAACCATACCACCATCAGATAATCACAACGTCTGTCTTCAATCTTGCGGAGTTCTTTCTCCGATGAAATCACAACCGCCTGAAATTGCCATTAAGCAAATATTTTTGCACGTTACCAAAGCTTGCAACCTAAACTGTAGCTACTGCTACTACGCCGCGCGTAAACCCCTGCCCGACGAGCTAACCACCTGTGATTTAGGCAACTTCTGGATAAATCTGAAAGAAATGGGGCCAATAAAGCTTGTGCTGACTGGCGGAGAGCCACTGCTACGAGACGATTTGGTGCCGCTGCTGCATCGCCTGAGATCGATTGATCGAAACCACCAAATAAAACGATGTCTCAACACGAATGGGTTACTGGTGACCAGAAGTATCGCGACCTCACTCGTCGGGTTGGTGGATGAGATTCGAGTTAGTGTAGATGCGTTGGCTTACCGAAATGATGTATTGAGAGGTGCCGGTTCGTTTTCCGCTGCGCTGCGGGCGATAGACACGCTTTACGACGTCGGTTTCGAACCGAAGGTCCTCATCACGCTAACGTCAGTCGCCGAACCGGACCTAGAGAAGCTGATCTCCCTTCTTCTAAGTCGAGGGATTCGACGAATCAACGTAAATGAGTTTAAGGCTATTGGACGCGGCGCTAAGAGGGCGGACCTGCGACCAAACAGTGTTCGCGCCCAGGAGATTGTTAGTCGCTTACTTGATCAACACCATTCCAGTGCCAATATCAGCATTTCGTCGCAATCGCACAAAAATTGTGGCGTTGGTCATTACATTAATATAGCGGCGAACGGCGATGTCTATCCGTGCCACGTGTTGACTCAACCGGAGTTTCACTGCGGGAACATTCGCAATGACAAGCTTCAGGCGATATGTAGACGCCATGGTCTACTAGGACAGCTTCAGGAAATGGATTTCCAGAATATTGCACAAAGTGCTCCCACGTTACGTGGGTTAGCACATCAGAATGTCTGCATGGGGACCGTGTTCGCCGAGACACGCAATGACGCACCGTGGCACGAATTATTACCATTGAGTGACATCAACAAAAAGGCCAAAACTTTACCTGGGAAGAACCACTCATGAGTTGGCGCTGTAGAATTTTCGGACATACCTGGACAAGTGACACAGATAATTACAAGCCCCATGGTCTACAGGCGCAAACCCAAACGTGTAATCGCTGTGGTACGCGATCTGAGACAGTGGAGGATTGGAAAACTTGCCCTTGCTCTGACTGTTCAAATTTGCGCCGCAAAAGTGTTTCGGAGCTCGTGAATGTCATCGCACATAAACACGGCACGTCATACTACAAAACACGTCGTGATGGTGGAGTGTATGTCTTCACTGAAGATCCACATGAGGTGCCTTTAGCGGTAGATGCTCTAACTCACAAACTTGAGAAAGAGGCCGGCGAACTAGATGTACGGTTGCTGGCGAACGTGGCATCGATACGTTACTTAGTTATAGCCGTCCAAGGGGCGTGCGACGAAAGCGCAAAAAACACCACGGTTGATACCAGCACCGCCGTGCAATTTGCACGGCAAGAGTTAGCGAAACGCGGCGAACTCCATATTGTAAAAAATAACGACCTGCTCGGCCAACAGACTGTGAAGTCACGAGAACTAGTGAAGGTTTCTGATTGGGAATACACAGACCTGCCTCGGTTGCCCGATTTCGCTGTGTCGCAACCTGAATCGGACGTCAAGCCGGAGCTACGTGAACAAGTTACGCACGCCAAAGTGGATAATCACCCTTCGTGCAAAACGGCATTTATATGTCCGCAGGAACGGTCCATCTACACAGTAGTTCCGAGATTGGACGATACTGCCGACCTTTACCACGTCGATATTGCAACACGGAATTCGAAACATCTTTGCAAGTTGAAAGATGATTATTTACTCGCTGAATTTATCGGTAATTCACTGGTTTTTGGTCAGGGAGATCACCGCGAACAAAACCTTATCTACGTTAGCGGAAGCGAGCTAACGGTTGTTCCCGTGATGAACGGGGTCGCCAGTACTGTACGAACGACTATGAATGGTCGGCTTGTTCTATGGGGCGTAAGCGAACAACTAGCTATCGTCGGCGCTTCAGGACTGGAGTGTCAACTCAAACTCCCAGACTCCGCTGCTTCCAGCGCGTGGGGTCACCCGCGTAAGAACATATTACTCATTGATCACCAACCGATTGTTGATAGGCTAGATCCGGACGGTGTTGACAGTTGGAAGCAGCCCAGGTGGTATGAATTGGTGCGATTTGACGAACGTTGCCGTCTAGTCTCGTCAGAAATCATTCTGGAAGAATCGGAGGCATACCAATATTCCAAATTCACTTTCGGTTCTGATGGTGAACTCTTGTTCGTTGATCGGTTGCAAAACGCCGCTCTATCCTACGACCTTAATTCAGGGAAGCTCAGTCGTGCGACACCGGAGGGATTGTCGGTTAATGGTGAGATACTGCAAGCTAATACGCACGGTCAACTATTGATTTCGGTAGAAAACCCACCTGAGCTTTATCTATACGACCGAAAATCGCAACAAGGCAACACACTGTTGACGTTCGTGACAGATTCTTTCACATTTAGAGTAGATAAAAATTGGCATAACAGCGTATCAATAGACACTTCGACTGGTGAATTATTTACGGCTGAGTTGTCAAACGGCAGCTTGTGTCGGTCCGCGCCTGTGTAGTGGTTACGTGTTCTGACCAAGAGGAATCTAGGCGCTATCCAAATGAACTCAAAACTTCATGACGCCGCAGCGCAAAATAACGTGGCTGAAGTAGCGTCGGAACTACGTCTACCTGTGGGTCGCTAGTCAGGCGTGACTTTGAAGTTGGCACCAAATGGGCACTTGGCACAGAAATCAGAGACGGAAGGCGAGAATTGCGATGTAATTTGACTCATAAGTTGGCCTCGCAGAAGGCCAAAAGATGGCCCGGATGAGAGACTTGGTTGTGCTCTGTGATCTTCCGAGCCAAGTATGGTAGACAAAATTGAACGGCCGACTATCAGAATGATTTCAATTGAATCAATGCGGGCAAATTTGTAGGAGGGACAACCAGACCGCATCGCTGATGATATCTGGGGGCGCCATGCTATATGATCGGGTGCTATGTCCGACGACATAACAGCATTGTTGAGAGGTACAACTGATGGCGATCAGGCTGCGGCTGATCGCTTGTTCCTGCTTATCTACGACGAACTTCGCATCATCGCCAAGTCGCATCGCCGCCGCTGGGTCGGCAACGAAACGCTAAATACAACGGCGCTTATTCACGAAGCGTTTGTCAAACTCGATGGTCAGGATCACTGGAAATCCCGCACCCACTTTTACGCGACGGCCGCCAAAGCCATGCGTCATATCCTCGTCAACTACGCTGAGAAAAAGCGTGCCGGTAAGCGCGGCGGCGGCATTGCGGACCTGCCACTCGACGAGGTCCTGTTGGTCACCGATGAGGCGGCTGATGACGCTCTGGAACTGCATCAGGTGCTGGAGGAACTCGAAAAAGATCGCCCGCGCTGGTGCCGCATTGTCGAATGCCGCTTCTTCGGCGGCATGAGTATCGAAGAGACGGCGCAGGCACTCGGCATTTCTCCTGCCACGGTGGGTCGCGAGTGGCGGCTTGCGAGCGCGTGGCTGTTCCAGCGGCTTGGCAATGAGTCCGTCGACCTGAAATGACGGAACCCGGGGCCAGAGTCGGTATGTAAGAACAACGCTCGCATCGGCGAGCGCAACCAAGAAGAGGCTTGCGGTGATATCGAAACAGGTTGAAGAGCTTTTCGAAGCGTCCAGCCAGTTGTCGCAAGACAAGCGCGCCGCTTTCCTGGATACGGCTTGCGGTCAGGATACCGCCGTGCGCATTGCGGTTGAAAAACTTCTGACCGCAGCGAACAGCGCTGAGCACTACTTTTCCGATCTCAGCGATCGCCTGGGGCTGCAGTCTGTCTTCGACGGCGACCTCGAGCTGCCGCGGACGGAGTCCATTGGCGTCTATCGCCTGGTGGAGCTCATCGGCCGAGGAGGCATGGGCGCCGTCTATCTTGCTGAGCGGGCGGACGAACAGTTCGAGAAGCAGGTGGCACTTAAGCTGCTACCGATCGGCGTCGGTGGAGAGGCAGCGCAGCGCCGTTTTCTTGCCGAACGCCAGATACTCGCGCGCCTCGTGCATCCACACATTGCGCGCTTACTTGACGGCGGAATAACCGATGACGGCACACCCTACTTCGTCATGGACTACGTCGACGGTGTGCCGATTGACGTCTACTGCGACGACAACCAACTCGACCTCGAACGGCGCATAGCGCTTTTCATCGACGTTGCTGAAGCGGTGGAATACGCTCATCGCAACCTCGTCGTGCATCGCGACATCAAGCCCGGCAACATCCTCGTAGAGTCGTCGGGCGATGTGAAGCTTTTGGATTTCGGTGTTGCCAAGCTGCTCGTGCCCGATGCCAACGACGATCCCCTGACCCGTGCCGGAGGCAGGCCGCTGACGCTGATGTATGCGAGTCCCGAGTCGATTCGCGGTGAAGCGGTGACAACAGCTGCCGACGTTTATTCCCTTGGCTTGCTGTTGTACGTACTGCTGACCGGCAGGTTTCCCTATCCTGTCAATAAGCAGGACCTTTCGGAGACACAGCGCCTGATTTGCGAATACGATGCCATACCGCCGAGCCGCGGCTTGTTGAGCCTTCCCGCAGACACGGCGCGGCAGATTGCCGCGAACGCAGGCTCGAAGCCGCGAATACTCGCGCGCCGTCTCGAGGGCGATCTCGACACGATTATCATCAAAGCGCTGCGCAAGGACCCGGACCGGCGCTACTCGACCGTGGAACAATTCATTGCCGACCTGCGGCGTTTCCAGCAAGAACTTCCCGTTGTGGCGCGACCTTCCTCCACCGCTTATCGGCTGAAAAAGTTCGCGCGGCGCCACAAAGCGGGAGTCGCCGCTGCCGCTACAATCGCCATCGCATTACTCGCTGTCGCCGGTATCGCTGCCTACAGCGCCGTAAGCAGCGCGCAGCAGGCCAGGGAAATTGCTGCCGAGCGCGACAACGCCGAACAAATCAACGATTTCCTGCTCAGTATTTTCGAACTCTCGAGCCCTAACCAGACCAAGGGCGAAACAGTAACAGCGCTTGAGTTACTGGATCGCAGCGCCGAGCGCATGCGAACGGAAATGGCGGGACAGCCACAGCGGCAGGCATTGCTAATGCACTCGATCGCCATGGTCTACTCGGAGATGTCGCAGTTCGACACCGCCAAGGGCTTGCTCGAGGAAGCACGTGCAATGCATCGCGACAATGGCAGCCATCGATCTGCCGATTACGCGAGCTCCACGGAACTGTATGCCGAGATCCGCGAGACCGAAGGCGCGTTCGACGAGGCCGAGGAAACGGTCCGGGAAGCCATCGGAATTCGCAGAGAGCTGGCAGTTCCGGAGGATCTCGCCTTCAGCCTGTTGATGCTCGGACGCATTCAACACAAGAGCGGGCAAATGGAGGAGGCTGAATCGTTGTACCGGCAAGCGCTGCAGATACGACGATCGGTCAACGACGATGATGATGAAACGATTGCCAAGGCCCTGAGTTATATCGGCAGCATTCTGCAGCAGCGCGGTGAGCTCGACGATGCGGAGGCGATGCAGCGCGAAGCGCTGGGGATCCGCCGCGACGTTTATGGCGACGACCATATGATATTGATCGAGAGCCACCACAATCTGGGTACGGTGCTGATGGAGAAAGGCGACCTCGACACTGCCCGGTCGCATCTCGAAGAAGCGCTGAGAATCTCCATCAAGCTGGTACCGGAGGGCGACCACGGTCAGGTTTATCTTTACAACGGTCTCGGCAGCGTCTATGAGCGTATGGGTGACCTAGAGCAGGCACGCGAGAATTTCCAGCGAAGCCTCGACATGCTGATGCAATTTTTTGGTGCGAAGCACCCGAACACCAGTATCGTGCAGGGCAACCTTGGGCGTGTGTTGGTGGAACAGGGAAACTACAGCGAAGGTAAAATCTTATTGCTAAGCGGCATCGCAACCCTGAGCGACGCGGTGCCCACGCATCGTCACTTGCCGCGCATGCGGCTGTTTCTCGCGCGCAGTCTTGCCGAGACCGGTCAGTTCGCGGAAGCCGAAGAGCTGCTTCGAACAACACACGCGCACCTGAACGACACCCAGGGAAGTGGCCACGAGCTTACACGGGAGGCCGTGCGCTTTCTCGAAGAGTTGTACGACGATTGGGGCCGGCCCGAGCTGGCGAACGCATATCGCGAAGAATTGCCGGTCGATCGCTGAGCAGAACGGTCGAACTATAGAAACGTCAGAATCCCAGCGTTAGTGCCAGAACAAGACGATCGCTGACGGTAGATTCATAAAAGATCTCCTCGGCGTCATCGGACGTGGTGAAATAGCTAAGCTGCCAACCGATTGATTTCAGTTGGCCGGCGAGCGACAGCGCGGCGTAGCTGTAGGAAATGTCGTAGGCTTCTTCGAGATCGTAGCGCCCCAACTCGATGCCAAGGTAAAGCTCCTCAGACAGGTCAAGGCCTGTACTCACCGAATAGAAGGCGCCAGCAGAGCCACTGCCGAAGACGTTGTCGCTGTAGCCGATGGCCAGGTCATGCCGGTCGTCAATACTCAGAGCGCCATGCAATTCCTCGTAGTCGTAGTCGAATCCTGGTTTGGTATTCGGAAAAACATAGGCGACTGCACCCAAAGACACAGTCAGGCTCTCATTGACGCTATGGGCATAGCTGGCCTGCAGATTAAGTTCCAGGCTGGCGCCATCGTCTTCTGTATTCGAGTCGGTGAAGTCAACGTTGGACGCCCAGACATAGCCGGACCACCCGTTGGCAGCTTCGATCCCCAAATCGCCCTGCAGCGCAGCGCCGGACATCGTTTGTGAGGCGCCTCGAAACATATAATCCGTTGCAACTGTGAGCTGGCTACCGATATCGATCTCGGCGGCTGCCTGACTTGAGATGCCAAGCAGCACTAACGTCGCCAATGCTTTGGCAATTCTCTGAAATCTGCGAAACATTTCCCGCCCTCCGTATTACTCATGGGCCTGGTCGCGACATGTCCTGATCGGCGACTCTATAAACAGGCACACAGGAAACAGCTGCGGATCGGCTCATACGCGGCCAGGCTAGCTCGGTCTCAGTCGCCACCCCTGCTCGATGAGCCATAAACCGGCCGTTTTCGGTATGTCTGTATAGGCACGTGCTGAAAAGGCCAGCGGCATGACGTTGGGGGTACTGGACAACTGGATTTTTATGTCGCTGTTCGCGACAGGCGCCTGGGCGTTGTCCTGTGTCATCGACGTGTGTTTCGTGAGCAACGGGGTGTTCCGCAAGGCCTCAGACGGACCAGCCATCACCGGCCTCTTTTGTATTGTGCCGATGCTCGCTACGAGCAGCACAGTGGACTGGATAAGCGTCAACTGGGCCATTGTCTGCGTCGGCATGCTCTCCGGCATTGTTTTTCTGCTTCATATCTATTTTTATTTCAAGGCACTTTTTTCATTGAACGACGCGGTAAATGCCGAAATATTCAATACTTTGTGCGTATTGTTTGTACCGGTGTTGGCCTTTGTATTGCTTGGTGAGCGACTCTCCTGGCCAAATTACATGGCTATCGCACTCGCGGTGGCCGGGATCCTCCTCCTGATTGGCTTTCAGTTATCAAGGCTGTCGTTCGTCGCCATTTGTAACCTGATCGCCTCGGTTATCGCGGTTTCCCTGATGATGGTGATGCAGGCCTGGGTACTGCAGTACACAAACTATGCCACTGCCGTCTGGCTGTTCTCGTCGTCGGCGTTCGTGACGGTCATTTTGATCTTCGGGGTTCCAAGGCGCCGTCGTCAGCGTATCGGCAAGATGTGTCGGCGATTTGGTGGGCTTTTCATCGTCGTCCAACTGCTCGAGCTCGGGGCCGTGCTGGGTTCTCAGCGGGCTACGGACCTCGGGCCTTCCGTCTCTCTTGTGGCCCTTATCGAATGCTCACTGCCGATATTCGTAATGGCTTTCAGCGGCCTTTTCGCAGTAGTCGCACACCGGTGGATGCCGGTTCGATCCCTGGCCTTGCGATCGGCACTGTCCCTCCAAACCGTTGCTGCACCGTCGAAAATCGCATCCATGTTCCTGATCCTACTCGCGATATTCGTCGCTCAGGCATCACCTGCCTGAGAATCTGCGACGCACCGTGAGCGAATTGCACCTGGATTCCGGTTTGTTCGTTAGTAACGGCTATCAAGTCGCAAGAAAATAGGTACCGTCATGAAGACTGCCCTGCAGCTGGCGTCGAACCAGCCCAAGCAAGAGCCAATCCATCTGGTCCACCATATTCTGGTGCTCGACGCGTTTCTGATTGAGCCCCTCGACTTTCGTCAGTACGAGGACATCACCAGACGCTTCATTAAGGAGGTGCTTAGCGTTCTCGGCATGGAGCCGCTGGCTGAACTCGGCATTTATCCTGCGGTCGATCAGCGCGCGCCCGGTTGGTCATTCATTCAGCCAATCACAACCAGTCACATCAGTGCTCACTATTTCGAAAAGCCCGGCCGAATGCCGCATATCCGCCTGGATGCGTACAGCTGCGAATCTATCGACTGGGATCAACTCATAAACGTATGCCACAGACATTTCAGCCTCAGTGACTGGCATGCGACCTTCATCGACCGCCGGATAGATCGCGATGCAGAGCGCAGGGTGGTTGATCTGACAGGTGTCGGCGAAAAAGTGACATCCGAGTGCGCGCTGTCCCCGAGCACGCCTGGAAAGACAGGAGGTGACCCATGCACACCATAGGCAACACTTCGATATCGGATTTTCTCGAAGAGAACTTCAAACATTTTAACGCCCGCGAGACGCTCGATGCAGCTGCGGGCTATTACCGCTTCGTCGCTCAGAAAAACGGTTTGATGATGGTGTCACTCGCCGGCGCCATGAGCACAGCCGAAATCGGGAAAACGCTGGCGCCGATGATCCGTGCCGGCCTGGTACACGCGATCACCGCGACAGGCGCAAATATCGAAGAAGACATTTTTAACCTGGTCGGCAATTCACGCTACAAGCTGCAGCCGAACTGGCGCTACCTGACAATGCTCGACGATGCTCAGACGCTAAAAGAAGGATACAACAGAGTTACTGATACCTGCATTCCGGAAGATGTCATGCTGGGCGTGCATGCAGCCTTGAGAAAACTATGGCAGTCGGCTGAGCAAGACGGGCAACGCTATTTTCATTGGGAATATTTCTATCAACTCATCCGCAGCGGCTACTTTCGCGACAAGGCGGAAGTACCACTGCAGGACTCCTGGCTGCTTGCAGCCTGCGAACACGATATCCCGGTGTATACGCCTGGCGCGGAGGACTCGACGATCGGCAACATGTTTTGTGCGGACGTCTTGAAGGGCCACCTGCGCTCACACTCGGTGTTGAAGTCGGGTACAGAACAGTTCGCGCATTTGACACAATGGTACCAGCGGCACGAGCGCAAGCACTCTATCGGTTTTTTCCAGATTGGTGGTGGCATCGCCGGTGATTTTGCAATGTGCGTGGTGCCGGCGATCATCCAGGACCACCAAACACCCTGTAAGCATTGGCGCTACTTTTGCCATATAGGCGATGCGGTTACGTCCTACGGAGGTTACTCGGGCTGCCCGCCGAATGAGAAAGTGACCTGGCACAAACTCGATGCGGATACGGAGAACTACACGATTAACTCGGATGCATCGATCGTTGCGCCCCTGATCTTTCAATACGTACTTGAGAAGTCCGCGCTAACGCGCACAGCGGCATCGATCACGACACCGGCTGTTGAACAAGGCGTTCGCGTCGAAAGCGCCGAGGATTGATGGCGTTCGATCCGAACAGCTCCGCGCCCGGGGACAGCGGCCTGTTCGCGCTGCCATTTACGGTTGACGATGCCGCTGTCGTCATTGTGCCGGCTCCCTGGGACGCCTCGAGTTCGCAGGGATGGAAATCCAGCACTGCTCCGGACGCCGTCTATGAGGCAAGTAAATACGTTGAACTCTTCGATACCACTCATGGTGCCTTCTACAGACGCGGGATTGCCATGGATTCGATCGACGCAGAGATTCGCGCGTTGAACGCATCCGCGATCGCGCTGCAGGAGCGCCCGGGTTTCGATGGCACCGAACTTACGACTGTCTGCGAGAGAGTCAACGAGATTATCCACCGCCTGGTCGATGCTCATCTCGGGAGAGGTAAGCAGGTCGGTCTGCTCGGAGGCGATCATTCGGTCAGCTATGGCAGCGTCCAAGCTCATCTGGCGAGGTATCCGGACATGGGCATTCTGCAAATCGATGCGCATTGCGATTTGCGCTGCGCATTCGACGGCTTTCGGTATTCTCACGCGTCCATCATGTACAACGTTCTCGAGACTTTGGGTGCAACCAGCTTGGTTCAAGTGGGCATCCGGGCCCTGTGCGATTTCGAGGCTCAGTACGTCCGGGAATCGCCGAAAGTTCGGACGTTCTTCGATACAGACTTGCATCGTGCACTTGCAGGCGGCGAACCCTGGTTGTCCGTGTGTGGGCGAATTGTCGATGCGCTGCCTGAAACCGTTTACATCTCATTGGACGTGGACGGACTCGAGCCTGCCTGGTGCCCGCATACAGGCACCCCCGTACCGGGCGGCATCGGATACAACGATGCTGTGTACCTGCTCAACGAAGTCACTCGCAGCGGCAGAAAGATCGTTGGATTTGACCTCGTCGAAGTTGGCGGCGATCCGTTTGATGCCGGAATTGCGGCGCATTTGCTTTACCAGCTCTGCGCCGTCCTGCTTTTTTCCAAGACGTAAATGCCCATTGTCAGAAAAAACGAATTGCCTCATAGCTTGAGTGTAAACCGATGGATGAGAAACTGCGTTTCATAGCCAGACTCCTCGAAGGCGAGAAGATAGCGCCCCTTTGTCGTGAGTTCGGTATCTCCCGAATCACTGGCTACAAGATCTACAACCTGTACAAAGACAGTGGCCTGGATGGCCTCAACGACCGCAGCCGAGCGCCCTATCGGCAAGCTAACAAACTGCCCTTTCAGATCGAACGCACGATTTTAGGCATCAAGAAGGAGCACCCCACATGGGGTGCCCGCAAGATCCGCGACAAGTTGCTGCGGCAGTTTTCCATGTTCAAGCCACCGGCGACCAGCACCGTGCTGGACCGCAATGGCCCCGTTAAACGCAAGAAGCGACGACGCTACAAGGCTCAAGGAACAACATTGATCGGTGCTGACTCACCCAATGGTCTGTGGTGTGCCGACTACAAGGGTGAGTTCATGCTCGGCAACCGCGAGTACTG
>RCNE010001547.1_pt1 | contig 12425 bp, 8 predicted proteins | sample 2041361 | NCBI WGS metagenome assembly RCNE01 (sample SAMN09708229, study PRJNA481090) | Marine sediment metagenome, whole genome shotgun sequencing project.
AATAAAACTAGGTGTCTAATTCGGTGTCTGTCACAAAATATGTATTGTAAGTAATTGATATTCAAATCAATGAAAGCAAGGTTCTGTTCCCTCTTTCTCCGCTGAAAATGCTATCAAATAGAAACAAAAGCCTACAAATAACACTATTTGTAGGCTTTTTCATTTTATTTAGGCTCAAATGAAACCAAATAAAATTAGAAAAGGTGATCTATTCGGTGAGTAAATATAAAGCTTCGATGAACTCACCGATTTAGAAAGAAGTTATATGGAACAGTCAATCCTTTTCAACTCTTTTCCCTAAATTTTCTCCCATAAAACGAACCTTTTATTGAACTATTTGATTTATTTATAACTTGACTAAATAGTTTAAATATACGATGGTTCTTGTAAAATTTTCATTCTAGGAATAGTAGGTAATTATGATAAATTAGATATTTGTTGATAAATTTTGTGTTTTTAATAATTCTTTTTTACTTTGGTTTATAGAGTACATACAAATTAATGTACATTTAACAACCAATATCAATTGTCTTATAATGAAATTGTTATTGCTATAAATGCTGGTGTATAAGATTCTGTGGTTATTCTACCAATGAACCAATTCATAATCATTGGAGAAACTGCTGCAACAGTACCAGCTAAACCAGCTAATGTACCTACAGAAGGCCCTCTAAATAAATCACTCGATATAGTTTGTACGTTACCAATTGCAAATTGAAATCCGAAAAGGACTACACCAGCTAAGTAGATAAATGTCATGAAATTATTTTCACCTACAAATTGAATAATTCCAACAAATCCTATAAAGACTAATAAGCCTCCTAAAGTAATTGTAATTTTTCTTGCGGCATCTACAGATTTTGTTTTCATTAAATATCCTGAAAACCAACCCCCAACAATACTACCTGCTGCTGCCATTAAATAAGAAATCCACATCGTAGCTGCAATTTCTTCGATACTTAAACCAAATGTTATATTTAAATAAATTGGCATCCATCCTGCAAAAAACCACCAAATTGGTTCCATAAAAAATCTACATAATAAAACACCCCAAGATTGTTTATAGCTTAATAATTTACCTACACTTAAACTTTTAACTTCTTTATTATGGAGCAATTCATCCTTCTCTATTCTATCTGCAAGTATTAAATCTCTTTCTTCTTGTGTTACCCATGGATGTTTTTCGGGAGTTGATTTATTTAAAAACAACCAAGGAATTACCCATAACATACCAACAGCACCTAAGATAATATAGGTTGTTTTCCATCCAAATTGCGTGTACAAAAACACAATTATAAAGGGTGCTATAACATTACCAATAGATGCTCCCGAATTAAAAATACCTTGTGCTATTGCTCGTTCTTTAACTGGAAACCATTCACCATTACTTTTTACGGCTCCTGGCCAGTTACCCGCTTCACCTAAGCCTAATAGACCTCTTACAATAGATAAAGAAATTAAACCTCTGGTTACTGCGTGAAGTGCTGATGCTAAAGACCACACGATAATAGAAACGGTAAAACCTAATCGAGTTCCTATTTTATCATATAATTTACCAGAAAGGAATTTTCCTGCAGCATACGCTGCCATAAAAACATTTAGCATAACAGCATAATCTGAATTATCCATGCCTAAGTCTTTACCCATTTCTGGCCAGAGTAATGCAAAAGCTGTTCTATCAATGTAATTTATAACTGTAGCTATAAATATCAATGTTATAATCCACCATCTTAATCCTTTAATTTTCATAATCTATTATTTTATTTATAACTCTCAAATATGTAAGAATTTCACACCAAAGTGCCATTTAAATGTATTGAGTTTTTAAGTATCTCAAACACTTGATAAAATTTTAAATAATAATTTTTGAGGATTTTAAATACGCAGAAATGCTTTTGATAGTAATTCTTGTTTTAAATATCACTCTCCCTCCAATCTATACTTTAATCTAAAAAAATAGCCGTGCAATTCTATTTTCAGATTCGTCTTACTCTTTTATATTATAACAATATTGGTACAATATCTTAAAATGAATTTTCATTTTCTCTTTCGCCAATTTAGGATCTTGTGCCTTAATTGCTTCATAAATATCTGTATGCTCTTGTATTCCTATAACTGCTTGATTTTTATCACATACATGATATTTTTCAAAGTTGGTAATAATCTCAGGTGTAATCGTTAACATAAATGTATTCATTGTGCTATTACCACTAGCTTTAGCAATTGCTAAATGAAACAATAAATCTTCTTGAACAGCATCTTCACCTTTTAAAGCCTTTTCACTGTATGCATCTAACGTATCCTTTAAATGTTCTAAGTCTTCTTCTGTTCTTCTTAGTGCTGCTAATCTCACCGTTTTTAATTCGAGTAATATTCTTGTTTCAACTAGTGATTTGAAATCTGGATCCTCTAATCTTAAAATATCTTCAATCATACCATTCAAAGCTATGACTCCAATATTCGCTACAAACGTTCCACTTTGCGGAATTGACTCAAGTAACCCATAAAACTCTAATTTTTGTATAGCTTCTCTTATATTGTTTCTCGAAACCTCAAATTTATCAGATAACATTCGCTCAGATGGTAATTTATCACCAGGTTCTAAATTCTTATAATTTATTAAATCTCTAATTTTAGAAATTATATTTTTCTGAACAGATTGACTATCGTTTTTTGTAAGTGTTTCTATTTTCATTTATTATTGTTTATAGCACCAAAAATTGGTTAACCAAATTTAAATGTTAAACTTAAGTAAAAACTTATTTATAAAAAATATTATAGTGTTTTAGTTATTCTTTTTTATTGAATTTTACTGGCCAAAAATGACCAGTAAAACTCAAAATACTAACTAATTCAAATAACTCTAAATAAATTCACTCAATCTAATGAGTAATTGTTAAATCATAATATTTAACCTTAGCAAAAGATCCTTCATCTTTTGTTTGCAAATAATTACCTGCCTTAAAATAATTTTCAAATACACCCCATTTTTCTATGTGAATATCATCAAATACTTTAGAAACAGTTTCGTTCAATATCACTTCCATTCTCCCATCAGAAACTTTAACTTCAAATGTGAATTTTTCAAATCCAACATATTCAGAAAAAGTATAGCTATCTCCATCTGTCCAAGCATCAGTATATAAAATTTCTGTCTCAGAAGCATCTTTATTTTTCAGCGCTTTTGCTACAGCTCTTATGTATCCTTCTTGCCAATATATTTTTAACATTGGTGGTGCATTATTATCATCTTCGCCAATTAAATCGCGTTGCTCATTCGTTAATCTTCCATGAATTTGCATCACCATTGCTCGATGATAATCACCATTACTTTCTTTCGATATATCATCCATTGAAAGTGTGCCTTTCATATTTCCACCTTGAGCGAACGTCCAGTTTGTAGTATTACTCCCAGGATCCATCTGCTCTCTCAATTCTGTTCTTGAATATGATGAATTAGTAGTTGACGCACCTGGATATGTGTAAAAAACTAGTGCTCCATTAATTGAATCATTATACATAAAAGGTTTTAATGTTTCATTGGTAGCATAATTCAAAATCTCGGGCGGTTTAACCTCTGTAGGATTGCCAATTGGCAATGTAACCTTCCAATTACTTAAATCAATATCTGGAAGTACATACGTTTCTACCTCTTCCTCTACAACTTCTATAATGGGTTTAGTATCATCCTTTTGTTGGCAACTAACTACAAGCACATAACATAAAATCATTAAAAATGATGCTAAATGTTGTATTTTAAATTGCTTTACCATACTACTCATGACTAACTGTTAGCTCGTAAAATTTAACTCTGGCAAAAGAACCTTCGTCTCTTGATTGAAAATAATTACCTGCTTTAAAGTAATTTTCGAAGACACCCCACTTGTCCATGTGAATATTCTTATAAACTTTAAACTCATTATTATTTAATGCTACAACCATTTTACCTTTAGATACTTTTACTTCTAATGTAAATTTTCCAAAGCCTACTTCTTCTTTAAAAGTATGCCCTTTATCATTTCCCCAAGATTCTTCGTGCAATAACGCATTGCCAGAAAGTCCTACAAATTTTAATACTTTGGTCTTTACTCGTATCTTACCATCTTGCCAATAAATCTTTAACATTGGTGGCGCATTATTATCTTTAGCACCTATCAAATCACGTTGTTCATTGGTTAATCGACCATGAATTTGCATTATGATCGTTTTATGATACTTGCCTTTTTTATCTTTAGAAATTTCTTCCATTGATAATTTACCTTTCATAATACCACCTTGTTCAAAGGTCCAATTCACATTATTCTTACCAGGTACCATTTGCTCTCTTAGCTCTGATCTAGAGTATTTGGTATTTGCTGTTGTAGAATTTGTTGGATATGCATAAAAAACCAATCCACCTGCTTTTGTGGAATCATTGTACATATAAGGCTTTAATGCTTCATTTGTTGCATAGTTCAAAATTTCTGGTGGACTAACCTCAAGTGGTTTACCATTATCTTTATTTACAGGAACTGTTATTTTCCAGTAACTTAGGTCAATATCTGGTAATTTATATTTCTTTTTTTTGTTCTTCTTTTTAAGTTTTTTTTCAACTTTTACAACCGATTCTGTAACGCTACTTTTCGTGTTTTGAGAAGTAGCGTTAACAGTAAGAAACACCATTAATATACTTAGTAATATTTCTTTTCGGAAGTTTTTCATTTTACAAATTAATTAATAGCCGTAATAGTTACAGAATCAGCTCGTATTTCTTCATCTCCACTGTTATATCCGAAGTCACCACCGCCACCACCAGTACTAGGACCTCCTATACCTCTTATGAAGAGAGCAACACTATTATTAGCTCCTGCATTAAATGTATATGTATATGTAAAATAACCATCATCATTTGGATTAACTTGTGTCTCAGTTAAAAGATTATTTGCAGCTTCTTCAACCTGTGAAATTGATGCATAACCATAATCATCTTGCGGGAAATCTGCAGTATTTGTATAATACGTTGGAGAGTAACCACTCGTATAACCAGCGCCTGCTAAAACTTTTAATTCAAGCATACTAGGAAACGAACCACCAGTTACTAAACTTTTAAACTGTGTTACTATTTCTATTGTATAATCTGCGTTTGGCGTAACTGCAAACTCTTGATACACATGATCTGGCTCATTATTATCAAATTTAACAACGTCAGAACCATTACCAGAACTAGATTCTCCTTGGTCTCCTATACTCTTGTTAATCCAACCAGCACAAGCACAATCAGAACCTGAAGATTTAGGAAGTTTATTAAAATCACCGTTAATTAAAGTAGGGTCAGGAACTGTTGGATCTTCTGGTTCTATCACTTCAATAGTTTGTGAAGAAGTACTCACGACACCTAACGCATCAGAAGCCGTTAACGTAACCGTAAATGTACCCTCGCCAGCATATGTATTTTCTCCATCTAAAGATGTCGATGTATTACCATCTCCAAAATTCCATACATAGGTAGTTGCGCTAGATGATAAGTTTGCAAATGTATATGTTGCCCACTCTGTAGCGGCTCCTTGTGTCGCAGCAAAATTCGCACTTGGTGGTGTTGCATCTGCAATAGATTCTGCTATATCGAATTCGAATGCACCTCCAAGCTCCGGTTCGCAAGACGATATTAAGGCAATAGCAACTGACAACAGCAATGTGTTGAACAATTTTTTTGATTTTATAAAATTAATCATAATTAATGTTTTTAATTTATTTAAAATTACTATTAGTAACCAGGGTTTTGTGTTAATAAACCATTACTAAGATTTATTTCCCTTTGCGGAATTGGTAATAAAAGATCTGTAGCACTATAGCCTAGACCATTTGCTCCTGAAAATGCTGAAAGCACTTCTTGAGCCACTCCAAAACGACCTAGATCAAACCAACGTTGGTTTTCAAAAGCGAGCTCTACTCTTCTTTCATCTAGTAACTCTTGCTTTGTAATTTCACCATCAGCATCATTCGCTAATCCTGCTCTATCTCTTACTAAATTAAATGAAACTAAAGCATTTGAACTATTCGTAGATGTTCCTCCAGCTAAAATAGCCTCAACATGCATTAATAATACATCAGCATATCTTAGCACAATCCAGTCATTACCTGCAGATGTAGGATCTGAAGATGTAACTGGAATACCTAAATCAACATCTCCGTTTGGTAAATATTTTACAACTTGAAATTGTCCTGCTTGACCAGAATCTTCTCTATAGGATAGTGGCTGTCTATTACCACCAAAATCGTCTAAAGCAGTTTTAGCTTCGATAGTTACATAATTAACTCCGCTAGTTCTACCAACTGCATTTAACCATTCTGCAGAAAAATTTTGACTATCATTATTTGAACCAGCTGCATAACCTATAGCAAAAATCACTTCATCGTTACCTTCGTTATAAAAAACATCTTTAAAATCAGATTCTAAAGAAAAACCTCTAGCAGGATTTATAATAGACTCACATAATGTTTGAGCACCTAAATAATTACCTGTAGTTAAATATACTTTTGCTAATAACGCCTCAGCTGCTGCTTTTGATGCTCTATCTCTAGTTCCATCATCTAAACTAGCAACCGCCATTGTAAGATCACTAACAATCAATTCATAAATAGTAGATGATGCAACTCTTGTATAAGCGATATCTTTCTCTAAAGGTGTAGTAACTCTATCGATTAAAGGAATGTCACCATATAATCTTACTAAGTTAAAATATGCATAAGCTCTTGCAAACTTTGCCTCGCCTTCAAATTTAGCAGATGATCCGGCCGAAGCTGCACTTAAGTTTTCTAAAACTGTATTAGCTCTAAAAATAACATTGTAGAAACTTCTGTAATAATCATCAACAATACCATTTGTAGCCTCTATATTGAAACTTTCAAATTGAGCAGCCTCACCTTCACTACTTTTTGTTCTGGTATTATCACTACGCATTTCTGTTACATAAAATTCTACTTGAGTAGCGTGATTTAAGTTTGACGACGTAATTTTTGATGCATTTACTCCTTGTAAACCATCATATATATTAATAACTGCCGCCTCTATTTCGGCATCATTATTATAAAAATCTTCACCACTAATAGCAGACTCCAACTCGGGAGATAAGAAAGTGTCTTCACAAGAAGAAACTACCATTACAACTAGTAATAATGTTATAAATTTTATTTGTTTCATAATTTTTTCTATTTATAATTAATAGTATTCTTAAAATTCTAGATTAACACCTAGAGAGACTGTACTGAATACTGGCGAACCAGCTCTTTGATACCCATATGTTGTTGCACTTGTAGTATTGATAGATTCAGGATTAAAACCCGTATAATTATCTGCAGTCAAATACATTAAGTTTTGACCAGACACATAAATTCTAGCTTTACTCATTTTTAGTTTAGACAACATAGTATCACCAAAATTATACCCAATATTTACATTTCGTAATGCTATATAAGAAGCATCTTGAATGATATCATTCGTAAATATCTTTTGTTTGATGAATTCTTGATCAGGTGTTGAAGAAATAAAATCTTGTCCACTATTAAAGTGATTTAAAATATACTGATCTCCCATATTTCTTATCTCAGCACCATGACTTCCTTGAAACATAAAACTAAAATCTACTGGTCCTACTTTAAAATCATTGGTAAAACTCCAAACTAATTCTGGATATGGATCTCCTAAAATAGTTTTATCATCGTCATCAATCAAACCATCACCATTCAAATCTTTCACATATACATCTTGTGCTTCTGCACCTACTGGATGATAAGGATTAGAAAGAAACTCTAAGGGTATGTCTCTATCTACAACCCATCCATAAAAGGATGATATTGGATTTCCTTCTAAGTTAATCCACTCTGCTGCTCTTTTAGAATCAACATTTTGAATTTGACCATTTGAGTCTGCAAAATCTATTAACTCATTTTCATTTTTTGATGCAATTAAAGTAGAAGTCCATTTGAAATTTTCAGTAGAAACATTTCTAGATCTTAATTCAACCTCGATACCTGTATTTTCTACTTTTCCAATATTTACAAGTGCATTACTAAATCCTGTTGTTGAAGATATAGGATTATCAATCAACAATTGATCACTAGTTCTAGTATAATAGTCTACAGAACCTGTTAATACGTTCCTAAAAAAACCAAAGTCAATACCAGGATTAAATTCTATTGAACGTTCCCATTTTAAATCAGGGTTTGCAATGTTTAAAGGGTTTACTACGTTATTACCACTTAAGACAGATCCTCCCACTACTGCAGATGCATTTGTATTATCTAACAATGCTAAGAAAGGAAAATTATCAACTAAAACGCCTCCGGTAGTTCTAAAACTATTATTACCTGTAACACCGTAACTAACTCTTAATTTTAATTTACTAATAAAATCACTATCCGCTAGAAAATCTTCATTATGCATGTTCCAACCTCCAGAAAATGCTACAAAGTTCCCATATTTATTATTTGGACCAAAAACCGAACTACCATCTCTTCTAAAACTTGCTGACGCTAAGTATTTATCATCATAAGCATAATTTACTCTTGTAAAGAAAGATAATAAGGTGTTTTCAAAATTATATGCATTTTCATTGGTAATGCTTTCTGCAGAAGCTATTATTTGAGATGAATCATCTTCAAAAACAGACCCTTGAATACTTATAAATTGGGTCTTATTTTGCTCTGCAGCTGCACCTAATACGGCACTAACTTCGTGTTTATCAAAACTTTTATTGTATGATAACACATTATCAAAAACCAAATGATGCGATCTTTGTCTTGTACTATCTAAACGAGAATTACTAGCTCCATTTCTATTAGACTCAACACCTTGGTATCTAGAAGTTCTTGTATGCTGATAATCGCCAGATACTGCAGTTCTAAAACTTAAATCATCTGTTATTTCGTATTTAGCATAAAAACTTGCAAATATTTTTTTCTTATAATCTCTTCTAAAACGCTCTAACACTTTTGCTGCAGGATTTGTATTAGATGTATTACTAATATCAGTACCACTTCCTGTACTTGGTTCGCCTGCATCTAAATCATAATCATCAAACATACGTTGAATAGCATAATCACCGATTTGTGCATCAGCATATTTACCACCATCTCTAAACCTATTTACATACTGAATGGTATTTGCGTCTAAGTATACTGGCAACCATGATGGTTGTCTTAAAATATCATGTGTTGAACCATCAAAACGTCTTCTTTGCGCGAAAGATGGTGTTGCACTTACACCTACAGATAATTTATCAGTTAAGTTAACATCAACTTTAAATTTAAGGTTAAACTTTCTATAATTATCAGTTAATAAAACACCTTCATCAAATAAATGATTTAGAGCAGTACTAAATCTAACTTTTTTATTACCACCTCTAGCGGCAAAAGAATGGTTTGTAATATTACCACCATCAAAAATAATATCTTGCCAGTTTGTATCTACGCCTATTAACTGTTTGTATCTTGTTTTATCAGAAAGAGAACCTGTTGCAGCTAACTCAGCAGCAGCCGTTTTGGCAACCGTATTATAATAAGCATCACTTTGTCTAGCTTCTTTAAAACCTGTAAGAAAATTATAGCTAAACTTTGTTTTTCCTATTTTTCCTTCTTTTGTTGTTATCATAATAACACCATTACCCCCTCTAGAACCAAAGATAGCACCAGAAGCCGCATCTTTTAGCACTTCAAAAGACTGAACATCATTCATATCTAAAGAACCTAAGAAATCCGAGTCAACTACAACTCCATCTACCACTATTAAAGGACTTGAATCTCCAGTAATTGAACCTGTACCTCTAATACGTATTGTAGGAGCTGAACCAGCTTCACCTTCCGTTGCCTGGATATTCACACCAGAAACTTGACCAACTAAGGCATCATCTACTCTGGAAACCGCTATTTGATCTAGCTTCTCATTTACAACCTTTGAAATAGATCCAGTAAGGTGTGATTTCTTCAAAGTACCATAACCAATTACAACAACCTCATCTAATAGAGCATTGTCTTCGGTCATAACAACATTTATTATTTTTTGACCAGTTATAGTTTTTGTTTGTGTTGTAAAACCAATAAAAGAAAATTGAAGTACATCTCCATTTTTAACTTCTAATGAATAGTTTCCATCAAAATCAGATGAAGTACCCCTAGTGGTACCTTTAATTAATATAGTTGCACCAGGTATTGGTGATTGATCAGCTGCTGCTGTCACCGTACCAGTAATTGTGTAACTATCTTGAGCAAATAGTGAAATATTGATTAACAATACCATCACTAATGCCAGTTTAGTTTTTAAATTCATAATTAATTTTGTTATGTTCATATGTTTAGTTTTGGAAATACTTTTTCAAGTATTTTAGAATAAGATTAACCTATTCATTTCTCAAATTACTAAAGCATTAACTCCTATATAAATCAATAGATTTTCGTATTTTTGTAGAAATCATGTTTTTAGTAATTGATCACATGTATTTAGATGTTACTTCCCTCCAACAAGAAGTAATTTTGTTAAAGGATAGGTGTGCACCTGTCCTTTTTTCCTTTTTTAAGGACTATTTATTATCCTAATTTTTTTTGTAATTTTCATGTTAAGTATTTGATTTAGTTATAATTAAATTGGTCACTCTTATTGGTTTTCCAAACTGGTTCACCAGATTGGTTGACCAAATATATATAAAGTTTTGTTAAAAACAAAAATTTCATTAAACTAATTGTCAGTTTTAACATTTAATCAAAAAAATTACTCGTGAAAATGTTATTCCTCCATAAAGTCCTCTCTAATAGGACTAAAGACGTCTATTAGTTTACCCGCTTTAGTACACGTAGCTCCCTGAAGAACATGAGGTGGAATATAAACTGAATCTCCATAATCAAATAAAACTGTTTTTAACCTCTCGTAGTGGCTAGCAGATTTTTTTCTTATTACTTTTTATCTCCAAAATAAGATGGCCCATCACCACTTAAGAAATCTTCTCTTACAGGACTAAATGTGTCAATTAGTTCTCCTTCTTCCAAGCAAATTGCACTATGCATTAAATTAGGTTCAATATACACGCCATCTCCTGCTTCTACAATTTTCTTTTCTCCATCAATTTCAAATTCAAATTTACCTGAAACACAATAGGTAGCTTGTGTGTGAAAATGTTGATGTGGTGCACCTAACGCTCCTTTGTCAAATTTCACACTTACCATCATGATTTGGTTATCGTAACCTAAGAATTTTCTTGATACTCCTCCACCAAGCACTTCCCATTCCATATCTTTTGTAATGACGTACTTTTCACTAAATCGTTTCATAATTTTTAATTTGTTTATTTTCTGTTAATATAAAAGAACCTTTCCTGGATATCTTGTCATTTTTAATTGAAATAATAAGAACCTGACCACTCATAACTCTTATCATTAATTTTTAAAGTATGTTTTGCTTCTTTCGAAGCGTTTGTATTTGCTGTAATAAACAGTTTGGTAGTATCATTTACATTAGTTATTGCAATTGCTGTATAATTTGCTGTGTCTAAAACTACTTTTAATTCTTTTATGCTACTATTTGAATTAACTGCAGATTCTGAAACTGGACTATAACTACCATGCGCTTCTATAGCTGAAACAAAAAGTGTGTTTTTGGTGTTTTTTCGTCTTAGCATTAATGCAGCCTCTCGTCGTAAATTAAACTCAGGATCATTTGCGCCAATTCTTGTAAAAAGTATTTCATCATTAGCATTAGATACAGTTGTTAAGGTGTAAAATTTACCTTTATTTAACCAAGAAAATTTAGTGTTATCGGTATTAGCTTTTGCAGAACCTTCTAAATATAAATGTTGGTATCCATTTTTGCCTCCTAAAGCTTTTAAAGTTTCTGGTATTTTATATTCGAAATTTGTTTTCAGTACTTGACCTAAAAAGTAATACGGAAAGTCATATTGATTCGCTTTATTAGAAGCCACCTTCATAATGTCTAGCATATAAGGCTTCTCAAAATCCTCATCTTTAATGATTGCCATAGTACGAAGCATTTCGGTGCCAGGGTATACATTTGCTTCTTTTGCACTTGCAACCTGTACGCTTTCATTTTCTGAAGAAAAATAATGTAAATCCGAATGATGTTGACTTCCTATATCATATTTACCCGTAAAATGAGAGGTTTCATTTTGAGTGACTGTATTATGAGCAATCGTTTGTTTTGCCCACGTTTTATTTTCTTTTAAATAATTTCCACCACCTTTTTGTTCAATGTTTACAAAACGTGCTAAACCATAATCTTGAATTATTTCTTCACCTTTTTCGTGTAATGAATATGATAACTTATCATAATGACCATGACTTGATCCTTGTGCGGCATATTTAAAAACAAGTTCTAAATCTTCATTTCTTAAAATACCAACACCACCTTGTGTTCCATCTGGTCCATCAGATAAATTAATTGA
>RCNE010001548.1_pt1 | contig 12422 bp, 6 predicted proteins | sample 2041361 | NCBI WGS metagenome assembly RCNE01 (sample SAMN09708229, study PRJNA481090) | Marine sediment metagenome, whole genome shotgun sequencing project.
ACTAGTAAAGAAGAAGCGTTATCTGCTTTAGAAGTCTTAGGCTTTAATAAAAAACAAGCTGAAAGAGTCATTGAAAAAATCGTGGCTTCTAATCCAGATGCAAATGTTGAAACTATAATAAAAGATGCTTTAAAAAGTTTATAATAAATTTTGATTAATAGATCTAACCATATATTCCCAAAAGCTTTGAAAATCATTATACTTTTTTGTGTAATGAGTTTTTCATTTAACGGATTCTCTCAAGAAGATGATGGCGTTGTGCAAGATTCAACAAAAACTGGGTACAGCTTAGGGAGAATTGAAATGCCTAATCCTGTTAGTATTGTTTCTAAATATACTTACGATCCTTTAACAGATAGATATATTTATACAGAATCTGTTGGGGATTTTAATATTAATTATCCAATTATTTTAACTCCAAAGGAGTATGAGCAATTGGTAACTCAAGAAGGTTTAAAGTCGTATTACAAGGAAAAAATTGATGCTTACGATGGTAAAAAAGAAGGATCAGAAGATGCTCAAAAAAACCTATTACCAGAATTTTATATCAATTCAGGATTTTTTGAGTCAATTTTTGGAGGTAATACCATTGAAGTAATACCACAAGGTTCTGTAGAAATGGACTTGGGAGTTATTTTTTCAAGAAATGATAACCCTGCATTTTCACCAAAAAACAGACGTAATTTCACTTTTGATTTTGACCAACGTATCAGCTTAAGTTTACTAGGTAAAGTTGGGACAAAGCTTCAGGTAAATGCTAATTATGATACGCAATCTACCTTCGATTTTCAAAACATCATTAAATTGGAGTATACACCAACAGAAGACGATATTCTTAGAAAAATTGAAGTTGGTAATGTAAGTATGCCTTTAAATAGCTCGTTAATTACTGGAGCGCAAAGTCTATTTGGTGTTAAAACCGAATTACAATTTGGTAAAACAAAAGTAACTGCTGTTTTTTCTGAACAGAAATCACAAACAAGAAATGTGGTTGCTCAAGGAGGAGGAACACTTGAAGAGTTTGACGTTTTTTCAAGAGATTATGATGAGAACAGACACTTCTTTTTAGCTCATTATTTTAGAGATAAGTATGACGAAACACTTATTAATTATCCATATTTACAAACTAATGTTCAAATTACTAGAGCTGAGGTTTGGATAACAAATAGAGCCAATAGAACGGAGAATGTTAGAAATTTAGTAGCAATACAAGATCTTGGAGAATCAAATCCTGAGGTTACTGGTATAGCGTTAGATTCAGATGGTAACCCTCAAGCTTTTGATCCACTTTTTTTTAATGATGCCTCTTCTGCTTATCCAGATAACTCAAATAATGATTTTGATCCATTTACTATAGGTTCTAGTTCTGAGCTTACATCATTAATTAGGGATATTGCAACGGTTCAGTCTGGTTTTGGACCTAATTATACCAATGATGTAGATGAAGGTGCGGATTATGTAACATTGGAAGGAGCCAGAAAATTAACTGAAAACACAGAATATACATTAAATCCACAATTGGGTTATATTTCATTAAATCAACGTCTAAACAATGATGAAATTTTAGCTGTAGCTTTCCAATTTACAGTAGGAGATCAAGTATATCAAGTTGGTGAATTTGCAAGTGATGGTGTAGATGCAACAGGTGTTGAAACAGATTCAGATGGAGTTGTTACTGGTGTAACCAATAATAACTTAGTTGTAAAAATGCTTAAAAGTAGTGTAACCAGCATTGATGAGCCAATTTGGGATTTAATGATGAAGAATATTTATGATACTGGAGCATACCAATTAAGCCAGGATGATTTCACATTAAATATTTTTTATACAGAAACCTCACCAGTAAACTATATTAGTCCAGTTGGAGGTGATTTTGGGGTTGATATTAATGGCGTTTTAACAACTTCGAGTACACCTTCAGAAAATTTAATAGAGAATGTACCACTATTAAGGTTATTCAATTTTGATAAGTTAAATTTTAACAACGATCCACAAGGTAATGGTGATGGCTTTTTTGATTTTGTTCCAGGACTAACAGTTATTACCGAAAACGGAAAAATAATTTTCACAAAGGTTGAACCGTTTGGAGAGTATATTTTCGATAAATTATCACTTAGTGCAGGAGAAGATTATGATATTAATACTTCCTACAACGAAAATCAAAAGAAATACGTTTACGATATATTATATAAATCAACAAAAACAGAAGCCTTACAAGAGGCTGAAAAAAACAAATTCCAACTAAAAGGACGCTATAAGTCAACTGGAGGAGATGGAATACCTATTGGAGCATTCAATGTGCCACGAGGTTCGGTTAAGGTAACGGCTGGTGGTCGTGTGTTGGTAGAAGGAGTAGATTATACCGTAAATTACCAAATTGGTAGAGTACAAATTTTGGATCCAGCCTTAAAAGCATCCAATACACCAATTAATGTTTCAGTAGAGAATAATTCATTTTTTGGTCAGCAAACTAAACGATTTACTGGAGTTAATGTAGAGCATCAGTTTAACGAAAACTTTGTTTTAGGTGCAACATTTTTAAACTTAAATGAGAGACCAATCACTCAAAAGGCTAATTATAACAGTGAACCAATTAATAACAGCATTTTCGGATTCAATGGTAATTACTCAACAGAAGTACCATTTTTAACAAGATTAGCTAATAAATTACCAAATGTTGATACAGATGTTACGTCTAATGTATCCATAAGAGGTGAGTTTGCTAAATTATTGCCTGGTTCACCAAAAGGAACAGATTTTAAAGGAGAAGCCACATCATATATTGATGATTTTGAAGGTTCGCAAAATTCAATTGACTTAAAATCACCTCAGTCATGGTATTTATCAAGTACACCTGTAGATGTTATGGGTTATTTTACTCAAGGTCAAAGTCCAGAAGATCCAAATTACTTACAAAACAGTTTTTATAGATCAAAAATAAATTGGTATACAATTGATCCTATTTTCTATAGTAGTCAGCAGCCTAGTGGAATTAATAATGATGATTTGTCAACACCATACACTCATAGGTTTTTTATAAACGATCTATTCCCTATTGATTTGGTTCAAGGGCAAAATGCCATTCTTAATACTCTGGATTTAGCATACTATCCAGATCAAAGAGGCCCTTATAATTTTAATCCAGATTACGAAGATCTATTAGACAATAATCCAGAACAAACTTGGGCAGGAATTACAAGGCAGTTAACCACTACCGATTTTGAACAATCTAATGTAGAATATATAGAGTTTTGGTTGTTAGATCCATTTATAGATAGTCCTTCAAACACAGGAGGTTCTTTAGTGTTTAACCTTGGAAATATATCTGAAGATATTTTAAAAGATGGACGTAAACAGTACGAAAATGGTTTGCCAGATGGTGGCGACAATAATGATTTAACAAATAGAACAGCTTGGGGACAGACTCCAGCAAATCAATCGTTAATTTATGCTTTTGATTCAACTGGAAATGCTAGAACACAGCAAGATTCGGGTTACGATGGTTTAAAGGATACTGCTGAAAGCGATCATATTACTAGAATAAATAACATAACGCCTACCGAAGACTATTCTCCTTTCATTAATTTAGAAGATCCAGCAAACGATAACTACGAATATTATTTGAATGCAGAAGGTAATATTTTTGAGCGTTATAGTAGATATAACGGAGTAGATGGGAATTCACCAGAACAAATATCTGACACCAATAGAGGTAATACAACACAACCAGACGTAGAGGATTTAAACAGAGATAACACTATGAACACCATAGATAGTTATTTTAAATATGAATTAGAAATCAAACCTGAACACTTACCAGATAATCCTAGCGAATTGGATAATATTTCTACAACCAACCCTTTAAGTGATTACTTAAAAGATATGTCACAAGCAGATGTTACATATGCTAATGGTGAACCGGGAGTTGCTAATTGGTATCAGTTTAGAGTCCCAATTAGAACAAGTGAAGAGTTTAGAGAAGGTACTATTTCTGATAAAAGATCCATTCGTTTTATGCGAATGTATTTAAAAGGGTTTAGCCAACAAACAGTCATGCGTTTTGGAACTCTGGAATTGGTAAGAGGCGATTGGAGACGTTATTTATTAACTTTAGAGGATGATCAGGACGACCCTAGCGATGATGATACAACTTTTGAAACAGGGATAGTAAGTATGCAGGACAATCCTGATACTTATGTAAGTCCTCCAGGAGTTGAACAGGAAGAACTTTATAACAATAATACAGTTGTAAGACAAAACGAGCAATCACTAACTGTGAGTGTTTGTGATTTAGATCAACAAGATTCTAGAGCAGTTTATAAAAATATAAATGTCGATATGCGACAGTTTAATAAACTGCGAATGTTTATGCATGCAGAAGCAGGAACTACTTCAGGTCTTTCCAGTGGTGACTTAGTGGCTTTTATTAGAATGGGGAATGATTTTACTCAAAATTATTATCAAATAGAAAAACCATTATATGTTACTGGAGATGGAGTTACAGAATTATGGCCTTCAGGTAACGAGATTGAGTTAAGAATAGATTTATTACAGCAACTAAAAGCAAAAGCTATTGGCGATATTGATATTGGAGGTACTGATGCCACATTTTTTGATGTAATAGGAAGTAGCTTAAGCGAAAATTCAGTTGATGAATTTTCTGATTATACATTAGGTCAATTACGTGTGGCTATTAAAGGGAATCCTAATTTTGGAGATATACGTACATTAATGGTTGGAGTAAAGAACGTATCAGATATGGATGCTTGTGGTGTCGTTTGGTTCAACGAGTTACGTTTATCAGATATGGATAACAAAGGTGGTTGGGCAGCTACAGCAAGTGTAGATGGTAACATTGCAGACTTCGCTAATGTAAGTGCAACTGGACGAACTAGCACAATAGGCTTTGGTTCGTTAGAGCAAGGACCAAACGAACGTAGTAGAGAAGATGTTCTGCAATACGATGTTGTTACCAACATCAACTTAGGACAATTATTACCAAAAAAATGGGGAATACAATTACCGTTTAATTATGGTATTGGCGAAGAGATTATTACTCCAGAATACGATCAACAATATAAAGATGTTAAGCTACAATCTAGGTTAGATGAAGCCGAATCTGATGAAGAAAGAGATATAATTAAGCAACAATCTGAAGAATATACCAAGCGAAAAAGTATCAACTTTATTGGAGTTAGAAAACAACGTACAGGAGATGCAAAACCTAGGTTTTATGATGTTGAAAATTTCACATTCAATTACTCCTATAATCAGGTTGAACATAGGGATTTTGAAATTGAGAAATCATTAGATCAAAATGTTAGAGCTGGAGCAAATTATAGTTTTAACTTTAATCCTATTAAGATAGAGCCATTTAAAAAGAACGATTCTTTATTTACCGGAAAATACTGGAAAGTATTAAAAGATTTTAATTTTAATTTATTACCAACCAGTTTTACATTAAATACTGATATTAACCGATTGTTTAACAAACAAAAGTTCAGGCAAATTGGTTTAACTGAAGGTGATATTCAGGTGCCAGAATTATTTAGACGTAATTATACGTTTAACATGCAATACACCTTAAATTATAATATTACAGATGCATTGCGTTTAAATTTTTCAGCCTCTAACAATAATATCGTTAAAAACTATTTTAGAGATGGTACAGATGTTCAAGACCCAGAACTAGATGTTTGGGATGGTTTCTTCGATGTTGGCGATCCAAACATTCAATCACAACAGTTAGGAATAAATTATGAGATACCAATTAATAAAATACCAACATTTAGTTTTATTAATGCGACTTATGCCTATACTGGGAATTTCCAATGGACAAAAGGTTCAGATATCTATCAAAATCTAAAAATTCCAGACGAGAATGGTGTTGTTAGAACCTATAATTTAGGAAACTCTATTCAAAATGCAAACAGTCATAATCTAAATACTTCTTTAGATATGAATAAGTTTTATAAGTATATTGGATTTACTAAAAAGTCAACTGGAAAAAAAGGTGCAATAAAGCGAGGTGGACCAAAAGGTTTACCTCCTGGAGCAAAATCTAAAGAAGATAGTAAAGAAAAAACAAAAAAGCGAGATACAAAAAAGAATTCAGCAGGAAGAAAAATTTACAATACAGCAGTTGCCTTGCTGACACCTATTAAAAGAATACAAGTAAATTATTTGGAAAATAATGGTTCATTTCTACCAGGTTATTTACGAACACCAGGATTTATTGGCACATTAAAACCAACAGTTGGGTTTACATTTGGTAGTCAAAGCGATATTAGGCATCTAGCAGCAAGAAATGGTTGGTTGTCTGTGTATCCAGATTTCAATCAGCAGTTTACCCAAACAATGAACAGACAACTGGATCTTTCTGCAACACTAGAGCCATTAAGAGACTTGAAAATAGATTTGGTTGGTTCTAGATTGTATTCAGAAAGTCAAACAGAAAACTTTAACACAACAGATTCTAATGGAGATGGTTTAAGTGATGTATATAATTCCCAAATACAAAATGCTTACGGAAACTATAACATATCTACTGTTTTAATTAAAACTGCATTTAATAAAAGTGATGAATTTGATTCGCAAACATTTAATGATTTTAGACTAAATAGACAAACCATTGCCAATCGTTTAGCGACCAAGCACTATGGTACTTCAAACTTCCCTAGAGTCACAGAGGTAGAATTAAATGGATACAGTTATCCTGTTGGTTTTGGTAAAACCAACCAGGCAGTATTATTGCCATCATTCTTGTCAGCTTACACAGGTCAAAAGGCAAGCAAAACTAAATTAGGCGCATTTAGAGATATTCCAATACCAAATTGGAGTTTAAAATATACAGGGTTGATGAAATTAAAATGGTTTAAAAAGAAATTTAAGCGTTTTTCATTAACACATGGCTATCGTTCTAACTATACAATAAACCAATTTAGAACCAATTTAGAAGGTGTACAAGCTTTAGAAGATGATTCGGAAGCTACAGATATAAACGGAAATTTCTACAACAAAGAATTGTATTCTAATATCAATCTATCAGAAATGTTTAGTCCGTTGATTAAAGTTGATTTTGAGTTAAAAAACTCAATTAAAATTCTTGCAGAAATAAAAAAAGATAGAGTTTTATCACTAAGTTTCGATAACAATTTATTAACCGAAATTGTTGGTAAAGAGTACGTTCTAGGATTAGGTTATAGAATAAAAGATTTACGAATTAGATCTAAATTAGCTGGTCCAAAAAAATCTATTGTTAGTGATTTAAATATGAAAGCAGATGTTTCAGTAAGGGATAATAAAACAATTATTCGTTACCTCGATTTAGAAAACAATCAAGTAACTGCCGGACAAACTATTTGGGGAGTTAATTTTACAAGTGATTATTCATTCAGTAAGAATTTAACAGGTATTTTCTATTTTGACTATACGTTTTCAGAATACGCAATTTCAACAGCATTCCCACAGTCAACATTACGTTCAGGAATTACATTACGATATAATTTTGGCAATTAACTAAATACTATTTGATATTAATTTATGATTAAATAAATTTGTTACAATTAATAAAACTCTAAACAATAATTAAATGAATATTCCATCAGAATTAAAATATACTAAAGACCACGAGTGGATTAAAGTAGAAGGAGATGTAGTTACAGTAGGCGTTACAGATTTTGCACAAGGTGAATTAGGAGATATAGTGTACGTTGAAGTTGAAACAGTAGACGAAACACTAGAGGTTGAAGAAATTTTTGGAACAGTAGAAGCGGTTAAAACAGTATCAGACTTATTTTTGCCAGTTTCTGGTAAAATAATTGAGTTTAATGAGTTATTGGAAGATGAACCAGAAAAGGTGAATACAGATCCTTATGGTGAAGGCTGGATGATTAAAATAAAGGTTTCGGACGCTTCTCAGTTAAATGATCTTTTAGATGCAGATGCATATAAAGCACTATTAGGTGCATAAAAAAAACGCATATTTGTTTATAGCTGTTTTATTCAGTGTATTTATAACTGTAATAAGTTTAAAAGAGTTAGATGGGGTATCAAATATATTAATCCCTTTTTCAGATAAAGTATTACACTTATCAGCATATATAGTACTAACGGTATTATGGAGCAAATACTTAACAGTTTTAAACCCTAAAACTAAAACATCTAAAGTTTTAATTATTGTATTACTTTTTTTAACAGTTTATGGTATAATTATTGAAGTATTACAATCACAAATAACTGTAACAAGAATGTCTGAATTTAATGATATTGTTGCTAATTTTTCAGGAATAATAATTGGCATATTGATTTTTAAATACTTAAATAGCTATAAATTAAAAACTAATAAAGGTTTGTTTTTTTAATAAATATTTGGTTATTTTAGCAAACCTGTACATAAACATATAAGATATGGAACTTAAAAAGAATAAAAAGGCAGATGTAACAAGAAACAGCAAGCTTTACCTAGCAGTGGGCTTAGCATTAATGCTATTTGTTTCTTACCAAGCAATCAATCATAAAACATATGACAAGGCAGCAATTGATATAGGTCAATTAAACCTTGAAGATGAAATTGAAGAAGAAGTTCCAATGACTCAGCAATTACAAACGCCACCACCACCACCACCACCACCTGCAGCTCCAGAAGTTATTGAAGTTGTAGAAGATGAAGCAGAAGTGGAAGAAACAGTAATTGAGTCTACAGAAACAGATATGGAGGAGGAAATTATTGAGGTAGAAGAAGTAGAGATAGTAGAAGTAGAAGAAGATATAGAAGTACCTTTTTCAGTAATTGAAAATGTTCCAGTATATCCAGGTTGTGAAAAAGGTAATAATGCAAAGAAAAAGGCTTGTATGTCTGAAAAGATAGCCAAGTTTGTACAAAAGAAATTTAATACAGAGTTAGCAGGAGAATTAGGATTAAGTGGTAAACAGCGTATTAGCGTGATATTCAAGATTGATAAAAACGGAAATATTACAGGTGTACGTTCTAGAGCACCACACCCAAGATTAGAAAAAGAGGCTGCACGTGTAATTAACATGTTGCCAAAAATGAAACCTGGTAAACAACGTGGTAAAGCTGTAATTGTTCCTTATTCTTTACCAATAGTATTCCAAGTACAAGATTAAATATCAAAAACTCTAAATATAATGAAGCCTCGAAATTATTTTCGAGGCTTTTTGTTTTACCTCTCCATTGAAATTTTCGGATGAGGAATATAAAATCCCGTCACTAAAAGTTTAGTAGACGGGATTTCTTTTTGGTATGCTTATTGTGATTTATTCATAACATTAACATTTAAACTACAATTATTATGAAATAAGCATAAACAAAATTGAAGTTTAATTTCCAGTAAAACCTTCAAATTATGTTTTGCGAATTACATTTGACCTTAGTTTAAAATAAAACTATAACAAATGAACTTTTCAAAGAAAACTCACGAACTCGTTCGCCAAAACGAGAAAAACGTGAAAACATCACAAAGGCATGATGTAAATTTACAAAAAAACTCAACGATCTACTTCCAAATTGGGTTAATTCTATGTTTACTGGTAACTTACTTTTTAATGGACATGAAGTTTTTGACTTCAGAATTTGATATCCCAAACAGAGGTGATGATATTGAAATTGCAGAAGTGTTTTCAAATGAAATTGAAATTTATAAAGCTCCCGTTAAAAAGGCAAAACCCAGAGTTGAACGAAGAAGGACTGTTATTACTAATGAAATTAATATAGTAAAAAACGATTTTGTTATAAAAACACCAACTAAAGAAATAATCACACAAGAGCAGAACACTACAAGTGTAAAAGTTGACCATACTGCAACCGTAAAACCACCAAAAGAGACGAACCAAACTATAATTTTGGATTTGGTTGAGCAGGTTCCAATTTTCCCAGGTTGTGAAAAATTGTCAACCAATGGTGAACGAAAAGCATGTATGAGTGAAAAAATTTCAAAGCTTGTACAAAGAAAGTTCAATACAAACATTGGAGATGATTTAGGTTTATCTGGAAAACAAATCATTCATGTTCAATTTAAAATAGACAAAACTGGTAATGTAGCAGATATTAAAACCAATGCTAAGTATTCTCAATTGGAAGAAGAAGCAAAACGGGTAATAACTAAAATACCTACTATGGTGCCTGGGAAACAAAAAGACAAAAACGTATCAGTGATGTATACATTACCCATCACTTTTCAGGTTTTCAATTAAACAGTCTCAATTAAATTTTCAAACCGTTATCTATCATTAGGTAACGGTTTTTTTAATGCTTATAAAAAATGTAGTATCTTTCGACACGAAAATATTATATTCAATATAATGAAGAAATTACTCCTACTTATACTTCTTATTACGTTTCAAATAAATTTATTTGCTCAAGATTTAGCCACTTACGAAAAACCTCCAATTTTCCCTGAGTGTGATTCTATGCAGGTTCAATTACCAAAGGAATGTTTTAATAATAAATTGCATCAATTTATTTATAACAATTTTAAAGTACCACAAGTTGTTTTAGATGAAGAATATAAAGGTGAAGTTGTAACTCTTTTCGAGGTTGACAAATCAGGTGAATTTAAAATATTATACGTAGAAGCTATGTATAATGAATTAAAAGAAGAAACAAAACGAGTGTTTAATGAGTTGCCAAAAGTAAAACCAGCAACATACAATGGTAATCCAACATATGCTAAATATTCCATTGTTGTAAAAATCCCATTGGTAGATCAAACAACATCAATTTATCCATCAGGAGAGAAGGTTTTGGAATCATCAAAAATCAATCATCCTACTAAACAAGAAATAGATAATGTAAATAAGGAGATTAAACCTTATGAAGATTTAGAATATTCTAGCCAGTTAAACATACCATTCACCCATAGCTTTTACTCCTTGTTTGATCAAAACATGAATCTTATTGGCACTAACAGCCATACAGCATCAAAACCATTTGTATATGCAGATGTTGAGAACTATTATGATTTAAAGGCGAGAAAAGATGGAATGTTAAAAGGATCTAATTCTTGGTGGAGCAAAAAATTATACGATGAACATTTGGTTCAATTACAAGGAAAAGATTATTGGTTTACTGTAGATCCAATTTTTGATTTATCAGTTGGTAAAGATTCGGATGCTGATTTTAATTCAACCTTTAATAATACTCGTGGACTACTTGTTCAAGGAGGTTTGGGTAAGAAATTGAATTTCTAAACATCTGTTTTCGAAAGTCAAGGACGTTTTGCCCAATACTATAATCAATATGCAGAAAGTATTGGGAATAATTTTGATACTGAAATTGCAATTGTTCCAGGAAGAGGAATAGCTAAACGATTTAAGGATGATGCTTACGATTATCCGGTTGCAGAAGGATATTTGTCCTTTACACCTGGAAAATTTATGAATATTCAATTTGGACATGGTAAAAACTTTATAGGAGATGGTTATCGATCATTATTGTTAAGTGATGTTGCAAGTCCTCATACATTTCTAAAATTGAATACTAATTTTTGGAAGATAAAATACACTAATACTTGGATGTGGTTACGTGATGTTAGAAAAGAAGTACAAGAAGATGGAGCATTTTTAACCAAATATATGGCAAATCATTATTTAAGTTGGAATGTATCTAAGCGTTTAAATATAGGTTTGTTCGAGTCTGTAATGTGGGTTGATAGTAATGGAAGAGGGTTCGACATTAATTACCTAAATCCAATAATTTTCTTTAGAGCAATAGAATTTGAATCTGGTCAAGATTCTGGTAATGCAATTTTAGGAGCTTCAGCTAAATACAAGTGGAATGACAAGGTTAATTTATACGGACAATTTATTTTAGATGAATTTTCTTTAAGTGATGTGAAAGCAGGAGACAAAAGCTGGAAGAACAAATTCGGATATCAATTAGGGGCTAAATATTACAATGCGTTTGATGTTGATAATTTATTGCTTCAATTTGAATACAATCAAGTTAGACCTTATACCTATTCTCATAATAATGTGGCTTTGAATTATGGTCATAGTAATCAATCTATGGCGCATCTTTGGGGAGCAAACTTTAAAGAAGTTGTGTTGATAGGAAGATATCATAAAGACAGATGGTCTGGCGATGCAAAATTAATATTCGGTAAACGTGGTTTCGATTTTAATACTGTTGATGATACATTTAGTTATGGTGGTGATATTTATCGAAACTATAACCTAAGAAATGCAGATTCTAATATTAAGATTGGTCAGGGAATTACAACGAATACTATTAATGCCGAATTGCAAGCTGGCTATTTAATTAATCCAGTAACGAACTTAAAGCTGTTTGCAAATTTAAACTACAGGAATTTTAATCCAGATGCGACAACAACTACTACTTTTGAGAATAGTACTGTTTGGTTTAATCTGGGAATTAGAACAGATTTATTTAATTGGTATTT
>RCNE010001653.1_pt1 | contig 12419 bp, 8 predicted proteins | sample 2041361 | NCBI WGS metagenome assembly RCNE01 (sample SAMN09708229, study PRJNA481090) | Marine sediment metagenome, whole genome shotgun sequencing project.
TGCGGCAGCAGTGTCATGGCCCCGGTCAATGCAATCAGCATGGCCAGCGCGGTTAATAACCCAAACAGAATACTGGGAATAAAATTAGACAGCACCAGAATGGAAAATCCAATGATAATTGTCAAGGACGTATAGTACATGGCAAACCCGATACTGCCATGGCAATGATGCATCGTTGGAATATAACGCCGCTTTGTCTCGAACTCCTGAATAAAACGATAAACATAATGAATGGTATTGTCCACAGCGATACCGATACTGATGGCCGCGATGGTGATGGTCATCATATCCAAGGGGATTTTCATCCAGCCCATAAACCCTAGCACAAAACTGATGGCCAGCACATTGGGGGCAAGGGCGATGAGTGATATTTTGATGGAACGGAAAAGAATTAGAAACATGATAAAAAGAGCCGCCAACGCAAACCCGAGGGTTGATATCTGGGAGGAAAAAAGGCTCTGGAGCATATTGTAAAGCACCATCAAGCCGGTAAGCCGAAAGTTTTCCGGTGCCAGATTAAACTTTTGGGCCAGATCGGTTTTGATTTTATCCAGCAGGGCCGCCCGACGCAGGTCGGGGTCCGAATCTTTAATCCGCACGCCAAACCGCACCTCGTCGTTGGGAATCGATATATAGGGCGTCAGCACCATATCTCTGATATCGTCGGGAAGCTCCTTGTAGAGCAGGGCCATCTGGAAGTTGTCCAATGCCTTGCCGTCGTTAAAGCGTTTGGCAATTTCCAGCATTGTTCCCAAAGAGAGCACCTTGCCGGTTTCCGGCAACGCCTCCAGATATTGATGAATCGCTAAAACGCGCTCCATCTTGTCTGCGGTAAACCAGTATTGGTCTGAATTTGCAGGGCCTTCAGATTCATCAAAGTCATCAAATCCCTCATCGTCAAACTCATCAAACTCCTCAAAATCGTCGCCTTCAGTGGGAGTCTCCGCTCCGGTACCGGTGGCAGCGGTTGCCGTAATTCCGTCAGCTTCACCAGCCGTATCCGCGTTAGACCCACCCAGCTTTACAACCACATCCAGGGGGGTTGTCCCACCCAGTTTTTGATCGATCACCAACATCCCTTGGTGGATTTCAGTGGACGATTTAAAATAGTTGATAAAGCTGTTTTCCACAAAAAGCTGCATAATCCCCATGATACTCACCCCAAAAACCACCACAGCGGTCATAAGGATCAAGCGGCCATGGTGTTCGGTAAAACGGGCCAGATGGGGGGTGATCGTAAATTTGGGTGGCTTTTCCGCTCCTTTGCGCCCTTCACCGAGCAGCATCAGGACCGTTGGAAAAATCAAAAAGGTGAGCACCAACGAAACCAGGATACCCGCGCTCATCATCCAGCCAAAGTTGATGACCGGCCGGATATCACACAGTAAAAGGGATCCGAACCCGGCAATGGTGGTGACCGCCGCATAAAAACAGGGAGTTAGCATCAACCGGACCGTTTCCAGCACCAACACACGATGGTCCGCCCCTGGATTCTCCCGGCGCAACTCGCGATAGCGCACCACCAGATGGATGGTGATGGCCATGGTAATGATCAGTTGCAACGAAATAAAATTGGAGGAGATCACGGTCACCTCCCATCCAAAGAGACCCAACAAGCCGACCATGGCAATGACCGAGGCGACACAACAGAGCATCGGCAGCAGCACCCAGCGGGGCCGCCGGAAAATCAGCGTCAGCATCAGCACCAGAAAACAGGCGATGCCGATTCCAAAGGTTTTCAAGTCATTTTTAATATAGGCGACCATATCGTCGGCAATCATACTGACGCCCCCTAAAAACAACTCGGCCTGGTCCCGATAACCCTCCATGATCTGCCGGATTTTAACGATTCGATTGTGCTGGAAAAGACGCGCGGCATCACGGTGGGCGTCAAATTCAGCATTCGCACGGGCCAGTTCATCGGCCAGATTGGCAGGTGCATCGGCCTGCTTCATTTTTACTTTCAGCGCTTCTCTTTTTCCCAAGAGCACCTGATAGGTCGCATCGGGCTCAAAAATTATCTGCAAGGCGGTAGTACTTAAATCGGGACTGACTAGCAGATTCCGGTAAAGTGGGCTCTCTTTAAACTCGACCTTAGCCAACTCACGGTCCACCTTGGGTGATGCCAATGTCCGCAGCTCTTGCACCAACTCCTTGATGGGGACTTTGGGGCTTTCCAAAAGCGGAACATCGGTCATGACGGCCACTTTCGCCACCTTTTCCACCGCAGCCAGCTGGCCTCTCAAACGCTCTAACGTCTCAATCGTTTCATCGGAAAAAAGATCGCCGCTGTGGGGTTTATAGGTGAGAAAAACATAGTCATCGGACCCATACCGCGAGATAGTCTCGCGCCAGTACTTCAAGTCGGCATCGTCTTCCATCAAGAGTGTTTCCGACGACGCATCTAACTGAAAATTGGTGGCAAAATAGGCCAATACGCCCATCAACAGGATCAATAAAAAAAGTACCGTTTTAGGGAACTTTAAGATAAATCGATCATAAAAAGCCACTAAACCGGCATGAAATTGTTGAATCATCAGCTCTAATATTTTGTCAGGGTGATTGTGGGTGCCCGGAAAAGACGGCTTTCCGGGTACGGCTGGATACGGTTATTGAAGTGTTGCGTTCAGCTTACCGAAAAGATCGCTGATCGTTCCATTGGAAAGAATAGCGTCAAATTCAGCCCGCTTGGAGTAGACCACACTGGCGCCGCTGACTTCCACGTCCCAGATCTTCCAGTTGCCGTCTTTGGCCCGATAGAGCTTGTAAAGAACAGGGGTGGATTTTCCTTTAGAGACCAGTTCCGTCGGGACGTATACTTTCCCTTTTTTTTCAACGGCTTTCTTATAAACAATCTTTTCATCAGAGTAGAGATCCAGCTTCCCCAAATAGGTTTTTTGTAGATGCTTGACGTAAAGATTACTATATTTTTGACGCTCACCGGCGGATAAGCGGCCCCAATGTTTCTTGCCTAATGTGAGCCGTGCCATTAACGGTAAATCAAAGACCGGCGTCACTGCAGTGACAATTTTTTGCTCTTTGGTCGCTTTCGCTACATTCGCCTGATTCAAAATCTTTTTCACCTGCTCAAGAGACTTTTTAACCACTGCCTGGGCATCATCGGTTCCTGCGGCCAGGCCCGGTTGAAACCCTAATGATATAAACAAAATAATAGCAACCAGTACTCTCATAACGGATTCCTTTCGTTATGGCACAATTCAATGAAGTTCTTGTCAAAACATCACTTTCAATGCCTATGACACCTCCATCCATGATACACTCGATGAGGCCATCAAATATAGCCCCCGCTTAAAAGGGTGTCAAGCACTCCGGATGGAACCGCAGGTTTCAATTTGACTGTGTTTACAAGCTGTTATAATATGGATAGGAATCAGTGGGAAAATTGAGCGCAACTTAGCAACATTACAGAGATTGATAACGATTGAATATGACCGAAAATCTTCCGGATCAGGCGCTCATCCCGCTTTTGCAAGCCATGATGATAAATCTGGCGGCCATGGAAAAGGAGCTGGGCCCTTTTAGCCGGATCGACACGAAGCTGTGGCAACGCACGGTGGCCCAAAAGATCACCACCCGCTTAAACCAGGATTTTCCTTTTATTACGGCTATTTGTGGCGGTGGCTCTAGTGGGAAATCAACGCTGTTTAATACCCTGATTCGGGAAAAAGTCTCTCCTATGGGCGGGGTTGCCGGGCTCAACCGCCGAACCCTGGCAGCCGTGCCTAAAACTATTGCAGAAGATGATTCTTTCCGGTCGGCCCTAGAAGCTGTTTTTAAAGAACCCCTCGAACCGTTGGTTTCTGCAAACGCCCTGACCCATCCGGGTGCGCCGTTGTATGTTGAAACCGATAACCTGCCTAACCGTTTGATATTACTGGATACACCTGATTTTGACACTGGAGCTAATCACACGTTTGCTAACCGTCAGTTGGCTGAAAACGCTTTGGAGTCGGCCGATATACTGATCTATATTTTTACCAACGCCAATTATAACAACCGTGAGAACAGCCGTTTCATGAGCCAGGTGCTCACCACCATTGGGCGACGCAAAACTTTTTTTGTCTATCGGGTGGATCCCGGTTTTTCCGATGAAGATGTCAAAGCCCACGCAGCGACGGTTGCGGAACATCTTTACGATAAAAACGGTTCTGCTGAAATTTTAGGTGTTTATCGAGTTGATGAGAACAACCAGGTGGCGGACGGCCAGGTTCCCATGACCGTAACGCCGGTGTCGCCAAACCAGCCACCCCTGGAAACAGCGCTGGAAGAGATCAATCCAAGGCAGATCCGTTTTGATTTGGCCCACACTGTTTTGACCGATGCCTTGAACCAAGCCCAACAGATCACGCAGTGTGCCGATTATTCCAATACTGCTTTGGCGATATCTCGTGACGGTCTTAAAAGTGCCCAGAGCGTTGCGGCCAAGGAGGCGCTTAAGCATCTGCCCGTGGAGGCACTGGTCAAGCGGTTTGCCCAAATCTGGACCCATTCAGACCCCGGCTATATTAAAATGATGCGCAAAACCGGCAGGGTTCTCGATCTACCGGTCAAGGGCATCGTCAAATCCTACCGCTGGTTTAAAGGTAAACCAACGCCTAAAAAACCTGTTGCGGCCTGGGAAACGCTCTCCGATCTCAAAATTGAAGCCAACTTGCTCACCGCAGCGGCAACACTTTTTAAGCAGGCGGTGAGCCATTGCATCACTATCGAGCTGCCCACTTCAGGGCCGATTTCCCAAAAGATGCGCGCCACCATCGGTGAGATGACAAACACCCCCAATCAGCACTGTCAGCCGCTTCAAGGTGAAATGTCCGCCACGCCCAAAGCCGGTCAACTTGAATTGACGATTCCGGCCCATCCCGTGGTTGCCGATTTGCAAGAGACGCTCAGGCAGACCACATGGAAAAGCATTTCCCAGCAACTATCGGAACAGAAAGCGGCGCTGACCGCCATCAACCAACAGGTGGATGGTGATTTGCAAACCCTGGCCGATCAGCTGCGAGGCCAAATGGATCTTTGGCATCGTGTGCGGGAAGGGTTTTCGGCGTTTCTCAACATTTTGCCGGCCACCGCCGCGGTCACCTATATTCTCTCTACCGGCGACCCTGTCGGTGCGGTGGGAATCAAAGTGAAGCTGGCCAGCCTTTTTGGCCTGCATGATCTCTACGCGCTGGTGGCGCTGCCCACCACGTCCGGGATCCATAAGGCCGACCGCCAGCAGTTGGAGCAGATGCTGGCACCCGTTGCCCAAACCTGGCTAAACAGCAAGCTGGATGAGATTCAAACACTCTTTGAAACCGAAATTACCGGGCCGATTCTGGAACGGTGCGAAAAAAGCGGCACGGCCGCAAAAGATCACATCGATGCTTTTGAAAAGGGGATCCACTCATGCCGGAACCTACTCAAACAGGCGTAACCGTACAGACAGACGCTATCAAACAGCGCGCCGCCATCAAAAATATTCAGGCTGATATGAGTGCCGTGGCCGAAAGCCTGGAAACGATGACTTATTGGCGTCCGGCCGCTCTTTTGGAAGAGCAGGGCCGCGAGATGGTGACGGTGATTGATCAATTAAACCAGCGGCTTAATAAAAAACTGGTGGTGACCTTCATCGGCCCCAGCGGCGCAGGCAAATCAACGCTTCTAAACGCCCTTTCCGGTGTGGACGAGCTGTCCCAAACCGGTCGGAACCGACCCACAACCCATCGGCCGGTGGTGCTCTGTAAAAATCCCAGCGATGCGGATCAGCTCATTGAAAAAATCGGCCAGGTTGAGGTTCGGACCGATCACACCAACGGGAATCTTGATCATCTGATTTTGGTGGACACGCCCGACACAGACAGCAACGAGCAGGAAAAACATATTCCACTGGTTCAAAAAGCGATCTCTCTTTCCGATGTGTTGATCTGCGTGTTTGATGCGGAAAACCCAAAGCGTCGCGATCAGATCGACTTTTTAACCCCGTATGTACATCGTTTCAGCGGCGGCGCCCTGGTGGTAGGACTCAATAAATGCGACCGCCAATCCCAAGCGGAACTGCAAGAGACCATTTTACCCCAACTCAAAGAGATTCTCTCCACGGTCTGGCAAATGCCCATCAATGCTGTTTTGGGCCTATCTGCCAGAAGCCACCTGAAAAATCCGCAATTTGATGATACGGCGACTCCCCGCCACGATTTTGATCAATTTGTAGCGCTGAAAAAACTGCTGTCCGAGTCACTGAATAAAGCGGGTCTGGGTGCGGACGTACGGCTGGCCAATGCCCGGCAGATCAAGCGAGAATTTTTCCAAACTATTTCTGCGGAGATCAAAAAAGATCAACCCACGCTCAAAAAAGCGGCCCGAGTGATGCGAACCGCCGAGCAGCAAGCCTTTGATGCCGCCATCACGGCGCTTAATGACGCTCAGCGGCACCTTAACCTGGGCATTAATGTGATGCTCTACCACGAATTGGCCCAACGATGGGGCGGTCCGGTGGGCTGGCTGATCGCCCTGTGGGCGCGTATTTTGATGTTCGGCTCGGGTATGGCAGCTGTTTTTCGCCCCGGCAATCCCTTTCGAAACCTGTGGGGTCTTTTCAAAACTTGGCGCCAATACAAAGAGAGCCGTGGCGCCAAAGAGGAGATAGAGGGCGGTAAAGGCAGCCGTGCCGCCGTGGAAAGCTACCGCCACACTTTGCAAAAACAGTGGCCCGATGTGGCTGAGCTTTTAATTAAAGGCCGCTTTGACGCCAAAGTGCGAGACGCCGATATGACCCCGCCATCCATTGCGGCCATGGATGACGCCATTTCCGGGGCCTGGGAAAAGGCGCTGGGCGACACCATCAGTCGTTTTGCCAATGGCCTCAGCCACGGGCTGCTGCAGCTGTTGTTCAACCTTCCCGCCGTAGCTGTTTTGGGCTATGTGGGCTGGCTGACCGGTCTGGCTTTTTTCACCAAAAATTATCTGGCTTCCGAGTTTTTTATCCACGCCCTGATGACCGCCGGGTTGACCCTATTCCTCTCGTTTTTTCTCTATCAGGCCATCGTCCGAATCTTTGCCGGGCCTAAGCGGCTGATGCGTAAAACTTTGGCGGACGTTCATCAAACAACCGCCACCCTCAGCCCCCAGTCTGAGCACCCCGCCGCCCGGGAAATAGAGACCCTGGAATTGATTGATCAAGGCATCGGCCACTCTTTGAATAGGTAGATGAGAAGAGCACTTAAACACTGATCAAAGACTTCCTTCAGGCCCTTGCTTTTGTTGAATTTTAAGGGTAATCAGGTGAAAATTTCAACCTGATCATTGATGGCGTCGTAAAAAGTCCCATCTACGGCGTTGCTGTGGTTTTATAGACTCTCAACATACTACGGGTATCGTTTCGATCCTGAAAAACCACAACGCCTTGTATCCCAAGGGCACTTCCTGCGGGGCGTATATGGACCTTTTTCCATAGCCATCAGGACTATTTTTGACGGGTTCATCATAATTGGAAACCACCATGACTAAAATCATTGCACATAGAGGGGCCAGAAGCGTCGCCCCTGAAAACACCATTGCAGCAGCTGAAAAGGCTTGGGAATTTGGCGCTGATATCTGGGAGACCGATATTGCCGTCACCAAAGATGAGCAGTTGATACTCTTCCATGACGACTCCCTTGAAAGAACCACCAATGCCAAAGCCGTCTTTCCGGCCAACGATTCGCTCATCTTTACAGAGCATACGCTTTCAGAAATCAGAACCCTTGATGCAGGCTCCTACTATATTGAAAAAGACCCCTACGGAGAGATCAAAAATGGCTCTTTAACCAAAGAGGAAGTCGTGGCCTATAAGGGCGAAAAAGTTCCGACCCTCGAAGAGGCGCTTTTATTTGTCAAAGAAAAGAATTGGCAGGTCAACCTGGAGCTCAAAAAGTTACCCGACCCATTTAAAAGCTTTCCGGTTCCCGAAAGGGTGCTGGCATTGATCCAAAAAATTGAGATAAGTCATAACCAGATCATTGTCTCCTCCTTTAACCATGAGTGGTTGCGCTATATTGAGGATGTGGCACCGGAAATTGAGATCCAGGCCTTGATCGGTTTCTCTTTTACCGCGCCCTTGGATTGGGGGGATTTCGGTTTTGAGATCTATAATGCCCGAAGCACCCTGGTTGATGAAAAACAGATCAAAACGGCGATCCAAAAAGGGAAAAGGGTAAACCTTTTCACCGTCAATGAGGTTGAGGATATGCAACGGTTCATGGATCAGGGGGTGGACGGCCTGATCACGGATTACCCCCAACGCCTCAAAACCTTGATGGCGTCGTAAAAACCCCCATCTAAGGCGTTGTTGTGGTTTTCCAGACTCTCAACATACTAACTGTATCGTTTCGATCCTGAAAAACCACAACGCCTTGTATCTGGGCCTTTTTCCATAGCCATCACGACAACGTTTTACGGATTCATCAAAACTTTAATCGAAGACAAATAGTGGAAAACAACATGAATTCTAATAAAAATACCATCGCAATTTTCAACTGCTATCCTGAACAGAGCCGCAAAAATTTTGACGCCTCGGATGTCGGGCACCCCCATGATCTCATCTTCGATTTTCTTGCGCGCCAAATCCCGGATATCCAAACCAAGCTCTATTTTATTGCCGATACGGACCAGCCGCTTCCCACAAATGAAGAGCTCTCCCAATGCCGAGGATGCATATGGACCGGTTCCGATCTGACCCTCTACCAGATCGATCCAAAGGTAGAACGGCAGATTCAGTTGGCTAAAAATCTTTTCAACCTGGGTGTTCATTCCATAGGCAGTTGCTGGGGAATCCAGATGGCGGCCGTGGCCGCGGGAGGAAAGGTTGCCAAAAACCCGAAAGGACGCGAATGGGGAGTTGCAAAGGGGATAACGCAGACACAGGCTGGGAAAAAATCAATATTGCTCCACGGCAAACCGGATGTTTTTGACGCTTTTGAGATGCATCTTGATGAAGTAGTTGAACTACCCAAGAATACGGAAATCCTTGCAAGCAATGACCATACAAAGGTTCAGGCGTTAGAAGTGTATGCGGGAAAAGGCAGTTTTTTCGGCACCCAATACCATCCTGAATACAATCTTTTTGAGATGGCGCGGCTGTTAAAAGCGAGGGCCGAAGCCCTGGTCAAAGAGAAGTTCTTTCAAGATACCAACCAGGTTGTTGAATATGCTGATAAATTAAATCAGCTCCACCAGAACCCGAACTCTTTGGAATTGAGCAAAGAATTGAATATTGGGAACGGCGTATTAGACCCTCAAATCAAAGAACAGGAACTTAGAAACTGGCTCAATTATATTGAGGATCTATAGCCAGCCGGTACAGCATTCCTCGTATTTCTACTCGGTTGATAATTTGTTTACTCCAAAACAGAAGCCTGCTTTGGGACTACGGAGCCTTTATTAGCTTCAATTTGGTCAACTGCCAAAAATCACACCTCTGAAACTGCTTTTTCAAGGATTAGCCCTGCCCTTGAAACCATAGTAAAACAGTCATACTTTTCTTTTGAGTAGATATAATATCCGCCCCACCGACTGATTCTATTTCCCGAGGCATACGAAATGGAATGGAGAAAAATATGCAAACAACGCCCCAAGTCACCCCTTTTAAAGAGGCATTAAAATTCTGGACCAAACTCGGATTTATCAGTTTTGGCGGCCCGGCCGGTCAAATCGCCATCATGCATCAGGAGGTGGTGGAGCGCCGTAAGTGGATCGGCGAAAATCAATTCCTGCGAGCGCTTAATTTCTGCATGTTGCTGCCCGGGCCCGAAGCCCAGCAATTGGCCACCTACCTCGGCTGGCGGCTGCACGGTATCTGGGGCGGTATTGTGGCCGGATCTCTTTTCGTTATTCCGTCGATCTTCGTGATGCTTCTCCTCAGCTATCTGGCCGTGGCCCACATCGATATCCCGGCGGTGGCCGCCGCTTTCTATGGGATCCAGCCGGTGGTGGTGGCGGTAGTCATCGAAGCGGTGCTACGCATCGGCAAAAAGGCGCTCAGGCATCATATATTATACGCCTTTGCCGCCCTGGCGTTTGTCGCCATTTTCTTTTTCAAGATACCGTTTCCCTATATTGTGGCCATGGCCGCAATTGGTGGCCTTCTGATGCAGCGCTATCTGCCGCGGGTTTTCTGCCAGGGCGAGTTTGACGAAATCAGCCGTGAATGCCGCATCGAAGACGAAGTCACTATCGGCCAAAACCACTCACCGCCCTCTTTGGCCCACGTGGTAAAGGTTTTTCTCGTCTGCCTTGGTTTATGGATCATCCCCATGGGCGCCCTTTGGCTTTGGCGGGGCGGCAGCGACACATTGACCCAGATCGGCCTCTTTTTTACCAAAGCAGCCTTTGTCACCTTCGGCGGGGCTTACGCCGTGCTTGCCTACATAACCGATGTGGCCGTAGGCAAAGGCTGGCTGGCCATGGAGCAGATGCTCCTCGGTCTCGGCCTGGCCGAATCCACGCCCGGTCCGCTGATCATGGTGACCCAGTACGTCGGTTTCTTAAGTGCCTGGAATATCCCCGGAGGACTTACCCCTTTAACCGCAGGCATTTTGGGTGCCCTGATCACCACCTATGTGACGTTTTTACCCTGCTTTTTCTTTATCTTTGCCGGAGCGCCCTTTATCGAAGTGATGGCCGGCAACCAGCGGGTCCAGGCAGCACTTACCGGTGTTACCGCGGCTGTGGTGGGCGTCATCCTCAACCTGGCAGTCTGGTTTGGCTATAAGGTGATCTGGCCCGATGGTGGTATCGATCTATTTGCACTGATATCCGCGATCGTCTCACTGGTGCTGCTGCAAAAATATCACTTCCCCATCCACTATCTGGTGCCTTTGGGCGCTGTTGCGGGTGTAATCGTGAAAATGGCAGCTCAATAAGCAGGAGAAAGATCATGACCGATAGCATCGATATCAAGACATTAAAGAAACTTCTTTTAAGCAAAGAGACGGTGACCCTGATAGATGTTCGCCGTAAGGCAGATTACGAAGCTGATCCGCAAAAAATCACCGGTGCAACATGGCACGATCCTGAAGAAATGGACGCATGGATCAAGCAGTTGCCCGCCGACAAACGTATCGTGGCCTATTGCGTCAAAGGCGGACTTGTCAGTCAATCCGTTACAGATCGTTTGCGGCAAGAAGGGCTCGACACCCTATTTCTCGAAAGGGGTCTTAAAGATTGGGTCGACAAGGGGTAAAGCTGTTGTCCGTGCGGTTAACAAATTTCGAATGTTTCGTGAATTATAGAGGAGATTAAGAGACAAAAAATGTCTGCCCAAGCCGAAGGTCCACCCAGTGGTCAATCAAGCCGGCATCGGTCATCTCTCTTTCGATATCGATCTGAAAATCAGGATACAAAGGATTAAATAAGTCACTTACTCGATCTACATCGCGAACATCCTGGAATGCGCCGAGCATCTGATCGTATATTCCATTTGTTCTATTTCTTGGATAAACGCCATTACCTGGTATAACCTGGAAAGCTGGAATCGGGTTATAGATATGAGCCTGGTTCTCTGCCAGGTCCATAAAAGCCACAATGTTGCGCGTCTCCTCAAAATTACTGGTTTTGTTGGTCACCCACACCTCTATTCTCTCGATATTAATACCCGAGGTAATAAGAGGAAGGTTACTCATAGACTTATCATATGTGTCGCGGAAATATTGTCCCAGGAAAAAGTGTTTATTGGCCTCGTACTCATCGGCATAGACCTCATAATCGCTTAGCTGAGCGCCTCCCTGTACATTAATAGTTGAGGATTCTCCCTTCTGCTGGGAAAGGACTGATGTTACGGTAAGTTTCCCGAATTGAAGTTCTGTTTTCAGCCCAAAAAGACTATGACTACCATTAATAAGGGTCCCCTGAAGCGGCAGTGTTACATCACCAGCTTCTATTTTTTTTATTATTTCGTCTTCATCACCGGAATACTCAAGCTTCGTACGATTCTCAAAATCGAACATAGCTTCGGTATTGTAATTTATACCCAGCTGCATTTTATCCCCAATGGATCCCTGAACATTCATCTGGATCTTCTCCTGGAAGTCGAAAGTTGGAATTGACCTGAGCTTCTCGGAAATATTGGGATTAGTTGTCCTGGAAATATTTATTCCAGCGTACCGAGCCGCTTCTGGGTTATCACCAATAAGCTTAATCTCGTATCCCCAACGGCTATACCGGAATATCCACCAGACAACTAAAGCAGCGACAATTTTTTCATGGGTAATCTGTAATAAGGACGTTTCATGGGAATTGTTGCAAGGCTTCTTTCGTTTGTGCTGGCTATAGTTGGATTTTGCGAGGTGTGTGGGTTCGCGTATGTGGCATAATCGGATTGTCGCTACACGTTAATAGGATGGCCAAACAGTAAACTGCTGTGCGGTGATTTCTATGTCTTT
>RCNE010001549.1_pt1 | contig 12417 bp, 10 predicted proteins | sample 2041361 | NCBI WGS metagenome assembly RCNE01 (sample SAMN09708229, study PRJNA481090) | Marine sediment metagenome, whole genome shotgun sequencing project.
TGAATCTTCCATGTCATTTACAATACTATCTATTTTAGCAATAATATAATTATAGAAAATTTGAAGAATAATAGCCGTTATCAGACCAAAAACCGTGGTTAATAAAGCAACCTGAATATCCCCTGCAATTAATGAGGCACTAAGGTTACCAACCGCGCTAATCTTTTGGAAGGCCGCAATCATACCAATAACCGTTCCCATGAATCCCAACATAGGTGCAATAGCTATAAATAAAGATAACCAGGAAACATTTTTCTCTAATTGTCCCATCTGAACACCTCCATAAGCGACAACTGCCTTTTCAGCTGATTCAATACTCTCATTTGCTCTATCTAATCCCTGGTAATAAATAGAAGCAACCGGTCCTTTTGTATTTCTGCATACCTCTTTTGCAGCTTCAATACCTCCTGATGAAAGAGCATCTTCCACTTGTTGTTTCAATTTTGTAGTGTTGGTACTTGCCAGATTCAAATAAATGATTCTTTCAATGGCCACAGCCAAACCTAAAATCAAACATAATAGAACAATCCCCATAAAACCAGCTCCACCTTGAATAAACTGCTCTTTTAAAACCTGGGTAAAACCCTTAGTTGCTTCTTCTATAACTTCTTCCTGAAGCATAATCGTAGCCGTAGCTACAGTTGAAGATAAATTAGAAACTATTGCGTTCGCTTTCGCGCTTACGGTATTTGTGCTTAGAACAAATAACCCGGCCATGGCCAGGATCGAGAATAATCTTTTCATTTCTTTCAAACTTAAATTTAGTTAGTTAATAGGGTTAAAGATAAAAAAAAAATACAATTAAAAAATTAAATCTTCATACTATTAGAAGACCGTTGTAATTGAATTTGGTAATTTCTTCTTAATAGGAACAAAAAAGTTGAATTTAACTTCTTTATAAGATCGAAATTAAAATACTAATTTCTTGTTTATTGCAGAGAGGAAGGGATTCGAACCCTCGATACACTTTTGATGTATACACGCTTTCCAAGCGTGCGCCTTCGACCACTCGGCCACCTCTCTATTCTGTATATTACAGGGCGAGCAATTAACAAAAAAAAAATTGGTTTAAAAAACTTTACCCATTTAATTTTAAGTCAATTCTCCGCGTAATGAAGTTTCAAAAATTGTTCTGAAAGATTTATGTGAAACACCGCTACCTAATAGGTACATAAGTTTGGTGATTGCCGCTTCGGTGGTGATATCACCTCCATCGATAAGTTGTAATTTCTTAAGCTCTTCACTCGTACTATATCTGCCCATTATTACTGAACCCCCCGAGCACTGGGTCACATTTACAATATGTAATCCTTTCTTTATAGCTTCTTTTAGATCTGATAACAACCAATCATCGGTAGGCGCATTGCCTGCACCATAGGTTTCAAAAATCAAGGCCTTTAAGTTTGGCATGTTCAATATTCCCTGTAGCAATTCCCGACTAAACCCTGGAAAAATTTTAAATATTGCAACATTGGTGTCCATATTTTTATGGACAGTTAACTTCTTACTCTTTTGATTTTTTAAAAGATAATTTTGATTGATCTTTAAATGAACCCCTGATTCTGCCAAAGCAGGAAAGTTTAATGATGTGAATGCTTCAAAGTGCTCCGCATTAATTTTGGTAGTTCTGTTCGCACGGTATAATTTATATTCAAAATACAGACAAACCTCCTGTATAACCGCCTGGTTATTTTCTTGCAAGGCAGCTATTTGAATAGAAGTGATTAGATTTTCCTTTGCATCTGTACGAAGATCTCCAATTGGCAATTGTGAACCGGTAAAAATTACAGGTTTAGAAAGGTTTTCGAGCATATAACTCAAAGCAGATGAAGAATAACTCATGGTATCACTGCCCTGAAGTACAACAAATCCGTCATATCTGTCGTAATGCTTCTCAATTATAGTAGCTATAGAAACCCAATGTGAAGGGTTCATATTGGAAGAGTCTATTGGTTTTTTAAATGAAATACTCTCAATTTTACACTCTAACTGACTTAATTCCGGGATATTACTGACCAACTTATTAAAATCGAAAGCCCTTAAAGTTCCCGAAGAGTAGTCTTTAACCATTCCTATCGTGCCTCCGGTATAGATAAGTAAAATGCTAACTTTTTTGCTCATTTAGCAAAGTGATTTTTTATTTTGTATTATTCTAGAATATATGCTTTAAAAAGTAAAAATGTACTATACACCAAACACCTCTTTTGAATTCTGCGTTGTGATATTTGCAATCACCTTTTCATCTAAATCATAGATCAGCGAGAGTTTTTTTAATACCTGCAGTAAATATACACTTTCATTGCGTTTGCCTCTATAGGGCACTGGAGCCAGATAAGGACTATCTGTTTCCAAAACAATATGATTTAAGTCAATCTTGTTTAAAAACGTATCGATTTTTCCATTTTTAAAGGTAACTACTCCCCCTATTCCTAGCTTCATATTATAACTTAAAGCCCTTTTGGCTTGTTCTTCAGTACCAGTAAAACAGTGAAATATTCCAAAAAGATCTTCTGCTTTTTCATCTTCGAGTACCTCAAAAATTTCGTCGAAAGAATCTCTGCAATGAATTACTATAGGTAAGCCATACTTTTTAGCCAGGTGTATTTGGAATTTAAATGCCTCCTGCTGTTCATTTAAATAAGTCTTATCCCAATAGAGATCTATTCCTATTTCACCTATTGCATAGAAATGCCTTTTTGATAACATAAGCTCAACATGTATGAGCTCTTCTTTATAATTCTCCTTTACATGAGTTGGGTGTAATCCCATCATCAGAAACATGTTTTTAGGGTATTGCTTTTCAAGATCCAACATTGATTTGGTATATGAAGAATCAATAGACGGAATGAAAAAGCGTTCAATTCCTTGGTCAATGGCATTTTGTATAACCTTATCCCTATCCTCATCAAAGGCTTCACTATATAAATGGGTGTGTGTGTCTGTAATAATCATAGAGCAAAAATAGAATTATCTTTGTCAAAAAAAATATTAGATGCGCAATCTGAAACAAGTTTTAAAGAATAAAGGATATTCTAAAATTCCCCTGATTATAAGCGTCACTAATCATTTAGAAGTTAATGCCAGTATTAATGGGATTACCGGACGTTTTATTTTAGACACGGGCGCATCTAATACCTGTGTGGGGATTGATAAAGCCAGTTATTTTAAACTTGTTTCAAAAGACTCTAAAATCAAAGCAGCCGGTGCTGGTGCTACAGATATGGAAACACTGGTTTCAACAAAAAATAAAATTGAAATTGGCAGTTGGAAAAAGCAAAAGCAAAAGATTGTTGTTTTTGACCTGGTTCATGTAAATGAAGCCCTCAAAGCACATAAGTGTCTGCCGGTAGACGGGATTATAGGGGCAGATATTCTAATAAAATGCAAAGCTGTGATTGATTATGCTTCCGGGAATTTATTTTTGAAAAATAAAAAATAACCTCTGCGACATTTTACTCGAAAAGCATCTACAACTCAAGCGCTTTTTCTGGAGATCCTTCCATCAATAATTCCACTGGGTTTTCCAAAGCCTCTTTTAAGGCAACCAGAAATCCAACAGATTCTTTACCATCAATAATTCGATGGTCATAGGATAGTGCAACGTACATCATTGGCGCGATAACTATTGCTCCTTCCTTAACCACAGGTCGTTCTAGTATATTATGCATCCCGAGAATTCCGCTTTGCGGCGGATTTATGATTGGCGTTGATAACATTGAACCAAAAACCCCGCCATTAGAAATGGTAAAAGTTCCTCCTGTCATTTCGTCTACAGTAATCTGCCCATCACGGGCTCTTAATGCAAGGCGTTTCACTTCTGCTTCTATACCTCTAAAAGTAAGATTTTCGGCATTTCTTATAACAGGTACCATAAGACCCTTTGGCCCCGAAACGGCAATACTTATATCACAAAAATCAAAAGAAAGCATCTCTTTGCCATCAATCATGGAGTTTACAGAAGGGAACATCTTCAAAGCCCTTATTACCGCCTTGGTAAAAAACGACATGAATCCAAGACTTACATCATGTTTATCTTTAAAAATCTCTTTGTATTGTTTTCTCAAAGCAAAAACTGCCGTCATGTCTACTTCATTAAAAGTAGTAAGCATGGCCGTTTCGTTTTTAGCCGCTACCAGCCGTTCTGCAACTTTACGCCTTAGCATAGAAAGTTTAGTCCTCCGTTCGCCACGACTACCACCTGTAGGGCTACCCATTGAGGGCACAGATTGCACTGCATCTTCCTTGGTAATTCTACCGTCTTTGCCAGTTCCGTTTAAACTTGCGGGATCTATACCTTTCTCATCGAGTATTTTCCTGGCAGCAGGTGAAGGCACACCCTTAGCATAGGATTCTTTTGCTACTTCTTTCCTGGCAGGTTCTTCCTGTTTAATAGTAACTTCAGTTTTATCAACCTTATTTTCTTCTGTAATTAAAGCACCAACTTTTGGCTTTTCAGCACTTGTATCTATAAGACAGACAACTGCTCCTACGGCTACAGCGTCTCCTTCTTCTGCTTTCAAGGTGATTATACCGCTCTCTTCAGCCGGTAATTCCAGAGTGGCTTTATCTGAATCTACCTCAGCAATTGCCTGGTCCTTCTCTACATAATCTCCATCACTAACTAGCCATTCCGCTATTTCAACTTCAGTAATGGATTCACCCGGAGATGGAACTTTCATTTCTAAAATCATGCCTTACACTTTTATAATGGTTTCTTTAATTACTATTACTAATAAAATCTTCTTTTACGGGAAGATAATCCATTCTAATCTCGCCATTGACCTCTATACCGTCAAAATATAATTTGGCTCCTATTGAATCTTCCATTTCTGAGGCATTTTGTAAGCTTATATGCAAGTGAGCTTCCGTTGAATTTCCAGAGTTACCGCAGTTAGCAAGGATTTCTCCCTTCCTTATGTCCTGCCCTTCCTCAACAATAATTGAACCTTTCATTAAATGGGCCAGAAGCACGTACTCATCATTATCAGTCCGCAAAACTATCGTATTTCCTGTAAGCTGCTGCGGATTGGTTTCTCCCGGAACATTGTCAGGGACACCATCAATAACTCTAACCACCCTGGCATCACAAGGAGCAATGATGTTCTCTCCGAAGGCAAAATAGCTCTCATTAATCAACGGATCTCCATTATGAGAGGTACCATCTTTGACCTTCATGATATCATAGGCATATTGCTGTGTCAACTCTTTCACATGATCATTCTGCGCTTCCGTAACTCCTCCCCAATATACAAACCATTCCCCATTAAATGGTAATCTCATGAACGTTGTATTCCTTTCCAATATTGGGATTCCCGGCGGCAATGGTTTGGAGATTGACAAACCGCTTATCTTACTCTGAGGCGTTAGTGTAACTATCAAATCTGCTACCGATTTGTCAAAAACCACTCTGTAAACATGAGCACCTTCTCGTAGCTCATAAAACTGCATGGATTTAATCTCCCCTGTCAACCGGCTTAAATTTTTTTCAAAGATTTTTCTGGTTTCGATATTTGTGTATGCATTTTTCATCCCAGCATCGTACAAATCGTAAATTCCATCATAATCCCCACTATTAAACCGTTCAGCAAATACCGATACAAACCTTTCATAGTTAGGTTGCTCTTCCTGTGAGAATAATTTAAGAGTAAAGAATATCAATAAGAGTAGTACAAGTCTCATTCTTTCTTATATTCACTTTTAATAACCCGTCTGGTCATATTGTTTTTCGTTTTATCAAAGACATAATCTATAATCTGCTGTTGTCTTAATTTAGACCGAACGGCGCTACCCGCTGAAGGCGATGCATAAAAACGTCTTGATGCCACACGAAACTTTTGAGCCTCGGCATAATGAGTAAACAAATGGCTCCATGCACCCATATTCCTGGGCTCTTCTTGCGCCCAAACCCAATCATCGGCCTTTTTATACTTATTTAATATCGCAGTCATTTTTTGTTCAGGAACAGGAAATAATTGCTCAACTCGTACCAAAGCAAGATCATCTCGTTTGTTTTCATCTTTAAATGCCAGCAAGTCATAATAGAATTTCCCTGTACAAAAAACCAGACTTCTAACCTTATCAATTTCAGCACTGGGATCATCAATTACTTCCTGAAAACCACCGCTGGAAAATTCTTCAACACTAGAAACTGCTTTTGGGTGACGCAACAAACTTTTAGGTGTGAATATAATCAAAGGCTTTCTGAAATTGGCCTTCATCTGCCTCCTTAGTAAATGATATATGTTTGCAGGAGTAGTACAATCTGCAACATACATATTGTCTCTTGCACATAATTGAAGAAACCTTTCCATTCTTGCCGATGAGTGTTCTGCACCCTGACCTTCATATCCGTGAGGTAAGAGCATTACCAGTCCGTTCTGTAATTTCCATTTATCTTCTGCTGCAGATATATACTGATCTATCATAATCTGAGCGCCATTACTAAAATCACCAAACTGTGCTTCCCAAATAGTTAAAGTATTTGGGCTGGCCATGGCATATCCATAGTCAAAACCTACTACGCCATATTCAGATAAAAGCGAATTATAAATCTGAAACCTTCCCTGATTATCATTCAGATTGTTTAATAACATTATCTCTTCTTCACTTTCCTCCACCTTCATCACTGCATGACGGTGTGAAAAAGTTCCTCTTTCTACATCCTGCCCAGACATACGAACATCAAAACCCTCATCTAACAGGGTTCCATAAGCGAGTAATTCTCCCATCGCCCAATCCAGCTTATCCGTTTCGAAGAACATTTTTTTACGATCCCCCACGAGTTTTTCAACTTTACGTAAAAACTTCTTATCCTTGGGTAGCTCGGTAATAGTCTTTGCTATTTCAGTTAGTTTTGCCTTATCATAAGAAGTGTCCACAGCATCCAACATTTCCCATTCACGGACATTTTGAAAACCACTCCACTCATCGGCCATAAAAGGAGTAATAATGGTTTTATCCTCTTTTCTTGAATCTTCTAATTCTTCTTCTAAACTTGCTTTATACTCCTGTTCTAACTCTTTAACAAAATCTTTATCAATTATACCCTGGGCAATTAATTTTTCAGAATATATCTCTCTCGGATTCTTATGCTTGGCTATGGCCTTATACAATTTAGGTTGTGTAAAACGTGGCTCATCTCCTTCATTATGTCCATACTTCCTGTATCCTAATAAGTCGAGAAAAACATCGCTTTTAAAACGCATTCTATATTCTAAAGCAAATAGGGATGCGTGCACTACGGCCTCCACATCATCCGCATTCACATGTAAAACAGGGCTTAATGTTACTTTGCCAACATCCGTACAATATGTGGAAGATCTCCCATCGAGATAATTAGTAGTAAAACCAATTTGGTTATTTACAACAATATGAATCGTACCATTAGTTTTATAACCGTCTAATTGTGCCATCTGCACTAATTCATAAGCTATTCCCTGACCGGCAATTGCAGCATCACCGTGAACTATAATGGGTAATACCTTAGAAAAGTTCTCCGGATAATGTGTGTCTTGTTTTGCCCGGCTAATACCCTCCACCACCGCACCTACGGTTTCCAGATGCGAAGGATTAGGAGCAATGTTCATGTTAATTTTGTTACCATTATCAGCCTTGCGTTCAGAGGTCCATCCCAAATGATATTTTACATCTCCGTCAAAAATTTCCTCCTCATAGTCCTTGCCGTCAAACTCACTAAAAATATCTTTGGCAGATTTTCCAAAAATATTTGTTAATACATTAAGCCTTCCTCTATGGGCCATGCCCATGACAAATTGCATTACCCCCATTTCAGCCGCTCTTTCGACAACAGCATCGATTGCAGGGATAAGTGATTCATTTCCTTCAAGAGAAAATCTTTTCTGACCCACATATTTCGTGTGTAGGAATGCCTCAAAAGATACTGCCTGATTAAGTTTGCGAAGTATGTGTTTCTTTCGGTCTTTATTGAAATTAGGGTGATTGTCATTTACATTCAGCCACTCTTGTATCCATTGAACACGTTCGGGCTTTCTTATATACATATACTCTACCCCTGTGGTATCACAATATATGCGTTGCAAATGGCTAATGATATCACCCAATTCTCCCGGACCTAACCCAATTACTTCACCCGCATTAAATACAGTGTTTAAGTCGGCTTGAGATAATCCAAAATTTTCTATTTCAAGCGTAGGTGTATATTTTCTTCTTTCTCTAACAGGATTGGTCTTGGTAAACAAATGGCCTCTGCCACGGTAAGCATCAATTAATTTTACCACCTGAAATTCTTTGAACAAGGTCTCAGGAATCGCTACTGATTTCCCATCAACAACTACAGATGATCCATTATGACCCTTAATGCCTACTTCATCCAGTGCACTTTCCATTCCAAAATCAAATCCCTGGAAAAAAGCACGCCAACTAGGTTCTACACTGTCAGGGTTTGTGAGATACCTGTCATATAATTCTGCAAAGAAAGACGTATGTGCTGTGTTTAAAAAGGAATATTTATCCATGTACGCCAATTCATTATATTGTAAAAAATTAGGGTAAAAATACAATAATTAATAGTTTATGAGATTATATAGGAGTGTATTAATCGAAAATCTTAGTTTATGGCCTTGAAACATTTATCCCGATATATAACTTTTGTTTTAATAGTAGTATTTTCCTTTATAAGCTTAACTTCTTTTGCGCAGCAATTAAAGCCACAAAATGAGTTTTGGAGAAATGTCCGATATGGAGGAGCACTGGGCTTTGGTTTTGGAAGCGATAGCTTTAGTATTGCTGTTGCTCCAAGTGCCATTTATCAGGTAAGCGAGAAGTTTGCGACCGGATTATCTTTGAATTTTGAATATTCTAAATTTGGAGATTCTGAATATACGGCATACGGTGGAAGCATATTGAATTTTTTTAATCCAATCCCCGTCATTCAATTATCAGCTGTACTTCAACCTTTAAGGGTTAGCACAAATTATAGTTCCGCTTCCCTGTTATTGGATGAAAATTACTGGACCACAGCGCTTTTTATGGGGGTAGGATACAGTACCAGGAATGTTACTTTTGGTATACAATATGACGTTCTGCATGATGACAGAAGTATTTATGCCGATCCCTGGGTCCCTTTTATAAGAATGTATTTTTAAAATAGCATTCTCTGCTTCTTCTATTTGTACTGCTGTCTAAACCACACTTTTTGCCATACCCGCTTTAATATGAGAAAGGTATAGTGATCACTTATATTCTGTTTTTCGGTGTCCAAAATTTGTCTGGCCGTATTTTCGGGTAAATCCACGATATAAAGAAGATTCACAAAATCTGAAAACTTCTCTTCAATAAGGAATTGAATATTTTTTTGAAGTAAATATTTTAGTTCTTCTGGATTACAATCAGCAGGTAAATCGAATGTCAAATTAGCCAAACCAAAATCCTTTTTTAATTGCAATACGAGGTCTTCATAAAGTTGATGCGAACTTGCATACTTTATTAATTCCTCACTTTCTTTGAATACAGGTATCATAAAAAACTTAACACCACGCTTTAATTCTAATTATTAGAATAGACCACTCCATCCTTCATAACAAAGACAACTTTCTCAAGAGTTTGAACATCTTTTACCGGATTCTCCTTTACAGCTATTATGTCTGCAAAAAAACCTGCTTTTATTTGCCCCAGTTCATCGCCCATACCTAATAATTCTGCATTAGTTATGGTAGCAGACTGAAGTGCTTCCACGACCGGCATACCAGCCTCAACCATATATCCGAATTCTTTTGCATTAAGTCCGTGAGGGAAAACTCCTGCATCCGTACCAAAGGCAATTGGAACTCCCGTTTTATAGGCTTTTGCAAATGTGTTTTGTATCAATGGCCCAATTTCCAGGGCCTTCTGAGCAACCACAGGAGGGTAAAACCCAGGTATTTTTGCTTTCTCTACTACCTGTTTACCCGCCGTAATAGTTGGAACTAAATAGACATTGTATTCCTTCATCAATTGCATGGTCTGCTCGCTCATATAACTGCCGTGTTCTATAGTTTTAATACCTCCTTTTATTGCCCTCTGCATACCTTCATCGCCATGTGCATGAGCTGCGGTAAGCATTCCATAATCATTTGCAATTTCTGTTATTGCCTTTATTTCTTCTATTGTGAATTGCGGATTTTTTCCATTCTTAGCAACACTAAGCACCCCTCCTGTGGCTGTAATCTTAATAACATCAGAACCTTCTTTATAACGCTGCCGAACTGCCTTTCTCCCATCTTCCGGAGAATTTACCACTCCGTCTCTTGGGCCTGGATCTCCCATTAAGTCTTTTCTGTGACCATTTGTGGGATCTGCATGCCCTCCGGTGGTGGCAATCGATTTTCCTGCTGTGTATATTCGAGGCCCCGCAATTAAGCCTTTGTTAATAGCATTTCTCAAAGCTATATTAACGCCGGTACCTCCAAGGTCTCTTACAGTCGTAAAACCTGCCATGAGTGTTTTTTTAGCGTAAACCGATGATTGAAAAGCTACATCGGCATCGTTTAGGGTAAACTTGTTTATATAAGTTTTAGGGCTGGATTCTTTCTCAATATGCACATGCATATCAATAAAACCAGGCAGCACAACCTTATTTTTTAAATCTATAATCTTATCTTCTGCTGTACCACTAACATATCCATTTTGAATCTCCATTATCTTATTACCAGAGACAACAATGGTTTTCTGTGATAACAGATTTCCCGTTTGCACGTCCATCAAATTACCACAGTGCAGATAGGTTTTTTGACCAAAACAGCCAAGTGCACATACCATAGCTATTAAAAAAAATAACTTTTTCATTATAATCAGTGAATTTTGTGTTCTTAATTTCTTATTCTTTGTTCCCAATCCCAGGCAGATTTCATAGCCTGGTCTAAAGTAGAACCCGCTTTCCAACCTAAAATTTCATTTGCCCTTTTAGTATCGGCATATGCAGTAATTATATCCCCTGAGCGCCTTTTTACAATGGAATAATTAAGTTTCTTTCCTGAGATCCGTTCAAAACTAGAGATAACTTCAAGGACCGAACTGCCTTCGCCTGTACCCACATTAAAAACTTCATAATTCTGTGGGTTCTTCCCGGCCAGAAGTCGTTCTAAAGCCACCAAATGAGCCTTTGCCAAATCAACCACATGAATATAATCTCTAATACAGGTGCCATCCGGCGTTGGATAATCATCGCCAAAAACAGAGAGTTGTTCTCTTAAACCAACTCCTGTTTGCGTAATAAAGGGAACCAAATTTTGTGGAACACCAATGGGTAATTCTCCTATCTCCGCGCTTGGGTGCGCACCCATAGGGTTAAAATATCTTAATGAGATGGCCTGCAATTCCTTATTTACCTTACATGTATCACTAATTATTTCCTCTCCAATCTGTTTTGTGTTTCCGTATGGTGATTCGGCCTTTTTTACAGGGGCATCTTCTGTAATGGGCATTTGATCTGCTTGTCCGTAAACAGTGCAAGAGGAACTAAAAATAAAACTTTGCTTCTTATTCGCGCTTATTTCCTGAAGCAGATATATAAGGGTATTGATGTTGTTTTCGTAATATAATAAAGGTTTTTCCACACTTTCACCAACCGCTTTGGATGCTGCAAAATGTATAATTCCTTTAATATCGTCATGCCTTTTGAAAAAATCATGAACCTTTTCTTTCTCCCTTAAATTAATTTTCTCAAAGACGGGCATCTTTTTCGTAATTGCAAAAATACCATCCAAAACCTTCTCTGATGAATTAGAACAATCGTCAATAATAACGACTTCATAGCCAGAATTTTGTAACTCAACTACCGTATGTGAACCAATAAATCCGAGTCCGCCAGTTATAAGTATTTTCATATAAATAGTTTTAGTTTAAATGGATGGTCAAATTGCTGTAAATACGGTAGTGAATAATTAATTTTTTAAGAATTGAATTACCGTATCGGTGATAAATGAGATTTGGTCATCCTCCAATTCGGTATGCATAGGCAAGGATATAACCTCCTTAACAAGCTCATTGGTCACGGGAAAATCAGATTCTTTATAGCGTTTATCTAAATATGCTTTCTGTCTGTGTAAAGGTATTGGGTAATAAATTCCGAAAGGGATGTTCTTTTCCGCCAAATGATCTGCCAACTCATCCCTTTTACCATTCATAATCCGAATTGTGAACTGATGAAATACATGACAATCGCAGTTTTCACAAATACCGGAACAATCAATCCCTGTTTTAGGTAAAATAATTAAAGCCTGCCCCTGGAAAGCGTTCACATATTTGCGGGCAGCTTCTCTTCGCTGGTTACAATAAGAGTCAAGATGTGGCAGTTTTACTCTTAAAACGGCTGCCTGGATAGTATCTAACCTCGAATTCACTCCAACGACATCATGATGGTAACGGGTATACATTCCATGATTTACAATTCCTCTAATT
>RCNE010001710.1_pt1 | contig 12411 bp, 10 predicted proteins | sample 2041361 | NCBI WGS metagenome assembly RCNE01 (sample SAMN09708229, study PRJNA481090) | Marine sediment metagenome, whole genome shotgun sequencing project.
GCATCGCTGTGCTGAACCGCTACACAGCTCTTGGCATACCTATCACTGAGCCCGTAGGCTAAATCCGTCTGGGGTAAGGGGTAGTCCAAACTCAAACTGAGTTGTGCAACAAAGCCCATTGGCGCAGGAAATAGTTGCTGGTAACTGAACTCGAGGCAGCGCACCCCTCATCATGGCAACGTTCTCAGGCCGAGGCTTCTGTGGATAGCGCATTATTTTACTATAAGTAGCTTCGATCAACAGGAGTAGCCACCGCTTGGGACGTGCGTATTTTCAATCCGACTAGATTTACTCCGTCCATTCCTCTGATCGAACGCGTGATTATGTCTTAGTAGACATTTTCTCCATGCGCAGGTCGATCGCCGACCTCCTGTGCTACTGCTTCCTATGCTTTATAATCACTTCGATCACTCTATGCTTTACTGATGATATCAAACTAAGCATAATTACCGTTCACAAGTCATTTTTTCTTATCTGGGCGTATTTTCATGATCCGATTTTGGCTCAGTCTTCTTCTTGCTTTACCAATATCATTTGCATTCACCTCGCAAAAGCTGGTCGCACAGGATAGTCTTTTTACTTTTGCCGAAGAAGGACAACGGCTTGCGTCACTGTTGCGGGTTGGGCGCGGAGTAATCTCCAGCAATCAAGACCTGATCAATGACCCTTCAGTCGGGGACAAAGGGCTGGGCAGCGCAATCTTCATGCAGGCGGTCGAAGACAATTATGTAGGCCTTACCGGCGCTTTGCCACTCGAAGTTGGGCTTACCCCCGAACAGCAACTCATCACTGAGGCGCAATTGGCATCAATGGCTGAAGTTATGGATGAAAATCAGGAGTTAATTAACTCTGAAGGTCTAGGATTCAAGGGTTTCATCCCTGCTGTTTTTGCAAGGTTGGTAAACGAGCGTTTCGTTGAAAAACAAGGGGCCAGAGCCAAAGTAAAAGTGACTGCGCCTCCGCATCTTGTCCGTAATCGTAAAGCCCAACCAGATGATTGGGAAACCACAGTTCTTGAAGAGAAGTTTGAAAGCCCAGACTGGATAGAGGGCGCGGCATTCTACGAGGTAGTGAAAAGCAACGGCGTCTCAAACTTCCGTATGCTCATCCCCGAATACTATAGTGAATCTTGCCTGTCGTGTCATGGTGGGCCCAAAGGCGAAGTCGACGTGACTGGCTTTCCTAAGGAAGGTGGTGCAACGGGCGATCTTGCGGGCGCAATCAGCATTACCCTCAAAAGATGATAGGTGGCGCGCGCAAAAACCTATTCGCAAGCTTCGCGCGCAACAGCATTACGTTAAAAATTGGCTCGCTTTCAGCGATTCTGCTTGCAGCACTGGTGATTAGCACAGCCGTCATGGCTTGGGACCTGTGGCAAAACCAACAACGCGTCGCCAAGTCATCCGAGCGGTTCCGCTTTCTTGAGCACGCTGCCGAGGCGGACAGAGACTTCGGCGAAATGCGTTACTGGTTGACTGATTTGTCCGTCAGCCTGCTGACCCTATCAGAGCGTCGCGCAGAGGCAGCGCGGGCCAATCTTGAAATCCAGCTAGCCGAAGTTGAGGCGTTTGCGCCAAAGGCAGCTCAGCAGATCAGAGAGGGTGTCGAAAGCTATGCCACCGCAGCTCTTCTCGCGGCAGATGCCTATACCGAAGACAGGCGTGTGATCGGGAACACGTTGTCCGCGCAGGCCCGCCTTGGCAGTGATACTGTTGATGCCACGTTGAAAAAGCTTGTGAGTGATCTGGCAAGTGAGGCTGTGGTAAGCGAACAGGCCGCCACTGCGGCTGCGCGGGGATCTATGATACGTGCAGTCATCGCCTGTATTTTCATCCTGATTGCCGGTACGTTTTTTACTTGGCGGTTGCTGCGGTCGATTTTGACTCCCCTCAACGGGATCAATCGCGCAATTTCTGAACTTAACGCAGGGGCTGTAGACGTGGAGTTGCCGCCCGAAGGCCCCAACGAATTAGGGCGTATGTCGAGCGCCGTATTGGCCTTGCAAGAAAGCCAAGCGTATCGCAAACAACTGGAAGTCGAAGCTGAAAATCAGCAGATGACGATCTTGACCGCAATTGAGACCATCCCTGATGGCTTCGCACTTTTTGATGCAGATGATCGCATTGTGCTAACGAATGAGCGGTACCGGATCATGTTCTCCAACATTTCGCATATGCTCGTTCCTGGAACCTCATTTCGCAATATCCTAGAAGCACAGGCTGCGTCCGATCCCGAAATCCTCAACGATCAGACGCCCGAACAGTGGATGCAAGATCGATTACGAAATCATCAAAAGCCAAACACCCGGCGCAGCGAAGTGCGGATCAGCGGAACCTGGGTGCATGTCACAAAAAGCAAAACGCCGAGTGGGGGCACTGTTGCTGTCTACAGCGACATTTCCAGCCTCATTGAAAAGCAGGCCGAACTAGAGGTTGCCCGGGAGGGGGCCGATTCCGCCAATGAAGCAAAGAGCCGTTTTCTGGCATCTATGAGTCATGAGTTGCGCACGCCACTTAACGCGATAATCGGCTACAGCGAGATGTTGATCGACGATGCGCAGGATGCAGGCGACGATACCCCTATCGAAGATTTAGATCGGATCAAAAGCTCTGGGCAGCATCTATTGGCGCTGATCAACGACATCCTGGATTTGTCCAAGATCGAAGCCGGTAAAATGGAAGTCTTTGTCGAGCGCTTTGAAATTGCTCCGCTGATTGATGAAGTAGCGGCCACCATCCGGCCAATCATTGACAAGAATACAAACACATTGGTCACGCGGATAAACACTTCCATTGCCGAAATGGAGACCGATAAAACAAAGCTCCGGCAGAATCTATTCAATCTGCTGTCGAACGCGGCCAAGTTCACGGAGGGCGGCACGATTGAACTTATTGTGGACGATGGTGGTGATACTATCGATTTCACAGTCAGCGACGATGGCATTGGCATGACCCAAGAACAAAAGGGCCGCTTGTTTGAAGCCTTTATGCAAGCAGACAGCTCAACCACGCGCAATTATGGCGGCACCGGGCTTGGGCTTGCGATTGTGAAACAATTCACTGAAATGGTCAGCGGATCCGTTGATGTAGAGACAGAACCGGGCAAAGGGTCATCGTTTAAACTCAGTTTCCCCAAACAGATGCCAACCGAAAAAATCCACGGGGCGGCACTAGAAATCAGGGGAACCGGTGGGTGTATCCTTGTCATCGATGATGATCAAAAGGCCCGACAGGCGATGACGGAAATGCTTGATGCAGAAGGCTATATATCGCTCACGGCCCATGACGCCGAGTCGGGTCTGGAACTTGCTGCGAAACACCGCCCCGATGCGATCGTACTTGATATCATCATGCCAGGGCGTGACGGATGGTCCGTTCTGAGTGCGCTCAAAGCTGACCCTGAACTATGCGAAATACCAGTCATTCTTGCAACTGTCCTTGGTGATCGTGATATGGGGTTGGCTTTTGGCGCAGTCGACCACTTGACAAAACCAATCAATGCACAACGCCTGGTCGATACGCTAAGTGCCTTTACAGGTGGATCGGATCGCGAAGTTCTGGTCGTCGATGATGATCCGGCAAGCCGTGCGCTTTTTCGGCGCATTCTTGTTCGGGAAGGATGGGCCGTGCGTGAAGCATCGGATGGTGTACGGGCTTTGGCGCAATTGGAGATCAAGCGCCCTACGCTTATGGTGCTTGATCTAATGATGCCGAACCTCGATGGCTTTGATACATTGCGCGCCATCCGCAACCGCAAAGTACTCGAGGATTTGCCGGTTATTATTGCAACCTCGAAAGATTTGACACGTGAAGAAATGGATTGGCTACAGTCCAATGCTCGGGATGTTGTGATCAAGGGGCAAACGGGGCGCAGTGATCTTATGGCCGCTATTCGGCGCAATCTTTCGGACTCAGATTAAAAAGGACAGCTTAAACCATGGCAAAGATTTTAATTGTCGAGGATAACGATATGAACCTCGACATGCTGTCGCGAAGGTTGCTCCGAAAAGGGTTCGAAGTCATCTCCGCGCGTGATGGGCAGGCTGGTGTTGATCAGGCCAACTCTGAGCACCCCGATATCATTTTGATGGATATGAGCCTTCCTGTCCTTGACGGCTGGCAGGCAACACGTGCGATAAAGGGCGGCGCGTCGACAGCCGCAATACCCGTGATTGCCTTGACTGCACATGCCATGGACACCGACCGGAAAAACGCAATGGATGCCGGTTGTGACGCCTTCCATACAAAGCCCATAAACCTTGCTGAGTTGCTTGATCAGATCAATCAACTGATACCGCAATAGCCGAAATGAAAGAGGTCGAGCAAACAAACCAAATTGTGCTGTTGACTAGAATTATACAGCGCCTTGCGGGACCGGCAGAAACGATAATTGGCTTCCAGAATCTGATCGTCACAGCTTTGCAACGGGATGGCCAAACCGAATCCTTGGATGACGCGCGAACGGTTCTTAAGGCAGCTCAATCACTCGAAGAAATGATCAACAGGCTTTTGTCGCTTGAGGGGCAGACGACGGTTTCGCATACCGATGATGCTATCTTGCGCCATGATCTTCGTACGCCGATCAACGCCATTTTGGGCTATTCCGAGCTGATACTTGAAGAAACCGCTGGCCAGCTTGATCCGACCATCGAGACGGATATTCATACTGTTGTCAAAGAATGTGGACGTGTTCTGGATCAGCTGGACGGGCTGATCGATTTCTCGCGTGGGGATATTGATACGATAGGTTTGGACAAGGCAGACGCTGAGATCGCAGCAGCGCTTGCACATACACTGTCCCACACGTCTGCCTCCTCTGACAGTCTGGGGGGCCGTATCCTAGTCATCGACGACATAGAGGCGAACCGCGAATTGATGCGGCGAAATTTAGCAAATAGGGGGCATTTTGCAACCACTGCAAGCTCGGCCCGCGAAGCGTTAGACCTTTTACAAACCAACGATTTCGAGGTGGCGCTTGTTGACATTCTGATGCCAGACATGAACGGAATTGATCTTCTTGGGCGCTTGAAAAAAAGCCCACGCTGGCGAAATATGGCGGTTGTGATGGTGACCGGCCTCAAAGATATTCAAGTGGTTGTTAAATGCATTTCTGCCGGGGCAGAAGATTACCTGCAAAAACCAGTTGATCCGGTGCTGCTATTTGCCCGGGTTGAAAGCTGTCTGGAACAAGTGCGCTGGAAAGAACGGGAGCGCAAATTTCTTGCCCAGATCGAATTTGAAAAGTCGCGAGCTGATAATTTATTATTGTCGATGTTACCTGAAATGGTGATTAATCGTTTGGCCGCAGGCGAAAAGACCATCGCTGACCGTTTCGACAACGCGACGATTATCTTTGCCGATATCGTCGATTTTACGCCAATGGTCGCTCGCACCGATCCCATCAAACTCGTCAGCTTGTTGCACGATCTCTTCTCAGCTTTTGACGCCTTGGCGGATCAGTTCGGAATTGAAAAGATCAAGACGGTCGGGGACGCCTATATGGCAGTTGCAGGCATACCAGAACCACAACAAGATCACGCAGACCGCGCATTGGAATTTGCGCGGGGGCTGATCAAAATCATGTCGGAAGATTTCAGCGCTGAGATACCCCTTGAGGTACGGGTCGGGTTGAATTCTGGGCCCGTTATCGCAGGGCTTATCGGACAAAAGCGATTTGTCTACGATGTATGGGGGGAAACCGTGAATCTCGCCAGCCGATTGGAAAGTTCAAGCGATTCAGGCCGCATCCAGATTTCGCAGGCGACGCTGTCCGCGCTGACTAATCGGCCCTCAAACGTCACTACTAAATCCTCTCTGATCAAGGGTGTCGGTAGAATCGAAACATTTCTTCTGAATTGAACGATGAAGGACTCGTTTTCTTGAAAATGACAGGCCAACTTTGATACTAGCCAAGCCTCCGCTTCACACGGGTGCTTAAGTTCGCTGCAAATTCAAGCTGCATAAAGCGGCCATTGGATTTGCCAGCGCCAAGGACGGCAAAGTCCCGCACACTGTAAATTCGCCAAGCATCAGATTTTGCAGTTGCAGCTAATGACCGCAATGTGGGCTGCACGCGCAGCACTGAGGTGTCATGGCCAAGGTCCGCTATGGGCCGTTCGCAATAGGTTAGGTTTTCTGCGGATGCAAAATGCTGCAGTTGCAGCTCTGGTAAGTAAGGGCTCCAAGCAGACTTGCGGCGGTGCAGCACTCCATTCTGAGCCATCAGCGCCCCTGAGGCGTTGCCCCGATGACCGTTGTCAGCCCAAAGCGGACCCATGGACCCCGGTGCGAATTTGCGATAGCGGACCTCCGCCACATAGGTCGCGAACTCACACAATGCGGACAAACCAGCCGTTCCACGGCTTAGTTTTAATGGCTGCTTATCTCCAACAGCCGACCGTCGTCATTCATGCCGTAAAGTTCCGGTTAGAGTTCAAGAACTGTCATTTAAGTCTCTAATGAGCAAAAGGTTTCCGTTCTTTCACTTTTGCTGATTGCAGGGATTTCACGCAAAGGAGGGCCATTGACGTGTTTGAGCTCATCAAGCTCGATGAAATCATCGGTTTGAAAGCGCAACTCGTCGTGGTGCCAGACATTGTTATGAACAAGTTCAACAAGCCTCAGATGGCTGTTTTGGCCAAGAGCTTAAGGGCAAAGTCTATGAACAGTCCTTCTGCTTTGGTTATGCTCGTTTCAGGGTTCCACAGAAAATGGACATCGATCGGGCTGATGCCCTCCAAAGGTGGCAGTGCAAATAACTTGTTTTCGTTCACGTAATCAGACCCGATGTGCATCGGGATAAGCCCGATACCAATGCCAATTTCAGTGAGGCGGATTATTTCTTCGAGGTTGTTTGACGTGGCGACAACACGGCCCTGATAGACATGTTGTTCGCGAAAAATGGCCAAAGGTGACAGCACGCCACCGATCTGGTCGCTGGGAAATGTAATAAAATCTTCATCCCGCAGATCTGCTGCTGATACATTCGATTGATTGAACAGTTTGTGCGATTTGCCGCAATACAGACCATAACGTTGTGTAATAAGGGGTACTGACTTCAGTTTTTTGGGTTTGCCCCGCAGCAAACACAGCCCAACGGATCCCAATCCCCGTTCTATCCTCGTTTGGATTTCTGCGCTTGATAAAACGTCCACACTGAGAGTGATTTCCGGATATTTTTGATGAAACTGCTGAAGTAGAATATTCAAGATAGGGGACTGCAATCGACTGGCGAAAAGCAATCGGATATGACCGTAAATCCGTTCTTCACCAAGTATGGGCACCTCGGCCAATCTCGAAATCTGACTATGAATTTCTACGGCTTTCGCGTAAACGATTTTGCCGGCATCCGTGACTTCAAACCGTCGCGCGTTTCGGTCAATTAACTTCAGCCCTAATGATTGTTCTAAACGTTTCAGGGCGTGGCTGACTGCTGGCTGGGTAAGATGAATATGCTCTGCAGCTTTTGAAAATCCGCCGTGCTCTACTACAGCGATAAAGGTGCGTAGCAGGTTCCAGTCTAAATGCCGTGCAAGACGCTGATGGACGCCACGTTTCGATGCTGTCTCGTATTTCATCTTAAGATCCTTTGCGAGTTGCCGTAAAAAACACCCATTCGAACAGCTCAACCCTTAGTGAACCCGTACCATGCAAAATCGAAAGCAAAGGGTGGAGCAGTGGAAGTATAGAGCGTCCCAATTCTTGGAAAAAGTGGATGAGACCTGTTAACTATAAATATCATTCATATTAAAGATTAAAATTAAAAATTTATGAATGATAAATTTCAATGCTACGTTTGAAATCGAACAGCGTGATGGACGTTGCCAGAAAATTGATATTTCCCAGTTTGGAGACCAACCGTGCAAAAACCAAAGATCAGGAAAACCGGGTTTGTCTACGCTGAACAGTTTATGTGGCATGACACGCAAAGGTATAACCTGTTAGTCGCACCAGGATTGACCGTACAGCCCGGTGAACATGCCGAAAACGAAGAAACCAAGCGGCGCTTTCGCAATCTGATCGCTGTGACTACGCTGGAAGATGAGTTAGTTCCGATTAAAGCGCGACCTTGTACGAACGAGGAATTGCTCCGGTTTCACACGCCTAAACATATTATGGACCTCGAAGCGCTGTGCAAGGCGGGAGGTGGAGAAGCGGGTGGCAAGTCTCCGGTTGGGCCAGCCAGTTTTGACATTGCCAAGCTGGCAGTTGGTGGTGTTCTTGAAGCTGTAGATGCTGTCATCACCAAGAAGATCGACAACGCATATGTTCTTTGTCGGCCCCCCGGCCACCACGCTGAAAAAGAGCTGGTTACAGGGTTCTGCTTATTCGCGAACGGCGTCCTTGGAGTTGAGCACGCCCGCGCGGTACACGGTCTCAAACGGATCGCAGTCGTCGATTGGGACGTGCACCACGGCAATGGTGCCGAAAGTGCTTTTTATAATGATCCCGATATACTCACCATTTCGATGCATCAGGATAACCTTTTTCCGCCAGGCAGAGGTTCCATTGCAGAGACTGGCGAAGGTGCTGGGGCTGGATCGAACCTGAATATTCCGCTGTTCCCCGGCTCAGGCAGTGGCGCTTACCGCGCTGCATTTGACCAGCTTGTTATTCCAGCGCTCGAAGCATTCCAACCCGAAATGATTTTTGTGGCGTCAGGCTTTGACGCTTCAGCGTTGGACCCGCTTGGCCATATGATGCTGTCATCCGAAGATTATGCACACATGACCAACGGGTTATTGGCGATTGCCGACACATATTGCGAGGGGCGGGTCGTGATGACCCATGAGGGCGGCTACTCAGCGGCTTATGTTCCCTACTGCGGATTGGCCGTCCTAGAGCACATGTCGGGACATGATACAGGGGTCGAGGACCCGTTCCTTGGATTTATTGAGAATTACGGTGGGCAAAAGCTTCTGCCGCACCAGCAGGCTGCGATCGACGAGGTCGCAGAACACCACAAGAAGATCAAAGTCTAAGAACATCAACACAGGGGAAACAACATGACTGACAAGAATAAAACACTTACATCTCGCCGCGGCTTTTTGACAAAAGCGGGTATAGGGGGGGTCGGATCGGCTGCACTATTGGCTGGAATGAACCAATCCGCCACAGCGCAAAGCACCGACCCAATCGTGATCGGCGCACCATTGCCGATGACAGGCGGCGTTGCAGCAGATGGTATTGAATTCAAACGTGGTTTGGAGATGGCCATAGAGGAAATTAATGCCGTGGGTGGTATTCTGGGTCGCCCACTGGAACTTGTTGTTGAGGACACGGAGTCAAAAGGCGACGATGTGATTGGCAGCGCGGGCCGCCGTTTAGTCGATCGTAGCAATGCCAGTGTATTGATCGCTGGATACAATCTGGGCAGCGGCGCTGCATTGCCAGGCGTCGCAGCTGACGCATCTGTTTTGTACATGCACGCAGATACCCTTGTTGCGCACAACGAACTGATCCGCTCAGATCCCGAGACGTATTATGGCTCGTTTCAATATGATCCAGCCGAGATTTATTACGGCACCGGCTACCTCAAATTTATGAGAGAGCTGATCGATAGTGGAAAGTTCACGCCTGCGAATAACAAGATTGCCGTCATCACAGGGCCAATCGCCTATTCCATCAATATCGCAAACGCCATCCGCGAAGATGCGGAAGAATTTGGTTTTGAGGTCTCTTTGTTTGAAAGCGTGCAAGCGCCTACATCAGAGTGGGGCCCAACATTGGCAAAGCTGCGCGCAGACCCCCCCGGTATGATTGCAGTCACTCATTTCTTCCCGCAAGATCAGGCGCAGTTCATGCTACAATTCATGAACGACCCAATGGATAGCCTTGTTTACATGCAATATGGCGCATCGCTTGCAGCGTTTCGTGACATTGCTGGTGAAGCCTCTGAAGGTGTTCTGTACGCAACTGTTATTGGCGCGCTTCAAGATGAAATTGGTCAGAAATTCTCAACTGACTACATCGCACGCTTTGGCGAGAATGCGTCCCCGAACGGTGGCGGTCAGACCTATTCGGCGCTGCATGCCTATGCCATCGCGGCAGCCCTCGCTGGTGGCGCAGGTGCTCCATATGAAGAAGAGCAAAACCGCAAAGTTGCAGACCGTTTGCGTAGCTTGATCTACCGCAGCCCGATGGGTGCGATGCGCATCGATCCAGAGACACAGTCAGCGTATTGCTATCCGGCGCAGACAAACGACCCGTCTTTGGGAATGCCGCATATCTTTAGTCAAATCAAAAACCAAACGGAAACAGGCCAAATCGTTTCACCTGCGCCCTATGATGTTGCCTCGTTTGAGCTGCCATCATGGTTTAAGTCGTAAAGGTTAGTTTATGACCAGCGCCGCCACCCCTATACTGGAATGCCGCAATGTCAGCAGACATTACGGCGCTCTGGCTGCAGTAGACGGCATTGATCTTAAGATCGGTGCAGGTGAAGCTGTTGGTATCGGAGGGCCAAACGGCGCAGGAAAAACGACCTTCTTTGACTTGATATCGGGCCTGACCGCCGTGAGTGGTGGTCAGGTTCTATTCGATGGCCAGTCCATAACAGGGATTGCACCTCATAAACTTTTTCACAAAGGCATGGCGCGCACGTTTCAGATCACCAGCGGATTTGGCAGCCTGACAGTGATAGAGAACATTCTGACATCGGTCGTGAACGGCTCGGGACGTGAAGCCGCGGGTGTCTTGTTCAAAAAGTCCCACCTTGAGACAGCGATGCACGTGCTTGATACATACGGCTTGGCCGACATCGCACAGCACATGGTCTCGGATATTCCGGTCATGGACCGTAAAAAACTGATGGTCGCATCAGCCGTGGTTCATAAGCCCAAAATCCTACTGCTTGATGAGCCTGTCGGAGGGTTGATGCACGGTGAGATTGATGAATTTATTGAGTTGATGCACCGTTTGAAAGGACATGGAATGACCATCGTGTTCATTGAACATGTGATGCGGTTTTTGACAACAGTGGCGGACCGCGCTCTGATCATGCATCAAGGCAAGTTGATCTATGACGGCCAACCTGCCGAAATTGCGAAGGATGAATTGGTAAAGTCGGTCTATCTTGGCTCTGCTGCCGATAGTCTGGAGACAGTCTAAATCATGTCTGAATTGCTTTCCATAACAGGTCTGGTTTCGGGATACCGCCACCTCAAAGTTCTTAATTCAATTAGTCTTTCAGTTGGTCAAAGCGGCGTTACTGCGATCATCGGACCGAATGGTCATGGAAAATCGACATTCCTCAAGACAATCGCCGGATTGCTGCCTACGTGGTCGGGTGAGATATCTTTTGATGGCGCGCTGCTTCCCAAAGGGGCACCTGACCGGGCAAGGTTAGGTCTTACTTTAGTCCCCCAAGGCGACCAGTTGTTCACAGGTATGACGGTTGAGGAAAACCTGATGATGGGTGCCTTTGCCCGCACAGACCAACGGTCGATCCGTGCAACATTGGAAATTGTATTCGAATTATTCCCTCGCTTGCTCGAGCGCCGGTCACAACGGGCAGAGAGCCTTTCAGGTGGGGAGCGGCGTATGGTCGGTATAGGACGCGGGATGATGGCGGATGGCAAACTGATGATGATCGACGAGCCGTCGCTAGGCCTTGCACCGCTGATAATTGAGCAAATCTACGCGGCGTTGGGGCAGCTTGCAGCGGATGGACGTGCAATCATCGTTGTGGAAGAAAATCCAAGCCGCGTGGCAAAGGTCGCAGATACCTTTTATCTAATGGATGGTGGAAAGTTTAGCTGGTCCGGCACGGCGCACGAGCTTGAGACTTCCGGCGAAATCGTCAAAACATATTTGGGAGCATAGCGGACAATGGACGCACTCATTCAGGTCATGGTCAGCGGGCTGACTTTGGGGGCGATGGGAGCTGTAGGCCTGGCACTGACCTTTGGTACAATGCGCATGTTCAACATGGCACATGGCGTCTTTATGACCATTGGTGCCTATGCCGCGTTCTCCTCTGTGACATACTTTGGCGCACCCCTGTTGGTCGCACTGCTTGTCGGCATTCTGGCTGGAGGTCTGATCGGTGCGATCATGCATCTGCTTGTTGTGCAATTCATGTTGGAAACGCAGGACTTTGAAATCAACGTCCTTGTCGCCACAGCAGGTGTTGGCATTCTGCTTCAGGATTTTCTGCTGAAAGTCTTTGGCGGGTACCCGTTTCGCCAACCTGTACAAATTGATGGTATTTTTAAGATCGGGAATGTCGTTGTGACATACCAATCCTTAGTGATTTTAGCCTTGGCAACGACTTTGATCTCAGCACTGGCGTGGGTTTTGACAAAGACAAAATTCGGACTGGCCATTCGTGCGACTGCAATGAACCAAGAGGCGGCGATGTTGATGGGGGTTAAAACCTCGCGCACATATCTTCAGGTTTTGATCATTGCAG
>RCNE010003143.1_pt1 | contig 12404 bp, 7 predicted proteins | sample 2041361 | NCBI WGS metagenome assembly RCNE01 (sample SAMN09708229, study PRJNA481090) | Marine sediment metagenome, whole genome shotgun sequencing project.
ATATTTTTCAATAAGTTCTTTTATAATACAGATGCGCTTGTAACAGTCTTCTATCAAACATAAAATCTTTGTTAAAAGAAAGCAGGGAACGGATTCAGAAGCAATTATATCTTTTATAACATTCCCAGCACCGACAGAGGGTAACTGGTCAGCATCTCCAATGAACAAAACCTGAGCGTTTTTAGGAACAGCTTTTAAAAGAGAAGCTGTCAAATTGATATCAAGCATTGAACATTCATCAACAATCTCCATTTTTGCCTTAGCTATATCTGCTGATCGATTGAGAGAGAATGTCAGCGCCATGCCAGTTTTGCCGGTAATCGCATCTTCACGTTCTTCTTCACCTGGATCAGACTCATTAGTTTTGAGTTTTGTATTACCGAAATTGTAGCGGAAGCCCAGTTTGATAAATCTATTATCCAAATCAACAAAGTTCGAACTCGATTGATTCAAATAGTTTGTGGCAGACTCAAAATCTTGAAGATTAAACAAATCTTCTACGGATAATGATATTACTCCTTTTTTATTAAAGATTGATTTAGAAATACCGAACACCGAAACTAGCCTATTCTCAACGGTTTGAAGTTGTTGTAGGTTTTTACCAACCCATGTTAGCGTGAGGTATGCGTTCAAACTTCGATCTTCTAAAAGTGAAAAACTATTCTGCAAGATACTGTAATTAGACCATTGATTTAATTCTATAAAACCATCACCAAAATTAGCCTCTTCCGAAATATTATAAAAAGAGGTTACAAAATATAAGTCCCAAGAATTTGACGGAGAATAAATAATTTCAAAATCGAATCCATATTCAGTCTTCTTATCTAAATTGGTTGGCGTGTAGGCAATAATATTAGTATCGCTATTTTGACGTGGTAACTCTACTACATCGCCGTCATAATTTATGTAGTAGGCTTCAACCGTAAAATGTTCTAAGAAGTTGGCACCTATTTTGTAATGATCTCTATAGGTTGGCACTAAATTAGGATTCCCAAGAACTACTGTGTTTTCATTTAAGAAAAATGTGAACGGATTTAAATCTGTGTAACTTGGTCTTGTAATACTGCGTTTGTAGCTTCCTGTTAGACTCACATCTTCTAATATTTGATGAGATAAGCTTGCATTTGGAAACCAATCGATATAATCTTGTGCATTTGTTTCACTTAATGTTAAAGACTCTCCCTCTATATTAGTTTGTTCTGCTCGTAAACCTAAATTTAAATCCCATTTGACCCAAGATTTACTAAAGTTGGTATAGGCTGCAAATACTCTTTCATCATAATTAAAAGCATCAGTATTGTCTGTATTTAATACTTCAGACCCATTAATAATATCTAACCTCTTTATATCACTATCTGTTTTAACATTAGAATACTTAACACCAACATCAAAATTAGAACCCTCATCAATTGGTAAGCTATAGTCTATCTTACCTGTAATAATATCTGTGTTTTGATTTGCAATAGTGTTGAATTGCGAATCACCTGTAAACATATTGTTGTTGTCAAAGAAATTACTTAAAACATTTTGGTCACGCTCGTAATCATAAATCGTGTAATGCGCATTAAAAGCAAGGCTAGCATTATTTTCAAAATCGTGTCTAAAAATAAGATCAGAGCCAATATTGTATTTATTATCTCTAGATAAATTATCTGCTGTAAATCGCGATAAGAAATTTAGATTTTCGTCTGTAATATTTGTAGTGTTCTTAATTTGATATTTAAAATATGGAGTGTATAAACCAGTACTTGTAAGACTTAAGGTGTTTTTATCGTCAATGTAATAGTCAAAATTTAAGTTGAGATTATGAGTTTCTGACCACGTATTTCGGTTGACATCAGATTGCCATATTTCTTCTATCTGGTTGGTGTCGTCTAAATAATTAACACGATCATCTTGATCTCTATTAATTTTATTATTGGTATAACTATAATTTACGTTTAAATTGATTTTGTTGTTTTTAAAATAATGACTCGTCCCAGCATTATACCTAGGGAAAACACCTTGTGTATAATTTGTATAAACACCCCCCCTATAGCCAGTAACTAAATTTTTGCTCATTATGATATTGATGACAGAACCACTATCTGCATCATAACTCGCTGGTGGATTTGTAATCACCTCAACAGATTTAATGCTATTGGCTGGTGCGCTTTCTAAAAGCTGTATCAACTCGTCTGATGTTAATTGCACGCGTCGATTATTAATAAAAACGGTGGCTGGTGCACTTTTTATATTTATACTTCCATCAGACACAATAACTCCTGGCGTACTTTTTAAAACACCAAGTGTTGAACCTTCGGTTAAAGCTGTATTTTCAATATTAAAAATTAAACGGTCTGGTTTACGTGTTATAGTTGGCTTTTTAGCAATAACCGTGACTTCATTTAAACTTTCAGGAATTTCATTAAGCTGAATTGTCTTTAAATCCAAATTTCCTGACAGGATGATTTTTTGATAAAATTCTTCAAAACCAATATAGCTTATTCTTATAAAATAAGTACTTGTCGTTAAATTATCTAACTTAAAAAAACCCTTGTTATCTGTTGAGGTTCCTTTAAAGAATGCCTCTTCGTTTTCAATTGAAATAATCACATTGGCGAATTCAATAGGGCTGCCGTTTGAATCAACAACTTTTCCTGAAATAGAAAAATCTTGAGCAAATACAGCAAAACACAGCGTAAAAAGAATTACACTAATATAATATCGTAGGCGAGCAATCATTCGTTTGGTTTGTGTTGCAATATATTAATTGTTTTTTACTTTATATTACGGTAAAGCCGTAATTCATCGCGGCTTAATTATGATTTTTGATACCACAAAGCACAAGAAATCGACTATATTTGCAAACTATTTGTTGCTTAGAAAAGATAAATGAAGAATATACGTAATTTTTGCATTATTGCACATATCGACCACGGAAAGAGCACCTTAGCTGATCGCTTACTAGATTTTACAGGAACAGTTACAGATCGTGAAAAACAAGACCAGCTATTGGATAGTATGGACTTGGAGCGTGAGCGTGGTATAACGATTAAGTCTCATGCCATTCAAATGGACTATACCTTTGAGGGTCAAGAGTATGTGTTAAATCTTATTGATACTCCTGGTCACGTAGATTTCTCTTATGAAGTATCTCGATCTATTGCGGCCTGTGAAGGTGCTTTGTTAATTGTTGATGCGGCTCAGAGTATTCAGGCGCAGACAATTTCCAACCTATATCTAGCACTAGAAAATGATTTAGAGATTATTCCTGTGCTTAATAAAGTTGATTTACCAAGTGCAAACCCAGAAGAAGTTACGGATGATATTGTTGATTTATTGGGCTGTGATCCTGAAGAAGTCATTCACGCAAGTGGAAAAACAGGTTTTGGAGTTGATAATATTTTAAAAGCTATTATTGATCGCATTCCTGCACCAAAAGGTGATGTGAATGCTCCATTACAAGCCCTTATTTTTGATTCGGTTTACAATACGTTTAGAGGAATTGAAACCTATTTTAGAGTCTTTGATGGCGAAATTAAGAAGGGGCAGAAAATTAAATTTGTTGCCACTGACAAAGAATATTTTGCTGATGAAGTGGGTACTTTAAAATTAACTCAAGTTGCAAAGAAAAGTGTTAAAGCTGGTGACGTAGGATATCTAATTACTGGTATAAAAACAGCAAAAGAAGTAAAAGTTGGTGACACTATCACTGATTTTGCAAACCCAACAACTAACATTGTTGAAGGTTTTGAAGATGTAAAACCTATGGTTGGTATTTGCGGGTATTTACCCTGTTGATACTGAAGATTATGAAGAGCTTAGAAACTCGATGGAAAAGTTACAATTAAATGATGCGTCTTTAGTGTTTCTGCCAGAGAGTTCTGCTGCTTTAGGTTTTGGTTTTCGTTGTGGTTTCTTAGGTATGCTACACATGGAAATTATACAAGAACGCTTAGAGCGCGAATTTGATATGACGGTTATCACAACTGTACCTAACGTATCGTATCATGCTTACACAAATAAAAACCCAGATGTAGCTTTTGTGGTTAATAATCCTAGTGATTTACCAGAGCCAACAACTGTTAACCGTGTTGAAGAACCTTATATAAAAGCGACAATTATTACCAAAGCAGATTTTGTGGGTAATGTAATGGGACTTTGTATAGAAAAACGCGGTATGATTGTCAACCAAACGTATTTAACTACAGAACGTGTTGAGTTGATTTTTGAAATGCCATTAGCAGAAATAGTTTTCGATTTTTACGATCGTTTAAAAACAGTATCTAAAGGTTATGCTTCTTTTGATTATCACCCATTAGGCATGAAAACATCTAAACTAGTGCGATTAGACGTCTTATTAAACGCACAGCCTGTTGATGCGCTTTCGGCTTTAATTCATGCAGACAATGCGCATCATATTGGTAAAAAGATGTGTGAAAAGTTGAAGGAATTAATTCCGAGACAACAGTTTGATATTCCTATACAAGCTGCTATTGGTGCTAAAATAATTGCGCGCGAAACTGTGAAAGCACTGCGTAAGGATGTAACTGCAAAATGTTATGGTGGTGATATTTCGCGTAAGCGTAAACTTCTAGAAAAGCAAAAAAAAGGTAAAAAGCGTATGCGCCAAGTTGGTAATGTAGAAATACCTCAGCAAGCTTTTATGGCTGTTTTGAAGTTGAATGATTAATCTTCGTTAGTCAATTTTTCCACATCAAAAGGTTTTCCTAAATAGACTAGTTTATAGCCTTCGCCTATTGCGTCAATACTTGTATTGTAAGATGAAATAATATGAAGCCCGCCTTCGTCATCCTTTAAAAATAAAGGAATCATGTCTTTGTCCTTATTAGTGATTTCTATACGACTAGCATAATGTGCTTTGTCGTTTATATCTATTTCTTGAATTGAAGGATATTTTCTTGTTACCTCTGTAAGAGTCGTATAATCATCTGTATGTGAGAACAAGCCTTGTTTTAGGTTGTTTTCAGGATTATTCATTTCGTCAGTTGTAACTAATCTAAATGACCCGTTTTCACCAAACTGCTTACTAAACTTATTAATAGCATACTTATTAATGTCAGGATTACCAGTCATTGCCATTAAATAACCAACATCATTTAACTCTATATTATCCGAAAGTGTTTCAGAGTATATATTTGTATTTAAGGCCTCAAGTCCTAATTCTTTAGCCTTATCTATATTGTTTTGATTGCTATCTATAAGTACAACATGTCTTCCATTAGACTCTAAATAATGTCCAAGTAATCGAGATACTTTAGAGGCTCCTACTATTAAAATCCCATTAGATCTTGTTAAAAATACACCTACCATTTTGGCAAATAAACGCGCTGTAGTTGCGTTTAATAAAACCGTACCTAAAACAATCATAAATACTAGAGGTGTAATATATTCCGCACCTTCAATACCTTCTTTTAATAGCTTACTTCCAAAAAGTGATGCAATACCAGCAGCCACGATACCACGTGGACCAACCCAACTAATAAAGAGCTTTTCGTTGAGGGTTAGCTTAGAGCCTCTCGTGCTTAAAAAAACAGCTGAAGGTCTTATGATAAAGACAACTGTCAGAAAGAGAACTGCGGTTTTCCAAGTATAAAGCAATAATAAATCTTCAATATTAATGTTCGCGGCTAATAAAATAAATAATATAGAAATCAACAGCACACTAAGTGATTCTTTAAAATAAAGTAATTCTTTAAGATTGTCTAGTTTGCTATTTCCTAAAACCATTCCCATCACTACTACCGCCAATAAACCAGATTCGTGAGCAAATATTTCGGATTCAACAAAAACCAATAACACAGTAGAAAGTGAAACAACATTCAATAAATAATGTGGAATAAATTTCTTGTTAATCGCAAAAGCCAAGGCGTGAGCAAATGTAAAACCAAATGTTGTACCGAATAATACAATTTTACCAAATTCCATTAATGCTGTTTTGGTAAAACCACTATCTCCTCCAACGCTTATGAATTCAAATACTAAAACGGCAACCAAAGCCCCTATAGGATCTATAAGAATACCTTCCCATTTTAAAACCGTTGAGACATCTTTTTTAAGTGGAATATTTCTTAAGATAGGTGTAATTACAGTAGGTCCCGTAACTATAATAAGTCCAGAAAATAAAAACGATAAATCCCAACTTAGATTAAAAGTGAAATGTGCTACAACTCCAGCACCAAAAAAAGTTACCGCAGAACCGAGCGTTATCAATTTTGTGATAACAGGACCCACATTTTTTATTTCGGAACGTTTTAGTGTTAATCCTCCTTCAAAAAGTATAATACTTATGGCAAGCGATACAAAATAGTATAAACTATCCCCTGGAAATAGTCCATTTTCACCATTCCAAATAGGTTCTATCCACTTGGTGCCATCTTCACTTAAAAACTCAGCAGCAATTGGTCCAACTAAAAGTCCAATTAAAATTAACGGCAAGATTGCTGGAATTTTAAATTTCCAAGCCACCCATTGCGCTAATATGCCTAATATGATGATTCCTGCTAACTCTAACATGTATCTCCTTTTTTATGTGAAAATACTAAATAAATATAATTTTAAAGTGAGCTTATTGCTTTTATAACTTCTAGGTTTTTAAAAATATATTATCTTTCAAAACTCACTAACAAATCAACCAAAACTAAATTGTCTTTAAAACCATTCAATACTGTAGGAATTGGTGTTACATTTTCACCTAATCTAAAAGCCAACTTATATGAGGCTGCGAGGTTGTCATTAATGTTTAACAGTAAATTAGTTTTAATTCATGTTGGTGAGAAGTCTGCAGACAAAGAGTCTCAATTTTATTCAATTCTAGAACCTTTTACTAAAGATAATTTAGAAGTTGAAATTGTATTTCAACCCGGTAATCCTATTGATGTTATTTTATCGACTTCTGAAGAAAAACAAATAGACTTGTTGATTTTAGGAGCACTTCAGCGCGAAAACTTTTTAAAATATTATGTGGGTTCTATTGCTCGAAAAATTACGCGTCAAGCGAAATGTTCCATTTTACTGCTCATTAATCCTTCAATAGAAAGAATGCCTTGCCAACATATAGTTGTTAATGGATTAAAGGACCCAAAAACTCAGCAAACTATAGCTTCGGCATTTTATGTTGCTACTGCTCTCAATGCTGATAAAGTCACTATTGTTGAAGAAATAACTCAAGATGAATTAGCGATTAAAGTTGACGATGATAAATCTTTGAGAATGGCTACAATAACTAAAGAACGTATTAAACTTAGAGAAAACTCTAGGGTAAAAGCTATTATTGAAGATATACCTGAGGCTTACACAAAACATATAGCGATAAAATCACAACCTATTTTTGGTAAAAAAGGATATTCTATTGGTCATTATGCACAAATAGCTCGAGCCGATTTATTAGTAATGAATTCTCCAAGTAAAATGACATTTTGGGATCGCCTTTTTCCTCATGATATAGAACATATTTTAACCGAATTACCAACAGACGTTTTAATCATTCAATGAGTCCTAAAAAAAATAACATAAAGACATTTTTTAAGGCATTACCGAAGAATATTTTCTCTGGTTTTGTGGTAAGTCTTATTGCATTACCACTGGGTTTAGGATTAGCCATGGCTAGTGAAGCTCCGCCAATAGCTGGTATTATTGCGGCTGTGGTTGGTGGTATTGTGGTTTCTATTTTTGGAGGTAGTCATGTTACCATTGCGGGTCCTGGAAATGGTTTAGTCGGAGTGCTTTTGGTTGCCATAACCACATTGGGTTTAGAAAGTGCTTATGCGGCTATTATATGTTCTGGAATATTATTAGCCATTTTAGGTTTTTTGCGACTAGGGAAATTAGCAGATTTTTTTCCGTCATCTGCCATTCAAGGCATGCTAGCGGCGATTGGGCTTATTATTCTTGGAAAGCAGTTTCATATTATGCTTGCGCATAAAATTAAACGTGATGACACTATTGATTACCTTATTGAAATACCATATACAATTAATGACGCTTTGCATTATAACAATGATGGATTAATTTATGCGGCAATTGCGGGTGTATTGAGTTTAATAATAATGGTGTTTTATCCTAGAATTAGAAATAAGTATTTGCAGCTCATTCCTGCTCCAATGTGGATTGTAATCCTATCTATTGGGTTTAGCTACTATTTTGAACTTGTTGCACATCAGAATAATCCAATATCTGAATTATACATGATTTCTGGTATTCCAGAATTTAAAGATATTATCGCCCAGTTACCAACTGTAAGCTTTGGTAAAGTTAACGAGCTTACATTTTGGTCTAGCGTTTTTGCTTTAACTCTTATTGCAAGTATTGAATCTTTGTTGAGTATCAAAGCCGTGGATAAATTAGATCCCGAAAAAAGGCGCTCTAATGTTAACTTAGATTTAAAAGCTCTTGGCTTAGCAACTATGTTTAGTGGGTTTTTAGGAGGGTTGAATGTTGTAACAGTAATTGCTAGAAGTTCTGTAAATGTTAATAATAATGCCAGCAATAGATCTTCAAACTTTTTTCACGCTACATTTTTAGTAATTTTTATTGTGCTGTTTAGTTCACAATTGACACGGATTCCTTTGCCTGCTTTAATGGCTATATTGGTTTTTACGGGTTACAAGCTAGCCTCTCCAACTACACTTAGAAAAATATTTACCATTGGAAAAGAGCAAGTAATTATATTTTTTGTAACGCTTTTTGTTACACTTAAAGTTGGATTGATTACAGGCATACTTTCTGGTGTAATTATAACCTTTTTAATACATATTGTAATTAACAAAAGCGCCTCTCTCTTTTTTAGGAATGTATTAAAGCCGAATGTGCTAATGTATCAAGAACAAGATAATGGAAATTATTATGTGAGCGTAAAGCATTTTTGTAGCTTTTTAAATTTCTACAGATTAAAGGAAAAACTTGATGCTGTGCCTGAAAATAGAGATGTTATTGTTGATTTTTCACTGTGTGAATTTGTAGATCATACAGTCATGGAGAACCTTAATAGCTACAGGGGGTTATTCATAAAAAGAGATGGTCACTTTGATGTGGTTGGTCTAGACTTACATGATTCAAAGTCTGAACATCCATTTGCCCTTCGACGTTTACTTCCTGTTCCAAATATCATTAAAAATAGCCTTACAAAACGCCAAAACCATATTGAAGAATTAGCACAAGATTATGGATTAAGTTATAAATCTAAAAAAATAAAGGAAACGCACTTTTTAGATAAATTTCATTTCTTTAGAACAAAATCTATAGAACATATTTACAATAAACTATCCACCAAAAATAACGTTCTTAGTATTTTTGACATCGAGTTTTCCGAGGGTGAATTCATTGCTAAGGAAACGGTAAGAACCACAATGTTGCATATCACCTTGGAAAAACAAATTCCAGAATTCACTTTAGATAGAGAGGGTTTTCTAGAAAAGGTTTATGCTTTTGCTGGCTTTAAGGATATTCCTATACAAGAACATTCAGATTTTAATAAACGTTTTTATTTGTTGGGTGAAGACGAAGCGGCAATCAAAACCTTTTTTAATGATGATATTATCCACTTTTTTGAAAGTAACCCTTATTATCACATCGAATCTAATGGAAGTTGTTTGTTGGTGTTTAGTAAAGAACGATTGGCTAGTACTAAGGAAATTAAGACTTTATTCGATTTTGGAAAACGGTTAAAACTTGTTGTTTCTGTTTGAAATTAGTCTTAGTCTTCTTGAGATTCAACATTATAATAAAGCTTCTTTAAGCTTCTTTTTAAGAGTGTAAACCTATATACACCTATAATAAAAAATATAGCGCAAAAAACCATTGCGGTAAGCGCTAAGTATTCAAAATTAGCAAATTCTTTAAGTTGATATAAAGCAATACTCCCAAGCAATAAATACAATGATGATCTTACATAAGATAAAAGTGTGCGTTCATTAGCTAATCGTGTACGTTCAATTGCTAAGTAATCTCTTAAAATAACTTTTTGATCTGGATTAAAGTCACGTCCAAATCTCAATAGTTTCATTTTTTTAACCTTTAGTTTTGACTTCGCCATAATTTTGAAAAGATTGATTGATGGCCAAGATAGATAAATGAAATTATTATATTTTAGAATATTCAAAAATTAATCTTTCTATAATTTGTTAAATATCCTCTAATTAATTGTGCTTAACAGCATTTTATTTTAAAGCTTTTAGTAATTTGCAAGACTTTGAAAAAAATTGACTAATGCAATTATATCCAATAAATGCCGGCAACTTTAAACTCGACGGAGGGGCCATGTTTGGAGTTGTGCCAAAATCCTTGTGGACTAGAACAAATCCCGCAGACAGCAACAATATGATAGATATTGCAGCACGGTGTTTGTTAATTGAAGATGGAAATCGTTTGATTTTAGTCGATACAGGTATGGGTAATAAACAAAGTGATAAGTTTTACGGTTATTATTTTCTTTGGGGAGATGATAGTATTGACAAATCACTTGCTTCTTATGGCTTTCATAGAGATGATATTACAGATGTATTTATGACGCATCTCCATTTTGACCATTGTGGAGGAAGCATACAGTGGAATAAAGACAAAACGGGCTACGAACCAGCATTTAAAAATGCGCATTTTTGGAGTAACAAAGATCATTGGAAATGGGCCACAGAACCCAATCGTAGAGAAGTGGCTTCGTTTTTAAAAGAAAACATTATACCAATGGAAGAGAGTGGACAGTTGAAGTTTACTTCTGTTCCGGAAAATCATATTTTAAAAAATTCAGAATTAGGATTTGATATTTTCTATGCTAATGGACATACCGATAAACAAATGATTCCCATGATACAATACAAAGGAAAAACCATTTGTTTTATGGCAGATTTATTACCAACAACAGGACACTTACCCTTACCTTTTGTTATGGGTTACGACACTAGACCGCTTTTAACTTTAGATGAAAAAGATTTATTCTTAAATTTAGCCGCTGATAATAATTTTCACCTATTTTTAGAACACGACGCTCATAACGAAATCATTACGGTTAAGCACACAGAAAAAGGTGTGCGACTAAACGAAACATATACTTGTAACACAATATTTAACTAAAGCACAATAACAAATGAAATTTAATTACAAACCTTTAGCATACTTAAGTTTAGCAGCAACATTACTTGTTGCCTGTGGCGCAACATCAGACATTCTTTCTACACCTATAGAGAATATAGATACTTCGCCTTTAAAAGTTACTGATTTAACAGAAGCCGAAAAGAATAATTGGGGACATTTAGACCTTTTAAAAGACACTATTCCCGGTATGGCAGTAGATAAGGCCTATGAAGAACTTATTAAAGGCAAAAAAGGTAAAAAAGTAATTGTTGCTGTAATTGACTCTGGTATTGATATCGATCATGAAGATTTAGATGGAGTTATCTGGACTAACAAGGGAGAAATTCCTAACAACGGAAAAGATGATGACAAGAATGGTTATGTGGATGATATTCATGGTTGGAATTTCTTAGGAGATGCATATGATGAGCAATTAGAATATGTGCGTTTATTAGCAAGCGGAGATACTTCTAATCCTCGTTATGCTGAGGCTCAGGAATTACACAATTCTGAGTATGAAACATGGATGGGTCGTAAAACACAATATGACCAAATTGGACAAGCGGTAAAAAATGCGGACGACACTTTAGCTAAGCACTTAGGGAAAAGTGACTATACTCTTAAAGAAGTAAATGCCATAAAAACAGAAGATGAGAACTTGTCTCAAGCTATTCAAATGGCTAACAGAATGAATGGAAACGGATTAACATTATCTGAAGCTATTGTAGAAGTTAATAACGGTTTGGAACAAATCAATGAGCGATTAAACTTCCACTTTAATAAAAACTTTTCTGGTCGTAAAACTGGAGATGACATCAACAACCTTTCTGAAACTGGTTATGGAAACGGAAATGTGAAGCCCGTAAAAAAATCTGAATCTCATGGTACGCATGTTGCGGGTATTATTGCTGCAGAACGTAATAATGGATTAGGTGCAAATGGTGTTGCTAACAACGTTGAGATCATGTCTATTAGAACCGTTCCTAATGGTGATGAGTATGATAAGGATGTTGCTTTAGCAATTCGTTATGCTGTAGATAATGGGGCAAAAGTAATAAACGGTAGTTTTGGTAAATCGTTTTCACCTCACGCTGATTGGGTAAGAGATGCTATTAAATATGCATCTGACAACGATGTTGTTTTTGTACACGCTGCGGGTAACGATAGTAAAAACATAGATATAGGGCGTAATTTTCCTGACGACAATGTTAATTTTGTAGAAGTATCAAACTCTTATATTAGAGTAGGTTCATTGACTTCTAAATATGGATCTAAAATGGTATCTGGTTTCTCTAACTATGGTAAAAAGAATGTTGACATTTTTGCACCGGGAT
>RCNE010001554.1_pt1 | contig 12403 bp, 12 predicted proteins | sample 2041361 | NCBI WGS metagenome assembly RCNE01 (sample SAMN09708229, study PRJNA481090) | Marine sediment metagenome, whole genome shotgun sequencing project.
CTGGTCCGCTTCACCCGATCGAGAGTACGAGCGAGCGCTCAAACGGGCCGGTTTTCGTTTTCGCGTCGTGTCGGTTCCTGCTCGGCTCGGCGCCAAAGGGCCCAAACACACGATCTTCATCGCCAAAACCTGAACCCGTGTCCGTGCCCGAGGCCGACGTTCGCCCGACACCGTGAGCGAGATCACCCGAACTCGATTCCCCTAGCGGGTACGGTGATGGAGATGGACAACTGCCACCCACAACTCCGCCGTTTCATTGTCGCCGTTCTCTGCATGGCCGCCGCAACCGTGGGCGCAACCGACTTCGAGGTCGGCGAGGGCTCCGGGATGCTCACCGCCATCGGCGATGTGCCGTGGGAAAGTCTGCAACCCGGAGACCGGGTGCTGATCCACTGGCGACCTACCGCCTATCACGAGAAATGGGTCTTGTGCCGCCAGGGTACCGAGACTCAGCCCATCGTCGTCTCCGGTGTCCTCGGACCGGCCGGCCAACTCCCGGTGATCGACGGCCGAAACGCAACCACCCGTCTCGCCCTCGACTACTGGAACGAGTCCCGCGGCGTACTCAAAATCGGCGGCGCCAATACTCCTCCCGACACCCTGCCGTCGCACATCGTCATCGAAAACCTAGATATCCGGTCGGGTCGGCCGCCCTACGGCTTTACCAACACCGACGACGATCCCGAAGACTACTCGTCCAACGCCGCCGCCATCTATGTCGAGAAGGCCGAGCATCTGGTGATTCGCAATTGTGTGTTGTCGGATTCGGGGAACGGTCTCTTCATCGGGTCCTTCAACGGCCAGACCCGAGACATCCTCATCGACGGCAACTCGATCCACGGCAACGGAAACGAGGGCAGCGCCTACGAGCACAACACCTACACCTCGGCCATCGGGATCACCTATCAGCGCAACCACATGGGCCGGCTCCGGGATCTCTGCGACGGAAACAACCTCAAAGACCGTTCCGCCGGACTCGTCGTGCGCTACAACTGGATTGAAGACGGCAACCGCCAACTCGATCTGGTGGATGCCGCCGACGGATCGGTGGTGGCGACCCATCCCGACTACCGCACGACCTTTGTCTACGGGAATATCCTCGTAGAAGCGGATCTTCAAGGGAACAGCCAGATCATCCACTATGGCGGCGACAGCGGCGCGACCGGCGGCTACCGCAAGGGCATCCTGCACTTCTTCCACAACACCCTCGTTTCGACCCGCTCCGGCAACACGACCCTTGTCAGGTTGTCCACCGACGATGAACATGCCGATGTCCGCGACAACATTCTCTACACCACGGCAACCGGATCACATCTGGCAATGCTCAGTTCGGCCGGAGTGTTGGACCTCCGCGACAACTGGATCCGCGATGGCTGGGTCAACAGCCACTCGGGCGGTGGCGCCGTCATCGATCACGGCAGCAACGTCACCGGCACCGACCCAGGGTTTGCCGATTTCGCCACCGGAGATTTCTCACCGTCACAGAGCAGCGTCTGCATCGATCGGGGAGGCCCGCTCCACACGGACACCACGCCCGAACACCAGCCGGTGTGGCAGTACGTGCGACATAAGCGCGCCACTCTCAGACCCGATCACGGGGCACGCGATCTCGGGGCACTCGAGTCGGGAACCATTTTCGTCGACGATTTCGAAACCGGTGACACCGCCGCTTGGTCAATCGTAAGATGAGGCATGGTTGACACACCGGGACCAGCCGTAGAGACCATCGGTCTGCACAAGAAATTCGGCAATGTCGTCGCGGTCGATGGTCTCGACCTCCGCGCCCAGGTCGGCAGTTCCGGGTCCCTCGAGGATCTGCTTCTGGACCTCTTCGGCGTCACCAACCGGAACCCTCTCCGATCGACGCGATGATGTCTTCCGCGCCCTGGGAGCCGGTTGACCGAGCCCGACCGACCGTGAGATCGAGGAATCGCTCCTGACCAAGACGACGAAGGAGTTCATCTTCACAGGAGAAGACCTCGGCTCCATCCCCAACCGCCCTGGTCCCGAGATCGAAGCCGTCGAAGATCACCACCGCCTTCTCCGGAGGCGCGGCGCCGAGTTCCAATAGGTGGTCAAAAAAGACCGGCGCCGCGAGCGGGTCCACCGCCGCGCGGTACCGGACAAAAGCGTGGAGCCTTCGGTCCACGATCAGCACCGTCTGATTGATCGCGGCAAGCTCATCGGCTCGATCGAGGGCGCGCAGCGGCGGACTCGGCACCCCCCGATAGACCGGGGCCGAAGGCAGTACCACGGCCAACGAGCAGCACACCGCCGCTCCGGCCGTGACCATCGCCCCGAGCCTCCCCAACAATCGATGGAGTCCGACCACGACAAACCCACTCGACAGCAGGACCAGTGGCACGGCATACCGAGGGAGGGTCGGATTCGACAGACCGAAAGTCAGAATCAGCAGGATCACCAGAGCCGCGATGACCGGCGCCGCCACGTCTCGAGTGTCCTCGTTTCGCACCGCGACCGCACCGCCCACTATGGCCAGGCCGATCCACGCCAGCGCGACCGCGGGTTGAACGAGAATTCGTGCGAGTCCCGAGTTCGAGAAACCGAGATCCGCCTCCGACAGACCGCTGAAGTGCAGTTCCGCGTGGATGAACAGCGCTTTTACCACCTCGGAGAGACCACCGGCGGCAACGACGAATGCGGCCAAGCCGCCCGTCACCAGAATCGCTGCCGGCAGCCAAATCGCCAGCCGCCTTCCGGCGCCGCATCGGCTCAGCAGGACCAACCCGACACCAAGGACGACGAGCACGAACTGTGGCCGGATCAACACCGCGAGGCCTGCCGCCACCGAGCCCGCCGCACAGATCGCACGGCTCGTTTCGGCTCGGGTCCACAATGCGAGCGCGAGGACCAGAAAGGCCGTCGCCGCGGTCCCCGTAAACGCCCGGCCCGAAAGCAGCCACACCCCGGGCGCCATGAGTCCGAGCACGGCGGCGGCCACCGCGAGGCCGGGTGAAAGAATGCGCGACCAAAGCGCTGTCAGCGGCAACAGCAGCAGCGTCCCCAGCACCACGCTGAGCCATTGAAGACTCGCAGCGGGCGCAACACCGGTGAGATGAACAAGCTTGCCGAGTCCGATCCACAGTGGAAAGAATGGCGGATGGGGCTGTGAATCGGCGATGCTGATCTCAGCCACCGCCGCCGCAAAATAGGCCTCATCCTGCTCCCAGATCGAGGCCGGAAAAACCACCAAACGGGAGATCCCGAGCAGGGCGACAAGCCCAAAGCTGACCACCAGGCGTTTCCAAGTATCCCGGCTCAGGTTCGAATTCAACGGTCGCGTTTCTTCAGCGCTCACGGCGACCATTCTTCCACGGCGCGACCTCCCCCGCCGTGCGGCCCCGTCAAGGGTGGCCGATGAGAATCCGGATTCCGATGCCGACGAGCAGAAGTCCACCCGCAATCTCGACCCGCCTCCCCCACGTTGTCCCGACCCGATCACCAATGGCGATGCCGACCAGAGAGATCGCCGCAGTCACCACGCCGATGATGACGCTCGGCTGCCAGATCCCCACGCCCACCATGGCCAGGCTCACACCAACCGCAAGCGCATCGATGCTTGTTGCGACACTCAGGGCGACGAGGGTCCACCCGCGCGACGGATCGGTCTCACCCCGCTCGTCTTCGGAGTTGGACCGGATACCGGAAACGACCATGCGAACGCCGATATACGCGAGCAGCGCAAACGCGATCCATCCGCCGAAACCACCAACAAACCGAACGGCCCGCGAACCCAGATACCACCCAATCACCGGCATCATGAACTGGAAGAGCCCGAGATGGAAGGCCAGCCGCACCGCCGGCCGAGGATGGCGCAGCCTCCCTCCTGCACCGCCCGCCAGCGAGACGGCGAAGGCATCCATGGCGAGACCCACGGCGATGGCCAGAATCTCGAAGATGGTCAACGCAAACTCGTCAACCGTGTCAAGCTCTCTGCCAGATCGGCGAGGAGGAATGGCTTTTCGAGGAACTCGATGGCGTCGCTGCTCACAAGTTCCCTGATCTCGTCGTCAGCCGTGTATCCGGAAATCAGCAGGACCCGCACATCCGGGTTCACCTCTCGCATGACGGCGAGGGCCTCACAGCCGTTCATGTCCGGCAGAACGAGGTCGAGGACGACGAGATCGAGATCGGCCCAGTTCTCATTGAAGTACTCGGTGGCCTCGAGTGCCCGGCCGAAGGCTACCACCGAACAACCCAGACTCTCGAGCAGGTCGGTGAGCGCCGAACGAACTCCGTCCTCGTCATCGACGACGAGGACACGCCCGACACCAGCGGCAATTTTCTCTGCAAAACTCTCGACTCTGACCCCCGTCGGCACCGTCGAAAGCGGAAGGGTGATCGAGACCACCGTTCCCCGACCCACCCGGCTCGCGATCTCGATCCGCCCGCCGTGGCTGGCAACCGTGCCATACGCTGCGGGCAGACCCATCCCGGTTCCCTTGCCGGGAGCCTTGGTCGTAAAGAACGGTTCGAATACGCGCTCCCGAACGGCCTCGTCCATCCCTTCACCCGTGTCCTCGACGCTGATCAGCAATTGCGATCCCGATGGCGACGACTGCTCTTCCTGATTCTTGGAGGCCCGGGTCTTGAAGACGATTTCCCCGCCATCGGGCATGGCGTCGCGGGCATTGAGAGCCAGATTGAGCAGGACGTTCTGAATCTGAGTCCGATCACCCTCGATGACGGCCGAAGCCGCCTCGTAGTGACGCTTGACCTCGATCCGTCGGTCGATGCCGTGGACGAGAATCTCGGCAACCTCGTTGATCAACTCGTGAACATCCACGGGTTGGTGTTCGTAGGTTCCCTTGCGGGCAAAGGCCAGCAGCTTACCGGTGAGATCGGCCGCGTTTCGAGCCGGGGTGATGATCTTTCGCGCGTGGGCCGCGACCGATTCCCGGTCGACCAGACCCCGCACCAGAAGATCGGCGTGCGCCATGATCGGCAACAGCTGGTTGTTGAAATCGTGTGCGATTCCGCCGGCGAGTTGCCCGATGGCCTTGAGCTTATCGGATTGACGGAGTTCGCGTTCAAGTTCCGCTCTTTCGGCCTCAATCTGTCTGCGAACGGTGATGTCACGCAGCAGACCCTGGGTAGCGACGATCGTCCCTTCGTGGTCATGCACGAAAGTCGGTGTGACCTCGCCCCAGAAGGTCGATCCGTCCTTTCGGATGTACTCGAATTCATAACTGGGAAACTCGAACTTCCCTTCTTCGGCCAAAGCGAGGGCGTGTTGAAATGACTCGGCGACCCGTTCGCGGCTTCCGGCCGCAATCATTTCCCTGGTGTCCATACTGAGGAACTCTTCCACGGTGTAGCCGAAAAGCCGTTCCGCCGAAGGGCTCACATACTGGACACCGAAATCCATGTCCTGGAGAAAAAGGACATCTCGCATGTTGTCGGCCAGCAGACGATAGCGACCCTCGCTCTCCCGAAGTTCCCCCGCCTGTTGGGACACCGCTAACAGAGAGTTGGAGAGACGCGTTTGGAGGGCGCCGCCGACCACCAGAATCACGGCGGCGAAACCCGCATAACCGGAAAGCTGCGAAATCCACGCCTCTGGAGACAGGAGATAGGGATCCGTAACCATGAGGTTATCGATCCTGCCACTGCACACCAGATTCCCGATCAATCCGACGCCGGCGATGGTTCCTCCAAGGTAGAGGAAACCGACACGCATGCCGAATACCGCGCCGGCAACGGTGCAGCACGCTGTCAGCGTCACGAAACTCATGGTCCCGAGGCCGGAGGCCAGAAAACCCGCGCCCGCAACCACGGTGCCGAGTGCGATCAGGATCGTCACCACCAACGAAAGGGGCAGCCGCCTACGAAGCAGAAGTACGACCACGATCGAGAGAAGGAACACCTGGTCGACAACGACATTCAGATGCCAGCCGACCCTGGTGACACGAGCAAGACCGAAGATGGTCGAGATCACACCCACGGTGAGAGCAAGCCATGTCAATTTATCGAGTAGATTGCGAACAGCGGCGCGCGCTTCTTTTCGCGGGTCAATCTCGGTTAGATCCACCTTGAGTTCACTCCCTTGATCTTCAAACCACAACTCGGCCGCAAGGGCATCCCAGACGCGTGTTTGGCGAGTCTAGTGTATACCGACTCCAAGTGTGGCGGCGTGCACTAGCAGCAGAACATTCAATGGTCACGGCACATCGAAGCCAGGCAGTGCTAGGATCCATCGATGACACGTGCTCGTGAAGACACCGACGCCTCGAGATTCAAGCCGCAACCCTCCCCTGCGGTTGGCCACCGCGTTGAGTACGTCAAGGTCGGCGAAATGCGGGCCGCGGACAACAAAGACACCTGTTTGAGACCACTCGGTCTCTGTGAGCTCGGCGGATCGTGCGACAGCTGCTGGTATCGCCCCGACCATCCCCGCTTCAATAAGTAACCTCCACGAGGGCCATCCCGATTAAGTTGACGACAAATCAGAACAGGAACTGATATCGTTGTTTCCTCGAAGATCGGAGGATCGTCGCCATGTCAATTCTTCAGCCCAAATCCGACCGTGACCTCTCACGCCGCGGACTCCCCGAATACCGCACCCTCACCTGCCCGCGCTACGGCCACCGCATCACCTGGTGCCGCCAGATCTGCACACCCACCGGCACCCTGGGCGACTGCGGCCGCCTCGCCCCGCACGCCATGATCGGCAAGACCCAGGCGGCCATTGCGGCTTACAACGAGGCTCACCGCCCGGACTGAACCCGACACCCTCCGCCTGAATCAAACCGGTTCTGATAGGGTGTATGCCAGGAGGACGATTTGGGACGAAAAGGCGGATCATACAAATTCGAGAAGCGGCAAAAAGAACTCAACAAGCAGAAAAAGCGGCGCGAGAAGCTCGAACGACGCCAAACCAAGGACGTGGACGAAGAGCCGATCCCCTCAGACCCTGAGAGAGTGGTTGGCGAAACGCCCGAGAAAACGCCTGAGCAATAGTCAACTCCGGCGAGCAACCGCCAGAGTTTGGGTTTCGTAGAATGAAGACTCGCATCACCGGCCTTTTCGCCATTGACCATCCTATCGTTCTGTCCGGGATGAGTTGGATCAGCACCCCGGAGTTGGTCGCAGCTGTAGCCGAAGCCGGTGGTCTAGGTATCCTGGCAACCGGGGTCCTCGATGCCGACCAGACCCTGGCGGCCGTTCAAAAAACCCGATCTCTGACCCAACGACCGTTCGCTGCCAACGTGACGCTCTATTTTCCGGGCAACCGTGCCAACGCGGAAATCCTCATCGCCGAAAAGGTTCCGGTCATCAACTACTCGCTCGGCAAGGGTGACTGGATCGCGGATGCAGTGCACGCCTACGGCGGCAAAGTCATCGCCACGGTGACGACCATCAAGCACGCACTCGCCGCCGAACGCGACGGCGCCGACGCCCTCATCGTCACCGGCCACGAAGCTGCCGGACACGGCGGAGAGGTCACGTCGCTGGTCCTGGTGCCCACCATTGTCGACGCGGTTTCGATCCCGGTCATCGCCGCCGGTGGCTTCGCCGACGGCCGCGGTCTCGCGGCGGCGCTCGCCCTCGGCGCCGATGGAGTCGCCATGGGGACCCGCTTCATGAACACCGAGGAGAGCCCGGTCCACGACGACGCCAAGAAGGTCAGCGTGGCGAAATCCATTGCCGAAACGATCTACACCAACCGCGTCGACGGCCTCCCGGGCCGGTATGTCAAGGCGCCGGGGTCTCGAAGGATCATCAAGATGCGGCTCAACCCGCTCTCGGCCCTCATGAGATCCCGCGAGATCGCCAGCCTGCTCGGGCTGCCGTGGTTCAAGCTCGCGACGGGCATCGTTCTGTCAGGCTACAGCCGTTCGGTCCAGATGGCGCGCATGGCCATCGGCTTCGACGCCTTCAAAAAGGGTTGTACCGATGGCGATGTCGAGCGCGGCGTCCTGCCCCTCGGTCAGTGCACCGGGTTGATGAACGACACCCCAAGCGTGGCGGAAGTCATCGGCCGCACCGTTTCCGAGGCGGAAACGGCTCTTCAGCGGGTGCGCATCGACTAGCGCGATGGAAAGGGTGCGCAGCACGCAACTTTGATCGCGGCGAACAAAGTCGGTGCCAGGCACCCGTCCCGCGTTCTGTCGAGGTCTTGCGGACTTCGCCTCGATTGGATGTGCCGGGCACGCCCCGAACCCATTTGGAACTTCCCAGGGACTTTGAGCATCTCACTCATATGCGGTCGTTGACGAAGAGCCACCGGAACCGTAGGCTTCAACCACACCCAAAGGAGGCCCAAGCATGAAATCCCTCCCGCACCCCGTCTCCGTCCAGACGTCAATCCTCCTGATCCTTTTGGTCTGCTTCGTCGCGCCCGTGGCCGCGCAGACCGAAGTCAAAATCGTCGGCGTTCCCAGTGTCTCCGTTCCCAAACCCATCCCCCACTCCGAGCTCGTGGTCTTCAGAGACATCGCGGTGTCATCGACCCGAGGCGGCGGAACCGGAAAGATGACGTATGCCGGCATCGTCTTTGCCAAAGGCTACACAAGCGTCATGTTGAGTCTGGCGGTGGAGCCGGTCGGCGACGGAAGCGTCACCGCCTACCTCGTCCCCACTGAAAAGTTCGTATCGGCTGCGTGTGATGACGGCCCCATGCTCTTCTCCCTTGCGGCCGCGGTCTCTTTCAGCGAAGACGAGAAGGTCGCGGGATCCATGTCATTCCAACACCAGCTGGCCTTCCCCCAGTACGCGGTTTTTCTCTCGAACAGCAGCGATCGGCCAGTCAAGGCGCAGTTCTTCGTCTATTTGCGGCACTGATGGAACGGCCTCGGGCAGCGCGATGGAAAGGGTGCGCAGGCACACAACTTTGATCGCGGCGAACAAAGTTGGTGCCAGGCACCCATCCCGCGTTCTGTCGAGGGTCGGCGGTTCCGGCCTCGAACGGACGTGCCGTCCTTGATCATTGTTCGGAATCAGATCATCCTCGTCGCCGCTCGCGGCCTCGAACGGACGTGCCGTCTCAAATCGATTTTGGGATAGAGCGCCTCGCGGTACGCGACTCACATCGGGCCCAAACATCGTTTGAGGGGGCACTCTCGGCCAACCGCGATCACAAAACCTCGTCGGCGTCGCGTCTCGGGCACGGGAACGGGATCGGCCTCGGGATCGGGATCGGGATCGGGATCGGGATCGGGATCGGGAACGGGATCGGCCACGGGATCGGGATCGGGAGAGAATCATCACGGGCACGGGCACGGGCACGGGCACGGATACGGAAACGGATACGGAAACGGGCACGGACACGGGTACGGCCACGGGATAGTAATGTAGGATACGCAAGAGCACTGAGCAGACGGAATTGACAAGGTGAGACTCGAGTTGTACCCTCTCGCGGCCCCGAGATCCGGACGGATTCGGATCGCACAAAGGGGAAACCCAACACCAACTCGCAATTCTCGATCTCATGGGGGAGAGTCTTCCTGATCGAGGAGAGCACCGGGCTTTGGACATTGATCATGAGTAGCGACATCGAAAAGATCCGAAACATCGGAATCTCGGCCCACATCGACTCGGGCAAGACCACGCTCACTGAGCGGATCCTGTTCTACACCCAGCGGATCCATGCCATCCACGACGTCAAAGGCAAAGACGGCGTCGGCGCGACCATGGACCACATGGATTTGGAGCGGGAGCGCGGCATCACGATTACATCGGCCGCCACCTACGTCGAGTGGAAAAACCACCACATCAACATCATCGACACCCCGGGGCACGTCGACTTCACCATCGAGGTGGAACGCTCGCTCCAGGTGCTCGACGGCGCGGTCCTGGTGCTCTGCGCCGTGGCCGGCGTTCAGTCACAGTCCATCACCGTGGACCGACAGATGAAACGCTACAACGTGCCGCGCATCGCATTTGTCAACAAGTGCGATCGTTCGGGCGCCAACCCCGAGCGCGTCACCAACGCGCTGCGGGACAAGCTCGGGCACAATGCCGTGCTGCTGCAACTCCCCATCGGGCTCGAAGCCGACTTCGATGGCGTCGTCGACCTGATCGAGATGCGGGCCATCTACTTCCGCGGCGACAATGGCGAGCAAATCGAATACGGCGAGATTCCAGCCGAACTCCGGGACGAGGCGGAAACTCACCGCGCCGACCTGATCGACGCCGCGAGCATGTTCTCCGACGAGCTCATGGAGGCGGCCCTCGAGGACAACGCAACCTCCGAACTCATCCGCGAGGCCGTCCGCAAAGGCGTCCTCTCCCTCGAGTTGACGCCCGTCCTGATCGGGTCGGCATACAAGAACAAGGGTGTGCAGCCGTTGATGGACGCCGTCACCCAATTCCTCCCCGCCCCCACCAACGTCCCCATTGAGGCGATTGACCTCGATCAGGACGGCGCCCACGTCGAGCTGCATTCCGATCCGGATGCCCAGACGGTGGCCTACGCCTTCAAGCTCGATGAGGGTCGCTACGGTCAATTGACCTTTCTCCGGGTTTACCAGGGCACGCTGAGCAAGGGCGACACCGTCATCCAGACCCGCACCCGGAAGAAGATCAAGATCGGCCGAGTGGTTCGCATGCACGCCGATAAGATGGAGGACATCCAATCAGCCTCGGCGGGCGACATCGTCGGCATTTTCGGCATCGACTGCCATACCGGGGACACCTTCACCGGCGCCGGTCCGCGGATCAACATGACCTCCATGTACGTTCCCGAGCCGGTGATTTCGCTGTCGGTCCACCCGGTGGACTCCAAGGCCCAGGACAACATGTCCAAGGCGCTGTCGCGGTTCACCAAGGAGGACCCGACCTTTCGAGTCAAACTCGATCCGGAGAGCAACGAGACCATCATCTCCGGGATGGGTGAGCTCCACCTCGAGGTCTATGTCGAACGAATGAAACGGGAGTACTCGGCCGAGGTCGAGACCGGCGCCCCGCAGGTTGCCTATCGCGAGGCGATCGCGCGTCGCGCCGACTTTGACTATCTGCACAAGAAGCAGACCGGCGGCTCCGGCCAGTACGCGAAGGTGGTGGGCTACATTGAACCATCGACCGACGGCGAGTACGAGTTCGTCGATAAGATCCGCGGTGGTCGCATTCCGACCGAATACATCCCCGCCTGCGACAAGGGCTTCCGGTCCTCACTCGACAAAGGCAACCTGATCGGCTTCCCGGTGGTGGGTGTGCGCGCCGTCCTCACCGATGGCAACTCGCACGCGGTCGATTCCTCCGACATGGCCTTCTTGACCGCCTCGAGGAAGGCGTTCCGCGACGCCTACAATAGAGCTTCACCGAGGATTCTCGAACCCGTCATGCGGGTCTCGGTGGAGGGTCCCGGTGAGTTCCAGGGCGCCTTCTACAAATCACTGATGCAGCGCCGCGGCACGGTCCTCGGTTCGACCGAGGATGCGGGCTTTGCGCGCGTCGATGCTGACGTGCCGCTGGCCGAGATGTTCGGCTACTCCACCGATCTCAGGTCAGCCACCCAGGGCAAGGCCGAGTTCACCATGGAGTTTTCAAAATATGCTCCGGCGCCGAAAGAGGTGTCCGAGGAGCTCCTCAAGAAATACCGAACCAACGTTTCGGACGAGGAGGACGCATGACCAATCTGATGATTTCCCTTCGCCGTTCGCCCAGGACGCTCCTCGAGCGTGACGGACACCCGGGCCCGGGCGCCGGCAAGCTCGGGCTCGTGATGGCGCGCGCCGGCGTCGGCAAGACCGCCTTTCTCACCGGCATCGGCATCGACGCCCTGCTCTCCGGCCAGAAGGTGCTCCACGTGTCCATCGAGCGCACCATCGACAAGATCCGCGAGTGGTACGACGAAAAGCTCGTGGAGATGCTCAAGCGCGACAAGAAGCTCGAGCACCTGAGCGCCCTCCAACTCACCATGGAGCGCAACCGCCACATTCACACCTTTGTCGGCCAGGGCTTCTCGGTGGAACGGATCCGCCACACCCTCGATCTCCTCCGCGACGCCATGGAGTTCGTCCCGGCGGTGATCATCCTCGACCGAACCGAATACACCGAACTCAACCCGGACTCCATCGCCGAACTCAAGGCCGTGGCCGCCGACATCGGTGCCGAAATCTGGATGGCCTGCCGTACCCATCGCGATGGGCCGCCGGCCGCCCCGGGTCACCTGCCGCCCCCGGCCGACGGATTCGAAGACCTCGTGGATGTGGCGTTCAGCCTCGTCCCGCAGGATGCCAAGGTCAGACTGCATGTCATCAAGGACCAGCAGGAGATGCTCGATAAGGATCTCAACATTCTTCTCGACCCGCAGACCCTGCTTCTGGTTCCGGGAGTGGCCACCAAGAAGTAGCGCAACTCGGGTCACTCCGAGAATTCGAGCTGAGCTCGCATGCTCGCTCATCTCGAATTCTCGGAGTCAAGGTTCCATTTCATAGCA
>RCNE010001556.1_pt1 | contig 12399 bp, 10 predicted proteins | sample 2041361 | NCBI WGS metagenome assembly RCNE01 (sample SAMN09708229, study PRJNA481090) | Marine sediment metagenome, whole genome shotgun sequencing project.
TCCGCCTTTTACGAAAAGCTTAGGTTTAAATTTAAAATTTGGATTTAAAAAAAATATTATGAAAAAAAATAAATTTATATTAAAGTTTGTTTATTGCCTTGTCTTTTCCGCTATTCTTTCTAGTTGTACCAAAGACTTTACCGAGATAAACACGAATGAGAAGGACCTTACAGCTGATGCTCTTGCAAAAGACGCCGCGTTGTTAGGAAAGGTTTTTGCTCAAGCTGAATATGCAAGTATCTACCAAAATTCTACTCCAATGCAATATGCTCAGAATTGGAGTGCGGATTTATATGTACAATACTTTGCTTTAACAACTTCTGAGGCGGAAGCAGATAGGTATGACTTCACAGATTTCTGGTCTCAAGAAACTTGGGAATACTTTTTTAATGAAGCTGCGCCACATATAAAGGCAGTTGAGGATATTTCTTTGGAAAACGACAATTTGATAGGAAATGCTATGGCCAAAATTCTTAAGGTATTTGCTTACTCAAGAATGACGGATCATTACGGTCCAATGATTTATTCTCAGTTTGGAAACGGAGAATTGGCAGTTCCTTATGATTCTCAGGAATCCATATATTCCGATTTCTTTGTGCAATTGGATGAAGCCGTTGCCGTTTTAAAGGCTAACCCAGGAGCTCAAATGTTTACTTCGGATGACGTAATTTATGGAGGAAGTGCGGATAAATGGTTAAAATTTGCGAATAGTCTACGTTTACGATTTGCTGTGCATATTCGTCTTGCTGATGCTGCTAAAGCGAAGGCAGAGGCCGAGAAAGCAATTGCTGAAGGTGTTTTTGAGACTAGTAGTGAAGATGCATTTGTTAATTTTACTGATGCTGTTAGATCGCCTTATCCACTACTTACAGAATGGTCTGAATTTAGAATGAGCGCAACAATGGAAAGTGTTTTAAAAGGATACGAAGATCCACGGATCCCTTCGTACTTTACCGAGGCCGTCGATGGAGATACAGATGGTGATGGAGTTCCTTTTGAAGGAATTAGAAATGGTCAATTACAGTCTGCATTGACTGGTAATGTTAATGATGGTTTGTCTGATATGTCATTACCTTATAAGCCATTATTTGAGGGTGGAACAAATGGGGCTTATGAAGTTATGAGTGCTTCTGAAGCTTATTTTTTAAGAGCTGAAGGAGCTCTTCAGGGCTGGAATATGGGAGGTGCTGCCAAAGATCTTTATGAAGAAGGTATTCGAGTTTCTTTACTTACCAAAACTGATGCTGATGGTGCGTCTATTGATGCTTATATTAGTAGTGCCAACACTCCTGTTCCTTATGAAGCTGGAGCTGAAGCGGTTGCAGATATTCCAGTGGCTTTTTCGGCTGATCCAGAAACTCAACTGGAACAGATTATTACTCAAAAGTGGATTTCTATTTATCCGAATGGTTGGGAAGCTTGGGTAGATTTAAGGAGGACGGGGTACCCGAAAAGGTACGACTTAATTTCGTCGGACAATGCAGATGTTGGTGCTTCAGAAATTATGAGAAGAATACAATATCCTAGTTTGGAAGCTGATACTAACCCTGAAGGCTTAGCTGGTGCACTTGCCTTACCTGAAATGCAAGGAGGTGATAATAATGCTACAAGAGTTTGGTGGGATAAAAACTAATGATATACAAATTTTTTATATCACTTGACTTTTCTTTAAATTGTAGACAAAACACACAAAATTATGAAACGAAGAGATATTATTAAGCAATTGGGCGTAATTCCGATAGCGGGCGGTTTGTTATCAAGTGAGTCAATGTTCGGCAACTCACTTAATTCAGTTTTGCCTTCGGCAGCTGAAAACATGGTTAGTGATGTTGCCATTTATGATTCGATCGGTGTGGTACCAATTATCAATTGCCGTGGCACCTTTACGATACTAGGAGGGTCTACAGAACGTCCGGAAGTACTAAAAGCCATTGAGGCCTCTTCCGGTTATTTCGTTCAGTATGACGAACTTGCCGAGGGTATCGGTCAACGGCTGTCAGATATTACCAAGGCCGAATGGGGCATGGTATCTGCGGGATGCGCCGCAGCTCTGAAGCACGTGACCGCAGCCTGTGTAACAGGTGGAAATCCAGAAAAGCTTATTAGGATACCTGACCTTACAGGTCTAGAGAAAACCGAAGTAATTTCGCCGCGTCATTCACGAGGCGTGTACGATCATGCAATCAGGAATATTGGTGTGACCATGATAGACGTCGATTCAGCGCAAGAGCTCAGGGATGCTATAGGCCCCAAGACAGCGTTGATTCAGCTCCATGCCAACGGTGCATCTGAAAAAGGTCAGCCTTTATCGCTTGAAGTAATCGTAGAAATAGCAAAGGAAAAAAATATTCCTGTACTTGTAGATGCTGCTGCTGAGGATTTGACGATTCCATGCGTGCATTTGGAACGTGGCGCCACCGTAGTTGCCTATAGTGGAGGTAAAGCTATTTGCGGGCCCCAATGTGCCGGTCTTTTGTTGGGTGATAAAGATTTACTAATGGCTGCATGGCAGGCAAGCTCGCCTCATCATGGACCAGGGAGAGATAATAAAGTAGGTAAAGAAGAAATGCTGGGCATGTTAGCTGCCGTTGAGGCATGGACGACCAGAGATCATAAAGCGGAATGGGCTACTTGGCTTTCCCGGCTCGACGATATTTCCAAGAAAGTAACTAAAATCGATGGTGTAACTACCACGGTATCACAACCCAAAGGTCTTTCCAACCGGTGCCCGAGACTGAACATCACATGGGACCCAGATAAATTGCACATTACAGGGGAAGAAGTTGCTGAAATAGTAGCTCGTAGTAAACCTAGGATTGCCATAGGAGCTAGGACACGAGATGGTAAGACATCCATTGATGTAACACCTAGCCAAATGCGGCCTGGTAATGCTAAGGTCGTAGCGAACAGGCTACATGAGATTCTTTCTCAGAAGCGCGAACCAATTTCGGACGATATGGCACCAGCAAAAGCTAATATAGCAGGACACTGGGAAGTGGAGATGGAGTTTTTCACCAGCAAAAGCACGCATTATTTGTTCCTAGAACAGGACGGGAATTGGATAAGCGGATCGCATCAGAGTGATTTTTCTACACAAGATATTGTTGGTATGGTAGAAGGAGATGAGATAAAGTTACGCAGTAATTATAGTGCGGTTGGAGATCATATAAGTTATTGGTTTTCTGCTAAACAAGATGGCGATACGCTCTCTGGGTCCGTTTTTCTGGGAGAGTATCTTACAGCGAAGTTTTCGGCCAAGCGTTCGGATTATCGGAAGTCGCATAAAAGGATAGTTGTTCCTGGTGGCCCACCGTTGGCAACTTAATATCGGATTAATTTATCCATCTACAACACTATGTATAGAAAAATATTAAGACTTCAAAGGCCTAGTATTATAGTATTTTTTATGATCCTTTTATTCTCTAGTGCTCAGGCACAAGAGTATGACGTTTTACTGAAAGGTGGGCATCTTATAGATGCAAAAAATAACATCGATGGTCCAATGGACCTAGCCATAACGGATGGAAAGATTGCTGAGGTAGCCCGAAACATCTCCATGAACAAGGCTGTTAGAATAATCGATGTTACAGGACTTTATGTCACTCCTGGTCTAATAGATATGCACACCCATGTATTCATGGGCAGCGAACCAGGAGCGTACATTGCAAATGGGGCCACTAGTGTAATGCCTGATGGATTTACGTTTAGAGCTGGTGTGACCACCGTTGTTGATGCAGGCTCTTCAGGATGGAGAAATTTTCCGTTATTCAAAGCGCAGACAATTGATAAGGCGAAGACGAGAGTACTGGCACTCCTCAATATTGTAGGTACTGGAATGAAAAGTAGGTTTGAGGAGCAGGATATCACCGATATGAACCCGGAAATGACGGCATACAGTATCCAAAAACTGTATCCTGATATTTTAGTTGGGATTAAAGCAGCGCATTATTGGGGAGATTTTACCCAAGTTGACCTTGCGGTTGAAGCAGGTAAGTTAGCGGAGGTTCCTGTAATGGTCGATTTTGGAGAACACAAGCCCCCCAATTCTATCGAAGCTCTTTTTATGGAGCACCTAAGGCCTGGCGATATTTTCACTCACACCTATTCTAATGGACCAGACGAACGAGAAGCTATAGTAGATAGAGAGGGAAAACTGAAGCCATTAGTACTAAAGGCGCAACAAAGGGGTATTATTTTTGATCTGGGCCATGGTGGTGGTGCATTTACCTGGATACAGGCCGTTCCTGCCACGAAACAAGGTTTTAAGGCTGATGTGGTTAGCACCGACCTGCATACTCAAAGTATGAATTCGGGAATGAAAGACCTTAGCAACGTATTGTCTAAATTTATGGCCCTTGGTATTTCCCTTCCTGATGCCGTTTCACGGGCAACATGGGCTCCAGCAAAGGTAATTAACAGAACGGACCTGGGTCACTTGAGCGTTGGTGCTGAAGCGGATATAGCCGTTTTCAACTTGCGTAAAGGGGATTTTGGTTTTCTGGACGTGCGGAGAATAAGATTAAAAGGTGATAAAAAACTAGAGACCGAACTTACCTTAAGGGCCGGAAAGGTGGTATGGGACCTTAACGGGATAGCGGCGAAAGATTACGGTAAATAATAGGGTTCCGATCAATTAATAGTACATTTTAATACAAGGATGAAAATAATCAACTTCAAAACTATAGGGAATGCTATCGGCCTTATACTGTTCTTTATGGTATTTTCTCTTCAGGCACAGGAAATAGACATTCTAATTAAAAACGGCCATGTATTCGACGCAAAGAACAATATAGACACCATCTCGGATGTTTCGATAGCTGATGGGAAGATAGTCGAGGTGGCTCCTTCTATATCGGACAAGCATGCAAAACAGGTCATTGATGCCAGGGGCCTATTTGTTGTTCCTGGACTTATAGATCCGCACACTCATGTATTTGTTGGATCACAATCGGACAAGTTTGCGGATGGAAACAATAGTCTTTCACCAGATGATTTTAGTTTTAAAGCGGGGGTTACCACTGTAGTGGATGCCGGTACTTCAGGCTGGCGTAATTTTCAGTTGTTCAAGACCCAAGTAATAGATGAGTCCAAAACCCGAATTTTGGCTTTTTTGAACATTGCTGCTTATGGTATGAGCGGTGATGATCTGCAGCAAAATCTTAATGAAATGGACGTTGCAAAAACCTCTGAAATGGTTTTGAAGTTTCCAGAGACTATTGTTGGCGTCAAGATTGGTCATTTTGATGGAAAAGAATGGGTTCCGTTCGACCGTGCACTGGAAGTCGGTACAATAACAGATCGCCCTCTTTTTGTTGAATGTCATTTGCCCGAATATACATTGAGAAAACAGCTCGACCGGATGCGCCCAGGAGACATTATTACCCATTCTTTCGAAAATATATCAGAGCGTACCCCAGTGGTCAATGATGAAGAAAAAGTACTGCCATATGTCTTGGAAGCAAAAGAAAGGGGCGTTCTCTTCGATGTTGGACACGGTGGTGCCGGTTTCTGGTTCGATCAAGCGATACCCGCATTGGAACAGGGCCTTTGGCCTAATTCGTTCGGTACAGACCTTCACCGATTCAGCATGAACGCGGGGATGAAGGACATGTTGAACGTAATGTCGAAGTACCTTAATATGGGCATGCCATTGAACGAAGTGCTTATAAGGGGTAGCTGGAATCCTGCCAAGGCCATCAAACGGGAGGACCTTGGCAACCTAAGCCCCGGGAACGTTGCGGATGTCGCAATCCTGTCGCTAAGAAAGGGAAAGTTCGGGTTCATCGATGCACGGAACAACCGCATCAATGGAGATAAAAAACTGGAGGCAGAAATAACTATAAGGGAAGGTAAGATCGTATGGGACCTAAATGGGCTTGCCGCAAAACCATTCGAAAAAAATTAAATATGAGCTTAGATTTTAGGAAACCGATGCCGAATATTTTCAAAGTGCTCATGGCCTCGCTTGTATTGATGACGATTGTTCAATGTGCCACGGAAACGGAAAAATTGCTTCCTCCCGCAGATGACATGAATGGGGGGCTTTATCTACCGGGAGGGTTCGAGGCATTGGCTGTTGTTGACAGTATTGGGCGCACAAGACATATTACCGTGAGTAATAATGGTGATATTTACGCACAACTAGGTAGTTCTGAAAATGGAAAGGGAACTATCGCCCTTCGTGACAACAATCATGATGGTAAGGCAGATAGTATTGTTCATTTTGGAGACTATATTGATAAGGGAAGATCGGCCACAGGGATTACCATCCATAACGGATATCTTTATGTAAGTACTAAAAAACATATATACCGAAACAAATTGACCAAGGGCGAATTGGTTCCAACAAGTGAAACCGAAGTGGTTCTGACCGATATGAATCCTAACGTGGGAAGGAACTGGCATACGACAAAGCCGGTTGCGTTTGATGATAAGGGAAACATGTACGTGCCATTTGGTGCCCCATCCGATGCCTGCCAGGATATGGAAATGTACGGCCCTGTCGGAATACCAAACGGAAAGGGCTTAGACCCGTGTCCAGAGCTGGAAAACCATGCCGGTATATGGCGATTTGATGCGGATAAAATCGGTCTAACCCAAGAAGATGGATATAAGTTTGCTACTGGTATTAGAAGTGTCGTTGGCATGGAATGGAATCTGAAAGATCAAAGTCTATATGCGATAGGCAATGGCATAGATAATTTTCATACCATTTTTCCGGATATCTTTACTTCTTGGCAAGCTGCCGTATTACCATCGGAAAAGCTGATGAAAATTACAGATGGTTCGAATTACGGATGGCCCTATGCTTACTATGATCATATGCAAAAGAAAAATGTCCTTCAGCCAGGCTATGGAGGGGATAGTAAGATTGTGGGTAAGGCTAGTGAATATGATATGCCTTCAATAGGTTTCCCTGGGCATTGGGCTCCAATGGACGTGATGTTCTATCATGGAGATCAATTCCCCGAAAGGTATAATAACGGAGCTTTTGTTGCCTTTCACGGATCAACGGATCGAGCCCCCTACCCTATGTCCGGTTTTATAGTATGTTTTGCTCCTTTTGATGAGGACGGTAAGGCCACCGGGGAATGGGAGGTTTTTGCCGATGGCTTTGCAGGGGTCGAAATCGTTAAAAACACTAGCGATGCCGTCTATAGGCCCATGGGGCTTTCTACAGGACCGGATGGTTCCATATATATTAGCGAATCCAATCAAGGAAAGATATGGAGGGTAATGTACAAAGGGGATAAGAAAAACTTTGTAGCTGAAGATTTGGCCGCTATGGAAAGACGAAAAGAAACACAAAGCTATATTAGGGATCCTGATCCAGTAAAGGATTTGATACAGGAAGGAGATACCTACAGTGGAAGGGTACTTTACAATACATATTGTGCGGCATGCCATCAAAGGGATGGCAAGGGGGATAACAATCGCTTTCCTCCTCTATCCGGATCAGAATGGGTTGAAGGGAATGAAGATCTATTGATCGATGCTGTTCTTAACGGCCTTCAAGGAGAAATAAAAGTCAATGGAAAATCTTACAATGGTTTGATGCCCTCAAATAGGCATTTGGATAATCATGCCATTGCATCCATACTGACATATATTCGAAAAAGGTTTGGCAATGAATCATCACCAGTAAGTGCCTTAAAGGTGGAAGAAATACGAAGACAGTCAATGGATAATAAATAAGCAAAATCTAGAAAACTATAATAAATGAAAAAAAATAGGGCAAAAACAAAAAAATGGGTTGGTGCGGTTTTAGCCAGCTTTTTATTCATCTATGCTTTTTCACAATCTTTGGACGATAGCTCTGCACATGGCAATGCCCTTGAATTAAAAGAGGGTTCCCAAGAGCCACTTTTGGTTAAAAGATGTAGTGAATTTAATATTACAGGAAAAGGTGATAACCCTGAATGGGATAAGACCGATTGGTCAGCCCTTATCAAATTGGATCCGGCTGGGTCTGACTATAAAAGTAAATTTAAAGTCTTGGCATCAGAAAAAGGGATATATGTCCTCTTTCAAGGCGAGGATAATAAAATTACCACTTCGGATTATAAAGACATGGATAAAATTTGGAACGGTGATGTTTTCGAATTTTTCTTCCAAACGAACACCCAAGACACAAAGTATTTTGAATATGAAGTAAACCAGTTTGGAAAACAGCTTCTTTTAACTATATCCAACTCGAAGAACGGAGTAAGTTGGATACCCTTTAACGAGTATGATAGGAATACGTATGGAACGATCAATAAAGTTGAAATATTAGGTGGACCACTTGAACTGGACGGAAAGATCACCTCATGGACCGCTGAGGTCTTTCTATCTTATCGAACCCTTGGATTACTATCAAATATTCCACCCAAGAGTGGAGCAGTATGGAAAGCTAATTTTTACAGAAGTGATTATGATACCGGTAACGAGGTGAGATGGTCCTGGTCACCAACTATAGAACATTCCTTTCACGATCTGGACAAGTTTCGTACCATTAAGTTCGAATAGCCGATGGCATAATGACAATCAAACAATAGGATAAATAAAACAAAGGAATATTAGCAATGACGTATTTGGTTTTACGATTGACACAAAGAAGAATTATTTCAATCCTATGTAGCTTACTATGTACGATTAATATGATTCAAGCACAAACCTTTACCGACGACACTGCATATAATCTCTTAATTGGCACTTATACTAAGGCGGGCAAGAGTGATGGGATTTATGTGTACGAATTCAATAGTGAGACGGGAAAATTCAGCTATAGAGCCGAAGCGGCGGATATAAAGAACCCTTCCTTTTTGACAGTTTCAGAAGACAGGAAATATGTGTATTCTGTTAATGAGATAGGTGGAGGCAAAGGAAGTGTAAGCGCATTTTCTTTTGATGCGGGTACTGGTAAACTGGTTTACATCAATAGTATGAATTCGGGCGGCAACGGTCCTTGCTATATTTCGGTCGACAAAGCGAACAAGTATGTTTTCGTAGGTAACTATAGTGGTGGTAGCATTGCCGCCGTTCCGATTAAACCTGACGGATCATTGGGTTCTTCTATTCAATCAATCCGTCATAAAGGTAAAAGTATCTCACCTGAGCAACAAAGGTCACATGTCCATGCCTCGGTCCTATCAGATGACAATAAATTTCTATACGTTCCAGATTTGGGAACCGATAAAATACATATATACGATGTCGATGTCTCCAATCCCAATCCACTAAAGCCATCCAACCCCGCATATGTGGAGGTAAAATCAGGAGGTGGCCCCCGTCACTTTACTTTTCATCCCAACCATAAATTTGCCTATTCTATTCAAGAGCTAACGGGAACCATTACCTTTTTCGAATATGACAACGGTAAATTGAAGACCATGCAATCAGTGAATTCGGTTTCCAAAGATTCCAATGGACCTGCAGATGCAGCAGATATTCATATTTCTCCAGACGGTAAGTTCCTTTATGGTTCATTACGTGGAAGTATCAATGAACTGGTAATCTATGCTATAAATGAAAAAGGGATGTTGAATTATGTAGGCCGTCAATCTACCTTGGGCAAGGGGCCAAGAAATTTTGCCATCGACCCAACGGGCAATTTTCTATTGGTCGGCAATGGTGGTAGTGATGAGATTGTTATTTTCAAACGTAATAAGACAACAGGCCAGTTAACTCCGACAGGGGAAACAATAGAGGTAGGCTCGCCCGTATGTTTGAAATTTGCACTCATAAAATAAACAGGGTCCGTAGCTGTCATTCCGAGCCCTTTATAAAGGGCATGGCAATAAGCAAAACTTGGACGAAATCGAACATAAATAAATTATTATATAAGTTAAAATGCAACAAATGAAAAACAAAACAAGCAGAAGAGAATCTTTTAAAAAAATAGGGATGGGTCTTGCAGGGCTTTTTGGCGTAGGAGCCATGAGTGCCATGAAAAGAGATGACGTCGCCCGAAAAGAAGTAGTGGGCGAGATTGTAACGGATCAGGACATACCCATGTTCTCAGGGGCTGTGAAGCATGGCAATACCTTGTATGTTTCCGGAAAAGGAGCCCAATTTGAGGGAGACATGAGAACACATACCGATTTTACACTTAAAGAACTTGAAAAAGAGCTAGTAAAAAATGGTTCTTCCATGGAAAAAGTATTAAAAGTGAATGTATACTTGGCGGACATAGCGGATTTCAATGTCATGAACGAGGTCTATCGGGGCCGTTTTGGAGCAAACCCTCCAGTACGTACCACAGTAGCCGTTTATGGTGGGGTACCTGGTATCTCATTGATAGAAATAGACTGTATTGCGGCATTGGATTAGATTCCATCGATTTACCTAATTCGAACCGATAAAATGTGATTTTCAACTTTGATATCCAAAACCAAGGGATATTTCATTAAACTAAATACAAATGAATATGAATACAAAGCTACTATTCTCCATTTTCTTTGGGGTTTTCTATATTGGAATTTCCAATTCACAGACCCTTCCAAAAGATGAACTGATTTTTCTGACCTCAGAATGGAAGGGCGAACGGTTCGATGACGGTCGTCCCAAAATACCAGAAGAATTATTGGAACGAGCAAAAAAAATAGGTATAGACGATGCATGGACGGTTTTGGAAAATGAAGGATACACCAATCAGTTTGAAGGCAATTGGAAAATGGTTCACGATGATGTGCCCGTTGTAGGTCGTGCCCTTACGGCTTTGTTTATGCCTAGCCGCCCAGATGTGGAGAAGAACATTAAGGAACGAGGTATAAATTCCCAAGGAAGAAAAGGCAATACCAATTCATGGCCTATAGAAGTACTTACAAAAGGGGATGTATATGTGGCCGATAGCTTTGGAAAAATTGATGCGGGCACGCTTATGGGAGCCACTTTGGCCACTTCAATTTATGCAAAATCTGGTAACGGAGTTGTTTTTAATGGAAGCGCAAGGGATTTAGAGAGCATAAGTCAAATGGAAGGGTTTAATGCCTTTGTACGTGATTTTCACCCCTCTTTTTTAGAGGAAGAAGTGCTTATGGGCCTCAATACCCCAATACGAATAGGTCAAGTGATGGTACTTCCAGGTGATCTTGTCCTTGCAAAAAGGGAAGGGATATTGTTCATTCCTGCACATTTGGCTGAACAAGTAGTGAGCACTGCTGAGTTTGTGGCACTTAAGGATCAATTTGGTTTTGAGATGTTAAAGACTAAAAAATATTCCACAGGAGAAATAGATAGCCAATGGACGGAAAAAATCAAAGCGAATTTCTTAAAATGGCTGGGAGGAAATCCCGAATTTGGATCAATGACCAAGGAACATCTTGATAAAGTTTTGAGCTCTAGAACTTGGTAGTTTTTAATAATCAAAATCCATTAATAACCACTAAACACAAATAAAATGAAACACATAAAATTAGTCTTGTACTTATTACCATTTTTTTTCATGACAGCATGCTCCTATGCCCAAAACAATGGTGATTTGGAAACTGTAGTTGTTAAGTTGTATACAGCTATGGTGAATAAGGAAAAGGCCGTACTTCAAAACCTGACTTCTGATAAGCTAACCTATGGTCATTCGAGCGGTACACTTGAAGACAAGTCCCAATTTATTGAAGCTGTGATGAACGGTAGTTTCGATTATATATCGATTAATCCGGAAGACCAAAAAATTATTATATCGGGTAACGTTGCTTTGGTAAGACATATTTTCGTAACCAACGCCCTAAATGAAGGGAAACCAACCAATGTTCGAATCGGTAATCTGATGACCTTTCAAAAACTGAACGAGGAATGGAAACTCTTGGCCAGACAGGCGTATAAACTCTAACCAGAAAATTGATTATGAAAATGATCCAAGTTACTTTTATTGTTCTTACTTTAATAATTTCCAGTTGTTCAGACTCAAAGAGGAATACACCTGTTAAGATAAAATCTCCAATTCCAGAATTAGAAGGTGTTTGGAAATTGACTTATGCGAAATTAATTTATCCTGATACAATAATGGAAGCTACCATTTCTGATCAGAAAAAATTGCTAGTTGGGGGTCGTTTTGCTATTGGCTATTACAATCCGGATTCTACACTTTTTGCCGGAGGTGGCACCTATGATTATGATGGTCAGACGTACACCGAAAACATCGAGTATTCCACTAACGATGTAGTAGACCAAGCTGTCCAGTTTGATATGACCTTGAAAAAAAGTGTATGGTCACTTACTGGAACTGTACTCGTGGAAGAAGGAGACTCCATAGTAGAATTAAAACTAGAAGAAGTTTGGGTTCGGGTAAAATAAATCCAACTGTTACCAAACAATATTGGAGTTCTAGTAAAAAAATGAAAAATTAATACTTTTACGTCAATAAGGAAACATATGAGCTTTCTTACTTGAATTAGAAACCAACTAAAATAATTTATCATG
>RCNE010001557.1_pt1 | contig 12390 bp, 11 predicted proteins | sample 2041361 | NCBI WGS metagenome assembly RCNE01 (sample SAMN09708229, study PRJNA481090) | Marine sediment metagenome, whole genome shotgun sequencing project.
TCATCTTTCCAAAAAGCGATAGAATCTAACCATTCTCCGCTTTCAAAGTGTAAAACGTCCAATCCTGCACCTAATAGTAATTCTGTTTTTGGGTTTGAAATTGCTGTATTCATAATCGTATATTTTAATTTGCATTTACGGTTTCTCTTAAATCTTGTAATTTTTTAAATAACTCTTCTTCCTCTTTTGTAAGGCTCTTTGGCAAACTCACATTTAATTTGACCAATAAATCACCATATGTTGATGGCTTACTATATTTTGGCATTCCTTTCCCTTTGAGTCTAAGTGTTTTTCCAGTTTCGCTACCTTTTGGTATCGTAACTTTTACAGTTCCCGTGAGCGTTGGTACCTCTATTTTACCACCTAAAATGGCAGTATATAAATCTATTGAGACATTGTATAGAAGATTATCCGCTCTTCTTTGAAATCGAGGATCTTTCTGTACTTTTAAAATAATATATAAGTCACCTCTGTTTCCACCTTTTACACCTAGCTGACCTTTACCTTTTATTTTTAATTGTTGCCCATCATACGAGCCTGGTTTTACGGTAATGCGTAACTTTTCATTATGTATCTCGAAGGTACGTTTGCTTCCTTTATAAGCTTCTAAAAGAGTGATGGGCATTTCTGCCTGCGTATCACCTCCTGAAAACGAAGGCTGACCTCCTCTTCCGCCAAAAAAGGTTTCAAAAAAACTAGAAAAATCTTCTCCGCCTGCGCCACCTTGCCCGTAAAAATCAGAGCCATCACCCTGAGAGTATCGGGTATTTCTTCCGCTTTGGTTTGCTCGATTTGCATAGTCACGCCAATCATCACCAGTGTTTTGGTAAGCTTCCCAATTAGATCCTAGTGTATCGTATTTTTCTCTCTTTTCTTTATCACTCAATACTTCATTGGCCTCATTTAATTCTTTAAATTTATCTTCAGCGGTTTTATCATCTGGGTTTTTATCTGGATGATATTTGGCCGCCAATTTTCGATATGCCTTTTTAATCTCTTTTTGAGATGCATTGGTATTAACTCCTAATATTTTATAATAATCCTTGTAGTTCATTTACAACGAGGGTTTATTAATTGATAGAATATCTATTAAAAAAACTTACTTGTAACGCCTTTTTTGCGTCTTTTAATAATTGTTCAACTTCTTCAACCCTACTATTTCTAATTTCAGCAATTTCTTTGAGCGTAAATTGTTGGTTCGTAAACAATTCAAAAACCGTACGCATAGGCAATGGCAAATTTTCTAGTACCATAACTATTTGGTTATGGATTCTTTCTTCGCTTAATTCTTTATCGAGGTTTTCAACCATTCCTTTCTCTTTATCTTCTATAAACACATGGTTTAATGTATAATCATTATGATTATACGACATGTCGTCTAATTCTTCAATCAGTAGTAAATCACCTCCGCCATCTGTACTATACTTTTCTTCCATTTCATCCCATTCTGGCTTTGAATATGTATCTATATTTTTAAAGAAAAGATCATCAAATTCTTCTTCTATAATAGTATCCTCCAATAATTCATTGGTTTTTTTAAACAACCAGAGGTAAAAATCGTTTTCATTTTTAATCTCATCTATATGATCGAAAATCTCAATAAAAAGTTGATCGATAAAATCATCGGCTTTATACTTATTCTTTGAAAAATGCCCTTTTTTTATAGCTGTATTCAACCTACCTGTTATATATTTTTTTATTTCTGGTAAAATTTTTAATACTTCTTTATTGAAAGATGCCTTATCTTCTTCCTTTTTAAGTTGAATAAGATTTGGAAATGTTTGAGCTACGGTTATACGAAACTCTCTATATTTCTCGTGATATTTTAGTGTGTTTTCCATTTTTTTATAATTTTAATATCATATTATAAAGTTAATTACTTGTTGTTTAAAATAAAATGACGTGGGTCATGAAGTCAAAAAAAATAGACTAGTAAATTATGCCACCCTCTAGCAACTCATCTATGACACTTAATTCGTCATTATAACCTCTTACAATCAATAAGTAATTACCTTTATTTAATGCTTTTAAATAGATATCGGCTTGTAATTTATAGGCACCTAGGCCTCTTAAAATTCCGTAGAAACCTGCTGACATACCCCCTAGTGCTTTTCCGTTAATTTTATGCAAAAACATTGGCGTTAAAGCACCAATAATAAATACAGTACCTAACTCAGGGTTTTTAAAAGCACCAAACTCTATCATAGATCCAAGTGATTCTTTCCAATAGTTCTTTAATTGTTTCTCAAATTCAATCTGTTCTTTTTCATTTTTAAAAGACTGCTCATTGGTAAACTTTCCAAGAATAGATACATTAGGACTAAGCGCACTCTCTTGAATCATCATAACAGCCTTTCTAAGCTCGCTTAATAACGTATACGATTTTATAAAAAAATGCTTTTGTTCGGCATTTCTAAGCTTTACTTTCATAATCAATATTTAGAACAACATAGACGTGACCTGATTTGTTTTATACAACAAAATTAGTGGGTTGTATGGTAGTAAAGAATGACTCAGGTCATTTCAACTATTATTTTGCTAGTTTAATTTTGTAGTCTAATAAATTAAATAATTAATCCACCTGCCGTGGGTCAGGTATATAAAAATAAAATTATACCAAATACAAATGAAAACATGTTGTTTACCTTGTTAAAAGGAGCAGCAATAGGGGCTGGAATTAGAATTTTGTATCCACCCGACAAGGGTACAAAAACAAGAAAAAAAATTAAACAAAAAGCTGAAGATGCCAAGCACAGTATTTCTGAACGAATTTCTCATGCGAAAGCAGAACTTACAACAACTGTAAATAAAAAAAAGGAAGAATTCGAACAAAAATTAGATAATACTATTTCGAATATGAGTAGTAAAAATGAGGATATCATTGCTAGCTTAGAAAATAAGTTAGTAGAGCTCAAAAAGAAAAATAAACAAGCTAAAAGCTAGTTAAAATAGTGCAATTGTCATTATGAAGAGTTTTGATCCTGATTGCTATCAAGACAATCGATACTCAGAATGACGTAAATATAAAATAATAGTACTACCCAAACTCTGCAATTTGCTTTAAACTTTCTTTGTCTAATAGAACAATCTTTCTTGTTGATTCCATAGTAATCAAACCTTCGTCCTTAAATTCGGAGAGCATTCTTATTGCTGTTTCTGTTGCGGTACCAATTATTCCTGCAAAATCGTCTCTTGGGATACCAATACTTGAATTGGTATTGTCATCAATAATCCCTTTATCGTGTAATTCTAACAATGCTTTGGCTGTTCTTTGTCTAACAGAGGCAAAAGCCATATCTACTAAATGATCTTGTAAATCGATCATATTATTAGATATCATGCCAATAAACTTATTAGAAACGGCTATATTTCCATATAATAATTTTGTGAAATCTGTTTTAGGTACTTCACAAATTTCCGCCTCCTCCAATACAGTAGCCGTTTCAATATAGTTTCTATTATCGCCTAAAAGAGATAATTGCCCAATAAAATCTCCCGGACGGTATAAACCCGTAACAAATTCTTTTCCTGTTTCGGTGGTTCTATAGGTTTTTACAGTTCCGCTATGTACAAAATACAATTGATGCGCTGCGCTTCCTTCTGTAAAAATTACTGCTTTGTTTTTATACTTTTGTAAGCTTCTATCTTTAGAAAGGTCTTCCAAATCTAGATATTCTGACGCTTCTTTTAAAAATTCATTAATACCCTCAATATTTTTAGAAAATTTTCTTTTTAAAAATGCATTCTTTTTTAAACGACTTTCTATAGCATCCAATAACTCCTCCTCTTCAAAAGGTTTGGTTAAATAGTCATCAGCCCCCATATTCATACCCTTTCGCATATCTGCTTTTTCAGATTTTGCTGTTAAAAAGATAAAAGGTATACCTGCTGTTTTAGCGTTTTTACTAAGGCTATCGAATACCCCATACCCATCTAATACAGGCATCATAATATCACACAGAATAACATCGGGCATAAACTGTTTTGCCTTCTCCACGCCTATTTTCCCGTTTTCGGCCGTGGTAACTTTATAATTTTCTAATTCAAGAATGTCAGCAGTTGTTTCACGTACATCTTGATTATCTTCAATTAATAATATTTTTTTCATAATTCTTATTTTTTAAAGGGATCTCCACAAAAAACGTAGTGCCTTTATTTAATTCACTCTTCAGGTTAATTGTACCCCCCATTAGTTCAATATATTGCTTGACAATATTCAATCCTAAACCGGTTCCTTCAATATTTGTAACGTTCTTTGCACGAAAAAATCGTTGAAACATATTATTTTGATCTTCTTTGGGGATACCAATGCCTTGATCTGTTACTTCTAAAAATAATTGCTTGTTGTTACTATTTATTTTAAAAGTAATCTCTTTGTTTTCTTCTGAATATTTGATCGCATTAGATAATAAATTAAAAACTATATGCCGCAGCAATTTTGAATCTAAAAACACCTCCATAGTTGGATGTTGATGCTTCAATATAATGGTTTGTCCATTTTGTTTAATACCTTCCATTTCTTCGGTTATAGATTTTGAGAAATCTACGAAATCAAATGCTGTAGGTTCTGCAACTACTTTTCCTTCTTGCAGTTTACTCAACGAAAGGAAATCATTAAGGATTACGACCAAATTCTTAATGTTCGATCTTATCTTGGATACGTACCCTAATCTTCTGTCTTCTTTACCAGGTGAATTTAGTTTTTCAATTAGTATAGCCGAAGAAAGAATAGCACTTAATGGCGTTCTAAACTCGTGAGAAGCCATCGAAATAAAACGTGATTTTAATTCGCTCAATTCCTGCTCTTTTTTTAAAGTATTCAATATATTGGCCTCTACTTGTTTTTGCTGAGAGATACCGTTATAAACCAATAGGGCTTGTGTAGCTTTCTTATTATTGTATAGGGGTGTTGTATTCAACAAATAATCCTTACCATTAAATTTTGTCTCAAAAGAAAGGTGTTCTCCTTTTAGTGTTCTTCGAATATCTTCTTTAAGTCTTGATTTTAGGTTCTCTGAAAACACTTCAATATCATCAATAGCTGTTCCTGGGTTAACCAACCCTTTTAACCCCATTTCGTCCAATGCTTCACCTTCAATATAGTCGACACTAAAATTCTCATTCACAACTGCAATTAGACCTCTGGGGAAATTTTGAGCGATGTTAGAAATTAATTGCCTGCTAGTCAAAGCTAAGTTTTCAGCCTCTTCAGTTATTAGTATTTGATCTTCAAGACTAAGGTTAGATTCTACCAATTTTTGAACTGTAGTTGTGAGTTCTTTGGTACGTTCTTCTACTTTTTCTTCAAGTTCTTGTGCATAATTGGCAAGTTTTTCTTCTATTCTATTCTTTTTGGTAATATCGCGTATTATCGCCAAAAAATTACCATTATCTTTTTGAACTATTCGTGTTTCAAGATCCCGTAACTCATCCATAATGGTCAATGAATATTCCACGGTTTGAGTTTCTCTTGTTTTTTCACAGTTAGCAAAAGCCATTTTTATTTTTTCACTAACGTCTTTTGGTAACATCATATCGATGTTTTGACCGATATGTTCCTTGTGAGGTGCTACAAGTTGGGAGCTATCTGAGGCATGAACTTCAAGATGATTTCCATGTTTATCATAAACAATCATTACGTCTGGCAAAGCCTTTAAAATAGCCTTGTTTTGGGTTTCTTTAGCCTTTAGTTCTTGTTCTGTTTCTTTTTGCTCTGTAATATCGCGTATAATAGCCAAAAACTTGTGGTCATCAAAATATGCTATTCGTGCTTCATAAAAATTGAGGTCATTTTCTTGTTCTATAGCATACTCGATAACTTGAAGTTTCTTCTCTTGTTTTGCCTTAACTAACGAGTCTTTGAGTTTTTTATAAACTTCTGGAGGCAATATGTCCTTTATATTCTTACCTAAAAGCTCTTCTTTGGGCATTAATAATTTTTCGTCTTGAGGTGCATATAAATCTACATATTCTCCTTTATCATTTAACACAAACATCATATCAGGCATTGTATCTAATATGGCCTGGTTTTTTTCTTTACTGCTTTTCAGTTCATGTTCAATATTTTTATGCTTCGTAATATCTTGTATGGTACCATACATTTCTATTGGGTTTCCTTGTATATCAAAAACTGTTTTTCCCTTTGCTATAATGTGTCTTATAGAGCCATCTGGTCTAAGAATCCTCTTTTTATATTTATAAGGAATTTTACTTTTAATGGCTTCATTTACAGCTTCAGCAACACTCTCTCTATCATGAGGATGTATAAATTCTATAGCTGTTTCTGCATTAAGTCGTTCATCTTTTGATGGAAGGCCATAAATTCTATAAAACTCATCAGACCAGCTTCTTTCATTGGTTTGTAAATTCCAATACCAATTGCCAACATGTGCAAGGCTTTGCGCTTCTGCCATTCTATACTCACTTACTGCCAATTCTTTCTTGGCTGACATACGTTCTGAAATATCAATTACAAAAGCTATGATTACTTGCTTCTCGTCTATTTTTGTTGGAATCAAATTTATTTCTATCGGAAACTGCGAGCCATCTTTTTTCACCCCAAATACATCTAAATGTTGCCCCATACGCTTTGCCTTCTTGGCATATTTTGTTCTATGAAATTCGTAATTTTCTCTGAATTTCATAGGAATGAGTGTTTCTGCTTTTTTTTGGATCAATTCGCCTTGGCTATAACCAAATAGTTGTTCACTGGCAGGATTCGTTTTAACGATAAAGCCAGCATCATTAACTACCAAAATACCTTCTATCGAAGATTGGAATATGTTTTTATAAAGGTCAATATCTTTAAGTTCGTCTATCATTTTTCTATGTATACCTTCTTGTTTATTAAAGTTATCTGTTTAAATTTTATATACTTCCATCCCTCTTAATTTTGGTAAAGATGCAGGATACTTTTCTTGGATGAACCCGATGAGTTGCTCCCTAATTTCACAGCGCATATTCCAAGCATCGGAAGCATTTTTTGCGCCAAACGTTGCTCTTAACTCCATAGAACGAGCATCTGCATTGGTAACCAATAAGTTCGCATTTTTTTTATCCCATAAAGGGTTTTCCTTTAAAATCTCTAATAGTTTTGCTCTCAACACTTTAACAGGAAATGTATAATCTACATAGAGAAATACACTTCCGATAAGGTCAGTAGAATTAAAAGTCCAGTTTACAAAAGGCTTATCATTAAAATAACTCAATGGTAATACCAATCTACGCTTATCCCATATGTTTACAACAACATAAGTAAGTGTAATATCTTCTACCACACCAAACTCTCCTTCAATAACAACTTCGTCATCAATTTTAATAGGTTGGGTAAATGCAATTTGAAACCCTGTAATTAAGTTAGCAATAGATTTTTGAGCCGCAACACCTACAATAATACCTATAACACCAGCCGAAGTTAATATTGTAGTACCCAATTTTCTTACCGCTGGAATATTCCATAAAATTGTAGCTATGGCAAGTGTAATAATGATTATAATAGAAATGTTTTTTATAAAGCGCAACTGTGTAATTACTTTTCTGTCCTTTGCTTTATGATTGTTATCGACAGAGAATTTTTGTTTTACTATTTCTTCTACTGCATTTAATGATGCAATTACTATCCAAGAGAAATTGATGATAATAAGGGCTTCAATAACCTTATTCCAAAATATAGTTACTTCTAAATACGATAACGAACTATATATAAATAAAATAGGCAACAAAAATTTGGCAGGCGTTTTTAGGTGTTTTAGTAATTGCCCTTTTAAAACTGTTGGCTTCCGTTGATTACCGAGTTTTAAAAAAGTAAAAATTACCCATCGCAAGGCTAACCCCAATAGAATACTGGCTGATATTAATACCAGATATGTTATCCAGGATTCTTCACCTAAAAATTTTGAAATACTATTTTCCATATACTATCATTCAAAATTATAGCTATTCATTGTTGCGTAAAATGATAAAAATCATTAGTTAAAAACAATTGTTCATGAACTTATATTTCTGATTATTAATTTGTTATCTTTAAGAAACTCTTTTGTACTTGTATAACCTACCTCAAAAATAGCTTCCATATTATTCATACTAAAGGTGCCATAATTGCTCAATGCCTCAGGCTTTATAACCAAATCACAATCAGAAAATTTAGAAATAGATTCTGAAACAGATTTTATTTTCAATGCCCGATCTACAATATTGTATGAATGTTTTAAATCTTCTATTTTTATTTTTTTTAACGGATTCACATATACCCCAATAATTGTATCACAATCTTGTTTTAAGGGCTCAACAGGAAAATTATTAAGTGTACCACCATCTATATAATAGGAGCCATCAATTTCTGTAGGTGTAAAAACTCCAGGAAACGATGCAGATGCCAAAACGGGTCTAATAAGTTCACCTTCATGAAAAATTTTCAATGTGCCATCAACAACATTTGTAGCAGTAATAAACAATGGTTTTTTTAAGGCATTAAAATTATCTATCGGCAGATATTCTTTGAAATTATCGTAAAATCTTTTAGTGTCAATAAATCCAGGTTTTCTATAGGCATACCTATTTGTATTAAAGAGAGGAATCGTTTTAAAGAAATTTAACATTTCTAACCAACCAACACCACCGGCATACAAAGCACCAACTATAGCACCAGCACTGGTGCCGGCAATATGTGTTGGGTAAATTTTGTGCTCTTCTAAAGCTTTTATAACACCTATATGAGCAGCTCCTCTTGCTCCGCCGCCAGAAAGTACTAAGCCAATATTCATTGCTGTTGAGTTTTAGAATCAACAAAGATATTGAGTACTGTTTTAAATAAATATGACTTAGGTCATCCGCGAACTAACAAATTATAATACAGGACTAAACACCTTTGCCATACCTTCTTTTAAACGCTGTATTTTTGGTCTCTTACGATATTCCTGATAATTAATTTGAGTACTTATTTCACAATCCTTCAAAAAATATTTTTTGAGTTCTTGGGCAAATTCTTTTTCATAAACCAACACATTTACTTCGTAATTTTGTTCAAAACTTCTGATGTCTAAATTTGCCGTGCCTATGGTTGTTAATTCGTCATCAGAAACAATAACTTTACTATGCAAAAAACCATGTGGGTATTGATAAATTTTGACTCCGGCTTCTAAAAAATCTTCGAAATAAGACTGTACTGTCCATTTTACCAAAAAGCTATCTGATTTTGCCGATAATAATAACCGAACATCTACACCACTTAATGCTGCAATCTGTAATGCTTTCATTAAAGCCTCGCCTGGAATTATATAGGGATTAGTGATATAAACATATTTTTTCGCACTGTTTATTATTGACAAATAAAGTTGATGTATAGAAGAAAAATTAGAATCTGGGCCACTTGCAACAGCTTGAACAATTGATTTCCCTGAAGCAACTAAATGGTTTGAAAAATAGTGTTCTTTTAATAGATCTTCTTTGCCACTTGCAAAACTCCAATCTGTAGCAAAAACAGCTTGTAAGCTATTTACTATAGACCCTTTTAGCTGTAAATGCATATCATGCCACATTCCTAAAACACCATCTCCTTTAATGTATTTATCCGATACATTTATGCCTCCCGTAAAGGCTATCAATCCATCAACAATGACTATTTTTCGATGGTTTCGATAATTAACTGAAGATAATAACCTACCAAAACGCATTGGTAAAAAAGGAGATATTTCAACCCCTGCTTGTTTGAGTTGATTGAGGTATTTTTTAGTTAATGCGCGACTTCCTAAACCATCATACATAAAACGTATTTCTACGCCTTCTTTTACTTTCTGTTGTAATATAGATAGAAATCGTTGTGCTAAATCGCCTTCCTCAAATATATAGTATTGTATATGAATAAAGTGCGTAGCTTTTTCCATGGCCTTAAAAATGGCTTCAAAGGTTGAAGGTCCATCTTTTAATGGTGTAAGTTCATTCCCCTCGCTAGGCAAAAATTTGGCACTTTTAGCGATGAGCTTTACCAACTTAATGTGATTTTTTATTGACTTCGGAATTGTTTGATTACTATCCTTACCTACGGTATTATAATAATCATCAACCATAGCGAGATAAGCCGAGATTTCTTTCGTTTTTTTTAGCTTGTAAAACTTATCTATTTTTCTATTACGACCGAGCATAAAATAGAAAAGCATCCCTCCTACTGGAATCGTAAAAATAGCCAACAACCAAGCCAGTGTTTTTGTAGGACGAACCCCATAAAACAACAACCTTACAATTATTGCAATTGCCAGTAAAAAGTATAAAATAATAGCTATTGTAGTTGTCATAAAGATACTAAGATATAGATTCTTATTTATTTAAAATCAGAAGGTTATTATTCTCTTGCAATCATCTCAAATTTAACTAGCCCTCCATCTATGGATGCTTTTTTTAATAGTCCGTTTTTATAATAGTAACTATTTTCTTTCCCTTTAGAATTCACTTTTTTATAGGCATGATTTCCTAAAGGTATAATCGTATTAAAACTACCATCTTGCTCAGAATAGCAACGACTAATATTTATTGGCTCTTTAAAATATAATTGAATTGTAGCGTAAAAAATTGATTCATTAACATTTTTTTCTTTACCCTTATTTTTAGTGACTCGGTAATAGCTGTTTTGCCATATGGTATTCGTGTTGGCATGTGGTTTATTATTTACAGTGATAGCAACATCGGCCTGTTTTAATAAGTCATTTCCAAATGTAACATCATACTTATAATTTACCTGAACATCTTTTAGTATGTGAGTTTTTATTTCGGTAAAACTGTGATAATAAGTCTCAGCATTTTTAACAGATTTTGTAGCTTTCAGGCTTCCAATTACTTTTTTATTATGCAATACTATATCAAAATACAGGCTTTCTTCAGTAGAATTTAAAGAGTTCCACGAAGACGTTAAAAAGCCGATCAATAATACGTTCCAAATGATTCGCATTTATTTATGTTAATTACACAACAAAGTACCACATTAAAATAATAACAAATCCTGACTTAGATCATTTCAGCATTGCGCGGTTAGTTTTCTGTTTTCAATCACTTAACCCCGCGAGCTTGCTACGTCTTTGAAAACAAAAAACCCACAACTTTCGTTGTGGGTTTCTTTTCGCGGGGAAAAAGAGAACAGAACCTTGATCTCATTAATTTGATTATCAATTACTTACAATATAAATTTTGTGACAGACACCGAATTAGACACCTTATTTGAATTCTATTTTTTAAGGAAGACAATAGAATAATTTAACTCAGTTCTTTGTTGCAGGCAGTACTTATCTTATTCTTTGATAAACCTCTTCCATTGTATCCTAATGATTCTTTCAACTTATAAGTCAATTTTTATTACTCAAGTACATTATACACCTTAAGCGGATTTGCTTTGTTTTTCAAGTTAATACTACCCAGTTTTTCACATTTAAAGGATTCCTTAACTTTTTCATAGCATTTTTCAGAAATAATAATTTGATTTTCTTGTGCTGCATCTTGTAGGCGCGCTGCGGTATTTACAGTATCTCCAATCACCGTATAATCTAAACGTTTTAGACTGACAGAACCGATGTTACCAGAAATCATTTCTCCACTTTTTATACCTATAGACACTTTAGGTTTATATTGCAATTTGTCTCCTAAAGCGGGCAAACTATTTATTTTACTGCGTACAGCTAAAGCGGCATCAATAGCGCGATCTAAATGGTAGTCATCTTTAAAAACAGCCATAATTGCATCTCCAATGAACTTATCAATGAAGCCATCTTGCTCCATAATTTCTTTTACCATTTCATCAAAATATGAATTGATCATAGCAACAACCGTATCTGCAGGAGCATTTTCACTTATGGTAGTAAAGCCGCAAATATCAATAAATACCACAGTGGCTTCAATAGTTTCATTTGCCATAATTGTGGATTCAAACTCACGATTACCCATGAAATTAAGCACATTCTCATCGACATACATCTTTAAAATATTGTTTTCCTTAATCGCCTGAATTGTTTGTTTAATATGTTCAGCATGTTTCAAGGTTTTTTCCATGGTAAGGGTTAAATCTTCAAAATTTATGGGTTTAGTGATAAAATCAAACGCTCCTCTATTCATAGCGGTTCGTATATTATCCATATCTCCATAAGCTGAAACAATAACTGATTTTATGAGTGGACTAGTTTCATTTAATTTAGTAAGTAAGGTCAGTCCATCCATTTCGGGCATATTAATATCACTAAGAACAATATCAATTTCTGGATGTTTATTGATTTGCTCTAGTGCATAATTACCGTTGATAGCAAAGAAAAATTCATATTCCTTTTCTCGTATTTTTTTACGGAATTTCTGCTTGATTAAAATCTCTAAATCTGTTTCGTCGTCAACAACTAATATTTTTGCCATTATATATTA
>RCNE010002161.1_pt1 | contig 12384 bp, 5 predicted proteins | sample 2041361 | NCBI WGS metagenome assembly RCNE01 (sample SAMN09708229, study PRJNA481090) | Marine sediment metagenome, whole genome shotgun sequencing project.
GTCATTATGTCCTCTTGCTAGCTGAACTATTTCTTTGTTCCAACATAAAGCACAACGTATTTTTTTATGTTTATTTACTGTCATAGAGGCCCCATTACCGCTGCCGCATATGATTATTCCTAAATCAACCTTTCCCTCTTCTACATCAATTGCAACAGGATGCACGAAATCTGGATAATCCACACTATCAGTTCCATCAGTTCCATAATTTACAACTTCAATACCAAGTGACTTCAACAAACCTATGATTGCTAATTTGTACTCCGTACCAGCATGATCATTACCTATTGCTATTTTCATGATAATAAATAAGGGTTAGTACTACAAATGTACAAATACATGAGGTTCACTACAACTATTCATACCTTCACAACACATTTTTAAATATCACATTTTTAAATAGTTAATTTGTTGTTCAGATTCCCTATCAGAATTGTTAATAACGTTCACATAAAAACTAACTTTTAAGTTTTGTGGATTCATTTGAATAGTCCTTTACAAAACCTTTCTTAGAATCCATAATTTACTTCTTAGAAGATAAGAGAAAGATATCAAACTTTCATATTGAGAAGTTAACACTACCTTTGTAATTACTTATTATAAATTTTGTGTTGATATCACTTATGAAGATAAGTTGATAAAAGTGTTAAACAACTGATTTCTAAAAAGATTATAGTTGTAAAGAATGTCAATAAATTTTAAAATTGGTTCAAAGCAAGGATTCTTTGAATTCTTTATCTCCCTTATTAACATCCTATCATAACCATCATTTCTATTATAAATTTTAAGAGAAAAACAATATATATGATATATATGTTCATAACCTTTTTTTAGTGTTGAACTTAAGAATATATATCAAAAAAATCTAGTGGATTATTAGTCGTAATTTTCCATGTAAATAAGAAAAAGGAATTCATGTCGAAGAAGAATAAAATGGCAAATAACCATAGAAAAAACGAAATTACAAAAGGCATCTTTACGGTCTTAGAAAAAGAACAAGATAAAAGTTTTAATTATAAAGAAATAGCAGCAAAGATTGGCGTTAGCGAAGCTCACGATAGAAATATACTCATTAAAAAATTGGTTCAATTAAAAGAGAGTAAACGAATAATTGAAGAAAGTAGAGGAAATTATAAGGCTATTCCTTCTACAAAAACCTACCATACTGGAAGAGTTGATATTACTGGAAGAGGTAATGCTTATATCGTCATTGAAGGCATGGATGATGATGTATTTGTACCTTTCAACAAATTAAAAAAGGCCTTTCATAAAGATACGGTGGAGGTCTATATTTTTCCTAGAAGAAAAGGTAAAAAGCTAGAAGGTGAAATCACAAAAGTGGTGGAGCGTAATAAGATGGAATTCGTGGGAATTGTAGATATGCAGAAGACTTTTGCTTTTGTACGTCCCACCGATTTTAGAATGTACACTGATATTTTTGTTTCTCAAGATAAAATTGGGAAGGCCACAGATGGTGATAAAGTTATTGTAGAAATTACAGAATGGCCTGATAAGGCAGATTCCCCTTTCGGGAAAGTTAAAGAGGTTTTAGGAAAACCAGGAGAACACAATACAGAAATACATTCCATCTTAGCAGAATACGGATTGCCTTACGAATTTCCTGTAGAAGTAGAACGCTATGCAGATCAATTAGATACTTCTATCAAATCGGAAGAAATTGCAAAACGTAGGGATATGCGTAAATGCCTAACTTTTACCATTGACCCAAAAGATGCGAAAGATTTTGATGATGCACTTTCTTTTGAAGTCTTAGAAAATGGAAATTATGAAATTGGGATTCATATTGCCGATGTTTCCCATTATTTACAGGAAGATACTGTTTTAGATGATGAAGCTTACAGTAGAGCAACATCTGTTTATTTGGTAGATCGGGTTGTACCTATGCTTCCTGAAGTATTATCAAATAATGCATGTTCATTACGACCGAACGAAGAAAAATATACCTTTTCCGCTATCTTTGAATTGGATGATAAAGCTAATATCAAAAACGAATGGTTTGGGCGTACTGTAATTAATTCCAATGAACGTTTTGCTTATGAAGAAGCGCAACATATTATTGAGAATGGAAATGGAGATATTCCAGAGGATATATCCATAAGGGGTGCTGCTTATTCGGTAACAAAAGACGTTGTAGATGCAACTTTGATCTTAGATAGATTAGCAAAAATTATGCGTTCTGCTCGAATGCAGGAGGGTGCGCTTTCCTTTGATAAGATTGAAGTCCGGTTCAATTTGAATGAAAAAAGTGAACCTACCAGTGTTTACTTTAAAGAATCAAAGGATGCGAATAAACTGATTGAAGAATTCATGCTTTTAGCCAATCGAAAAGTAGCACGATTTATAGGAAAACAAAAACCAACGAAACCTTTTATCTATCGTGTACATGATAATCCTAATGAAGATAAATTAATAGCCCTTAATGCTATTGTTTCCCGTTTCGGACATAAGTTAGACTTTAAAGATAAAAAATCCATTAGTGCCTCTCTAAATAAGCTTCTCGAAGACGTTAAAGGTAAAAAAGAACAGAATTTGGTAGATACGCTTACGATACGAAGTATGAGTAAAGCGATTTATACAACAAACAATATCGGCCACTACGGTTTGGCATTTGATTATTACTCGCATTTTACATCACCGATACGACGTTATCCAGATGTTATGGTACATCGATTGTTGCAGCATTATCTGGACGGAGGTGCATCACCGAAAGCAGAAACCTATGAGGAAAAGTGTAAGCATTCTTCAGATATGGAATATTTAGCATCAAGTGCAGAACGTGATTCTATTAAATACATGCAAATTAAGTTCATGCAAGACCACCAAGATCAAGAATTCGTTGGTGTTATTTCAGGAGTAACTGAATGGGGTATTTATGTTGAAATAATTGAGAACAAATGTGAAGGTATGGTTCGCATTCGTGATATAAAGGGGGATTATTATATCTTTGATGAGAAAGAGTATGCCATTAGAGGCGAACGCACAAAAACAACGTATCAATTAGGCGATGAAGTTGTGGTTATGGTTAAGAATTCCGATTTAGTCAAACGCCATTTGGATTTTGCGCTAATCGGCAAGAATAAATAGAATTCTTTTTGGAATAGATTTTGTTTAAGGATGTCAATGTATACCTAAAAACTTACCTAAATGAAGAATGTATTTTTATTTTTCGCGCTATTGTTTACCATTGTAACGATAGGCCAGGAAGAAGAGGTCACACAAAGCCTGCAAAAGTTCACCGAGGTTAAAGGGTTTGATGGTTTATCAATAAATCTGATAAAATCTAATGAAAACAAAGCCGTAATAACTGGGGCGAATACAAATAAAGTGGCCATTGTTAACAACGACGGGGTTTTGAAACTGCGTATGCAAATTGGTAAAATATTTAGTGGTTACCGCACTTTCGTGGATTTGTATTACACTGAAAAGTTGCTAATTATTGATGTTAATGAGGATGCGCGAATCACTTCTCAAGAGACCATTAAACAAGATGTTCTGGAGTTAAAGGCGCAAGAAGGTGGCGAATTGGATATCAGTGCGGAAGTAGAACAATTGTTAGTTAAAACCGTAACCGGTGGCGTAATAAAGACCAGTGGAACGTCTGACCTTCAAGATGTGATGATCAATACAGGAGGTGTATATGAAGGTAAAGATTTAAAAACAAAATTTTCCACAGTCAATGTAAATGCAGGTTCAAGAGCTGAAATACATGCTTTTGATTATGTAAAAGCAACTGTAAAAGCGGGAGGAGAGGTGCTGGTTTATGGAGATCCAGCGAAAATGGAGGAGAAGACGGTATTCGGCGGAAAAGTAACCAGAATGCAATAAAATTTCATGTTAGAAGACGTACAGGCGGCAATTCCATTAGGCTTTTTATTAAGCTTTATGATTGGGCCTGTTTTTTTTGTGCTTTTAGAAACCAGTGCATTAAAGGGTTTTCGTGCAGCAATAGTTTTTGATTTAGGAGTACTTGTTGCAGATGTTCTTTTTATCACCGTGGCTTATTTCAGTAGTTTTCAACTCTTGGAAAATCTAAGCAATCAACCCGGACTGTATGTCTTTGGAGGCGTTATTCTTTTGGTTTACGGCATAACCACATTTGCTAAAAAGGAGTCCAATAAAAAAGCAAGGGAGACAGAAGAAAAATCAATGAATATCAGCAAGGGTTACCTTGGGCTTTTCATTAAAGGTTTTTTACTCAATTTTATCAATATTGGTGTCCTGGTATTTTGGTTGGGAGTGATCATTGTAGTAGGACCAAGTGTTGAAAACGACCCTAACCGTATTCGAGTTTTCTTTGGTTCTATGCTATTGGCTTATTTTATTACCGATGTTTTTAAGATACTTTTAGCAAAACAACTCAAAAGAAAATTGACTCCCGGAAGAATCCATTTGATAAAAAAAGGACTTGGGGTCATTTTAATAATCTGTGGATTGGTTTTAATCACCAAAGGATTTCTTCCAAAGGATAAATTTAACATTGAGAAAGGTCTAGAAGAAATTGAACGCATTCGCGAATAAAAAGAAAGGTATTTTCGGAGCTTTGGAAGGCTGAAAAATCTAAAGCAGAATGCTTTGTAACTCCCAATTAAAAAAAAATCATCCCTTATTACCTTGAAGTGTTTTTAAGGCATCAAACCCTTCTGAGCTTATAATAAGCCGCAGTATAGGCAATACCTTAAAATAAAAACCCCCCTTACGATAGAAGGGAGGTTTTTGAGGCATCGAGCGGATTCGAACCGCTGTACAAGCTTTTGCAGAGCTGCGCCTAGCCACTCGGCCACGATGCCGATTTGTGACCGCAAAGGTACTATGTTTTTAACTATCGGAAAACTTAAATATTCCTTTTTTCTTTCAAAACCACCGTAACTTTTTCTACATCTCCACCAATTGGCGGATTGATTTTTGAAACAGATACTTCTGCTTTCTCGACAATTGAAATTTCTTTGAATATTCGACTTATGATGCGTTTGCCCACATGTTCCAAAAGTCTGGAAGCGATTTTCATTTCTTCCTTAACGATATGATTGATATGGACATAATCAACCGTGTCTGATAGATTGTCTGAATTAGAAGCTTTATAGAGGTTTGCCTTGACAATAACATCGACGCGATAATCACTACCAATAATAGTTTCTTCCTTTAAACAGCCGTGATGCGCGAACACCTTAATGTTTTCAACTTTGATTTTCCCCAAGGTGAAATGTTTTTGCAAACTTAAATCAATCCATTAAAAAACGGAAAAAGAAAGCTAGCTTATAAATCTAGTAAGTACACCTGCAATTACTGATACCTTGAAATAAATCTACCCCAAGAGTGACCACGTGCGTACCCGAACTGTAACCTAAAATTTCATTCAAAATTACTTGATACGAATAACCGAAGTAAAAATTGTTCTTCTTCAAGCCAATTAACGGAGCTATGTATAGCGGATCACCTATTTGATCATTCAAGAAGCGATATGTAACACCGGCATAGTAATAATCTTCAAAATCATACCATCTGAACTTTACGTTCAAATCTGTTACTGATCGGCCATCACTTTCGAAAAGCTGAAAAAATACAGAAGGCTCAATCTCCAAATCACTGTTTTTGTTCTTTTTATAACGGTATCCCGTATACACATAGTAGTTTCTAAGTCTATTTGGCTCGTAAATAGGATTAAATTTTGTCAAGTCTTTATTGATGATGTTGGCGGCATTAGCGCTAATATAAAATTTATCCCAACGGTATAAGATACCAACATCAAAGTTATGGTTGGTCGTTGCCCTATCATCGGTGACACTTGGATCCAATCCGTCAAAATTTTCAATATCAATACGAAACTGATTGAAGTTATAAGACAATCCAAATGAAAGGAACTTATCATCGTAGCGATCAATAGTCAAATGGTGTGCAAATGAAAGCCGTGCCCCACGTTGTTTGGTTTCGCCATTGCTATCATTGTATAACAAAGTTCCTAGACCTGACTGCTCTCCAATTCGCATATCGGCGGCCAAAGACTGGGTGTCGGGGGCATCTTTAATACCCACCCATTGCGTAAGTCCGTTAATTCGAATTTTTACATGATCTCCTATACCGGCGTAGGTTGGGGACATCACGAAAGGATTATCAGCCAAATATTGTGATAGCTGAGGTATGGTTAGCTCCTGACCTTTTCCGACGAAGGCAGTTAAAAGGAGCAATAAGATTAATATTTTGTTACGCATTTTTAGTATAGGTTAAGCATTAGCGATATAGGGTGAAATGTCCAACAAACTCTCGATCATCATTCTCACCATTCAGTTGTATTACATACCAGTAATCACCGGAGGGCAATTCATTCTTGTTGTAGAGTCCATCCCATCCGTTGCGATCGATTACATTGTCTTCAACTACTCTACCATAACGATCATAAATTTTAATTAGTATTTCGGGCCAGCCTTCTGTGTTTTTAGGTAACCATCGGTCATTGAGACCGTCACCATCGGGGGTAAAGAAGTTCGGTATTTCAATGTCAATGAACTCCATTTCAATGCTTGCGATAGCTACACAACCATTTTCGTCAACTACGCGAACTACATAGGTTCCACTTGTATTGATTCGGTATGTATTGTCGATACCATTATTGATGTCATCGAAATAGAATGTATAGTCTTCCTTTCCACCCTCAGCAGTGGCCGTAATCTCATTAAGATTTAGCTGCTCAAGAGTTAAAGTCAAAGGTTCGAAGCCCTCAATTTCAAAGGGTATATCTCGGAAACAACCATTCGAATGTGCTATTCTGATATAATGATTGCCCGGGGTTGAATTTCTAAAATCGGGATTCAATTGCAAATCATTTGGATCTGTTGAATCTAACGCATAAAGCACTTCCCCCAGAACACTTGTGTCCTCAAAGGTTATATTTATATAATTATCCGGGCTGTCTCCTGTACATTCATAAACCGGATCTACAGTAGCGATTAAATTGACGCCAGGTTCGATAGTAATGCCTAGATCATATTCACAGCCGTTAGCGTCTCTCACAAAGATGATATACCCTCCTGCGGCCATATTGGTAAATGAAATTTGGTCTTGAACAAAATTAATGTCGGTACTCAATTTGCTACTGTACGGAGCCGTACCTCCCTGAATGGTCAGATCAATAATTCCATTTTCGTCCCCAGCGCAAATCTCAGGAGTTGCTGCGGCCGTTGCAGATAAAATTGTTGGCTCTGAAATGGTATAATCAAGTTGTACAAAACATCCATTTTGGTCTTGGGCTATCACGGTATAATCTCCAGGAGCCAGTTCATCAAAAACATTTTCATCATCGAATTGGTTCAAGTTTGGCGAAATCGCATATTGATATCCCCCTGCTCCACCAGATAATGTGACGGTTATGCTTCCGTTGTCATCCCCAAAACAGAGAACATTTATAATCTCATCCGTATAATCTAAGGGAGTTGGCTCCGCGATAATTACTTCTTCGGCTGAGGTCGTACAATCTCCACTAATTACATTTACGTAGTATGTACCTGCTAGCAACATATTGAATTCGCCCTGAACTTGTGGCCCGGCAATTCTAGACGCAACACTAAGCGAAGCATCTGTAAATATCTCGTACATATAGTTGCCAAGTCCGCCAGTAGCCGAAGCATAAATGGTCGCAGTGTTATCGCCATTACAATTAATAAAGGCAGCACTTGGGTCGATGGACAACATAAGAGGGTCAATAGGATTTTCAGTAATCTCATTACTCAATACGGCCTCGCAGCCATTTACAGCATCACGCACATAATAACCATAGGTTCCTGCGATAGGTTCTGTAATAGTTACGGTAGTACCGGCTATGGCAATCCATGTGGCATTATCAGCACTGTATTCATAGGATCCGCTCAAACCTCCAGAGGCAGTCAGTTCGAATTCAATTCCTGTCAGACAGGTCAAAGGGTTCGTTCTTATCAATTGGGCCACAACCTCACTTGGATTCACAATCTCCTCTATTGGGCTAGTAGCGCTACAACCGTAGTCATCGGAAATTGTAATGCTATAGAAGCCTGCAGGTATTCCTGTGAACGTTATTGAGGCCTGGGCGACAGATGTTTGGAGCAAATTAGTGCCTGACAAATCATCATAGCTATTCAATTGATATTCATATACTGCAATTACATTTCGTCCTGTAGGAGCAGTGGTAAATACCGTTCCTATAATTCCGTTGAAACAAACGAGTGGGGTTGTGGAAATAGTTGCAGAAATATTATCTGGCCTAATCAAGATAATCGCATCGGTTTCAGGACAGCCCATGGCATCTGTCACTGTGATATTGAATGATCCCGCAGACAAGTCCGTGAAAATAAAAGCTTCAACACCAGTTTCCGTATAGCTTTGCAAGGTTGTCGTATTGTCTAAGACAATAGTATATGGCCCTGTTCCTCCCTCCGGATCCACTAAAATAGCTCCTTGGTCGTTCGTACAACTAGGGCTCGCTTCTTCATTGCTCGTTATTGTAATAGGGGCAGAAGGTGCGATTATGTTAATCGCATTCGAATCTTCTTCACAGAAGGGAATATTTGTTTGGGTAATTCGCACATAGTAACCGCCGCCAGGCAAGTTTGAAATGATCAACGGAGTTGATGTATTTCCGAGCCCTGAGAAGCCAACGACCGGATTATTTGTGATATCATAAACTTGGTACGTGTAATTCCCAATGTAGTTCGAAATGGCCACACTAAAGCTTCCGTCATCCACCCCATTGTTAAGACATTCCTCATCGGTCAACTTTGTTGCCACGACTTCGATGAGATTAGGATCAGAGATAGTATGCGTCGTTTCTATTACACAACCCGTGGTCAAATTTGTAATCGAAACGATATAATTACCAACACCCAAACCTGTAAAAGCCCCTGTATTGTTGGTTTGATTATAAACGATGTCCGTTCCAGAAACGCTATATTCCAAAGTGGGTACTGGAAACGGTGATAAAGGCGTCATGGTTACTGAAACCTGAATTTCAGAATCATCGCCAGGGTTACAGGTAACAGCTACATTAGTGGTTATTACCGGGTCGCTAATTTCCACGAAAGGCACAATAACCGCCGTCGTGTTTGCAAAACATCCATTATCATCGAAAACGGTAATGGTATAGTCACCACCAAGCAGGTTTGTTTCCGTATAACTGTCATTAGGACCCTCTTGAACTGTTGTGCCAGAAGTATCATGAACAAAACGATAGCGCACAAAATTGTTTGAACCACCGATCAAGCCTGGATCGACCGAAAGTGTTGCAAAATTCGTATTGTTCCCACTCGTGCACTCAAAAGGCGTAGAGGTTACACTGAAACCTGTAATAGCATCAGGTTGCGTAATTACCTGGACTATTGTGTCTATACAGTTATTTGTTCCCCTTACTTCGATGGTATAGGTTATACCTGCGGCGGTTCCTTCAAGTCCGTCAAATACGGCTGATGTATTTGAGTTTGAAGTCGGTGCTATTGGGAATATAGCAGAGCTACCAGGCCCTGATATGATTTCAAAGGTATATGGTCCTACTCCGTTGTCAATTGTGCTTACTGTAATGGTTCCGTCATCCGCTCCATTACAGGTTACATCTGTAAAGGCGTCAATAGTAAGAACAGGTAGTATTCTGTCTTGTAAGTTTTGCGTAATCATTACCGGACAGGCATGACCAACAGCTTGATCCGTAATGGTGAATACATAATCACCGATTAGTGTCAATGTTGTAAATACACCAGTTATATTGGTATCATCGGCCGGGTCTGTTGCCAGTGTACCGGGATATCTTACTTCATAGTCAAAGTTACCCGAACCACCAGTTTGGGTAATTGTGACATGTCCACCTGGGTCAACGGTACAATCGATAGTTTTCACAATGGTCGCCAATGGTACGATAGGCTCGTACAACAATTGTGCAGCCGTAGTAAAAGTACATGACCATTGATCGTCAATCTGTACGGTGTAACTACCAGCATCCAATCCAGAGAATAGGGTTGTATTCTGAGGTGCACCAAGCGGTGTACCGTCCTTGATCAGTTGGTAGGTATAATTACTGCCTTGACCACCCGTTACGCCGATCACTTCGATTTCACCGGAGAAGTTCGGACAGTTAGGTTGGTTGAGTTGTAATGTAGCAGCAATTAGTGCTGGATCAACAAGCACAATCGTATTCTGTACTTCTTGTTGACACCCGTTCTGATCGATTACCCATGCTTGGTAGGTACCAGGCGACAGTGTATCGAAACGAGGTGTAGCCACATAGTCAGTAACAAGGGTTGGAGCTACAATACCCACATAGTATTGATAGTCACCCCATCCACCAAGTACATCGATGATCTCGATTACCCCGTCGTTACCGACACAGGTAATAGGAGTTACATCTGTATTCGCGGTAATGGCAGCACTAGGGCCAGCGATGGTAAAGCGTGCGTTATTGACACATGAAGGATCTGAATCCTGAGTAATCTCTACACGGTATTCCCCAGCACCGATTGCAAAAGCAGTGGTTGGACCAAGGTTTACCGAAACACCAGTAGCACCTACCACGATAACATCGTCGAGCAAGTTATCGGTTCCTTGAGACTCATATATTTGCCAGAACCCATCAGCATACGGATTGATAGTATCGCTAATGGTAAAGCTGACCGAACCATCATCTCCAAAACATACCACATCAGTAACTGTAGTGGCAATCTCAAAAGTGTTCGGGTCTTCTATCTCAAAGGTAGTTTGAACGATACAACCGGTATCCGTATTCTCAACAGTAACTTGATAGTTACCGACTCCAATTGCAGTAAAGGCATTGGATACTTGATTCAATACGCTATAGGCATTATCCGTTCCAACAATGGAATATTCGATATTCGGTGTTCCTGTTATGGGATTTAAAGTAATACCAATGGCAACCTCGGCGTCATTACCAGGGTTACAGGTGATGTCCTGTGTAATGCTTACGGTCGGGTTGCTGATCTCAACAAAAGGTAGGATAGTAGCTGTTTCGCTTCCGATACATCCGTTGTCATCATAAACATTGATGATGTATGTTCCACCGGCTACGTCCGTCTCCGTGTAGCTCACTGAAGAACCGTCTTGTACAACAAGGTCGTCACCAGTTGCAACGGTACCTTGATCGTTTATGAACTCGTAGCGTACAAATGTATTCGATCCACCAACTGTTCCAGGGTTGATCGTGATGGTAGCATCATTTGGATTATTTCCTGTTGCGCAACCAAATTCAACTACTGCTGGGGCTGGTACAACAATAAGCGCAGGCTCATCGATAACAATTCCTACGATATCAAAAGTACAGTTGTTGCTACCAGAGCCTGTAACGGTATAGGTTCCAGTTGGAAGGTTTTCAAACGTATTAGTAGCGGCATTAAAGCTTCCGGCAACTGGTGATATTGTAAAGGTCAATGGATTTATTCCATTGAGTGTTTCTGTTAATGTGATTGTTCCATCCGTAGAGCCATTACAAGTAACATCAACATGTACTTCGGTAAATGCAGGGATTACTGCTGCAGGCACTGTAACATTGAAAACTCGATTACATTCTGGAGCTGAAGTACCATTGTCGTAGATTGTTATGATGTAATCTTCAGGAACAGTTGTTGTAAACACAAAAGGGTTACTGGGCAGAGCCGCTCTTGCGACAACAGAACCAAGTCCGTTCGTAATTTCATAGTCATAACTTAGCGACCCAAAGGTCACATCAATAGTAATCTCAGCATCCGGCGTTGCAGTACAATCTATTAGTTTAGTTAAGGATACAGTTGCTTCTAGTACTGGGAATATCTCAATGGTATCTGTATCTGTACAACCATTACTATCTATAATTGAAATGTTATACACTCCAGCAGCAAGGTTGTTGAAAACACCACCGTTATCAACATAATTCGTTCCACCATCGATGGAATATAAAATTTGAGGAGCCGTGCTAGTCGCATTAATCGTTAGAGATGTTGGCGAAGCACAGTTATCTACTACCATTGAATCGATAGTTGGGTTTGGGGTCAAATCAAGATTGATTGCTCCTAGATTCGTAAAACAACCGAATTGATCAGTAATAGTTACGTTGTAGTTTCCAGCAGGTGAATTTGCAGGAATTGCAATAGGATTATCTGAAGTAGCCGTAATTGTTATAAACGGAACGGGCCCAGTAACTGTAAACGTGAATGTTCCTCCTCCTCCATTGATATTTTCTATAGAAATCAATCCTGGAGCGTTACAAGAAATATCGCTTAATTTGTTTAAAGTAGCTGTTATAGGATCCAGTTCTTCAACCAATAGATTTTCACTGCCTGACACACAGGCATCAACGTTACTTGCATCAACTTCGGTAACGACAATGTAATATTCGCCAGGAGCCAATCCACTAACCGTAATCGT
>RCNE010001559.1_pt1 | contig 12383 bp, 10 predicted proteins | sample 2041361 | NCBI WGS metagenome assembly RCNE01 (sample SAMN09708229, study PRJNA481090) | Marine sediment metagenome, whole genome shotgun sequencing project.
GCTGAAGGAATTCCCGTGGTCGGCCATGTCGGACTGATCCCGGCGCGGCGCACGTGGACCGGCGGGTTCCGCGCTGTTGGCAAGACCGCAGCCAGTGCAATCTCGGTGCTCGAGCAGACGAGGGCCCTCGAGGAAGCTGGCGCCTTTGCTGCCGAGATTGAAGTGGTGCCCGAAGCCGTTGCCTCAGCGATCTCGAAACAGACTTCGCTCTACATGATCTCGATGGGATCGGGCAGCGGATGTGATGCCCAGTATCTCTTCTCGACCGACATCCTTGGGACGAACCGAGGGCACGTGCCGCGCCACGCAAAGCAGTATCGGAATCTCGCAGCCGAGGAAGACCGGATCCAGGCCGAACGAGTTGCCGCCTACAGCGAGTACGTCGCAGAGGTGCGGTCGGGGGCATTCCCTGACGACTCAACTCTCGTCCCCATCGCCGATGACGAACTCGCCGCTTTCCAAGCACACCTGGAGATCTCGTGACTGACCTAGAAGTCCTCACGATTGGTCGGGTGAGCGTCGATCTCTACGCCGAACAACTCGGCGAGCCGATGCGCAACGTCACGTCGTTCAAGAAGTCGATCGGCGGCACCGCCACGAATGTTGCTGTCGCCGCAGCACGACTCGGGCGACGGGTTGGCCTCGTGACCAAGGTCGGCGACGACCAGTTCGGCGACTACGTCCGCCATGCCCTCGAACACACCTTTGGGGTGGACAGCCGCTTCATCGCGACCGACCCTGACCTTCATACCCCGCTCGCGTTCGCGGAACTTAATCCGCCCGAGGAACCCTCGATCATCTTCTATCGCGAGCCTCGCGCCCCCGATCAGAACATCGAGGTCAGCGACGTCGACGCAGACGTCGTTCGCGATGTGCCGATCTTCTGGATGCCTGCATCGAGGTTTTCCGATGAGCACTCGGCGGCAACCGTCACCTCGCTGCTCAAAATTCGAGGGCGCAAGAGCCACACTGTGCTCGACCTCGATTGGCGTCCGATGTTTTGGGAGTCGCCGGAGCAAGCGACCGAAGCGATTGCTCCGATGCTCGATCAGTTCACCATCGCGATCGGGAACAAAGACGAATGTGAGATCGCGGTCGGCACTCGAGATCTGAACCTCGCCGCCGATCGACTGCTCGAAGCGGGTCTGGAGATGGCGGTCATGAAGCTTGGCGCCGAGGGTGTCATGATCGCGACCGCTGATGGCACTCGTGTATCGGTTCCGCCGTACTGGGTCGACGTCGTCTGCGGCCTCGGTTCGGGTGACGCATTCGGTGGAGCCTTCTGCCACGGTCTGCTCTCTGGCTGGGACCCGGAGACCATCATCAAGTGGGGCAACGCTGCCGGCGCGATCGTGGCTGGTCGCCTGATGTGCGCCGACGACATGCCCACCGTCGCCGACATCGAATCTCTGCTGGCTGAACGGGATATCTCATGACTCCTCACGATTCTGTGCAGCGCTGGATGCCAAACCGACACCGCACCCTGCACAGATTGGGACAGCGCGGATCTGTGCAGCGCCAGATGTCACATAGGCGCGTCGGGCTGCACAGAACTGAGGGCGGATCATGACTCTTCATCGACCGATTGGGACACTCGCGAACGGAGCCGATCCGATTGCTCTGACACCCGAGGATGCTGGCTGGGCGTACAGCGGGTTGCAGGTGATCCGCCTGAACCCAGGAGAAACGCGCACCATCGACACTGCCGGCGAGGAGTTCGCTGTCGTCCCGCTATCGGGCACCTCATCGGCGGTCAGCGCAGAGGGAACGCGGTACACCCTGGAGGGTCGCGACACGGTCTTTGCCCGAGTCACCGACTGGGCGTACGTGCCCATCGAGACCACGATGACCCTCGAGTCCACCGGTGATCTTCCCGTGGAACTGGCGTTGTGTTCAGCCCGGGCCACCAACCGCACTGAACTGCATTACGGCTCGGCCGAGGACGTGTCGGTTGAGCTTCGCGGCGGCGGTCAGGCCAGCCGGCAGATCAACAACTTCTGTAGCCCCGAACAGTTCCCAGGCGCTGACAAGCTCATGTGCGTGGAGGTGTACACCCCCGACGGCAACTGGTCGTCCTATCCCCCGCACAAACACGACGATTCGCCTGAGTGCGAGGCGAACATAGAAGAGATCTACTACTTCCGCATCGGCGAGGCCGGTCGCACGAGTTACACCGATCAGGGCTTCGGTATGCACCGCACCTACACAGGCATCGGCCATGAGGGCATGCCGATCATCGACGAGAACGTGGTGGTCCACGACGGCGATGTTTTCCTCGTCCCACGCGGCTACCACGGACCGTGTATCGCAGCCCCGGGTTACAACATGTACTACTTGAACGTGCTCGCAGGACCGGGTGGTGAACGAAGCATGGCGTTCTGCGACGACCCGACCCATCACTGGGTTCGCGACGAGCTCTCCAGCCAGCCGATGGACCCTCGCCTCCCCCTCATGACCGCCGAAGGTGTGCAGTGACGGGACTGTGGTGGGTGCGCGGATGCCCGGACCACATTCGTGAGGAACACGACGCCGCTGGATTCGTGGCGCTCGGGCCCTCGCTAGAGGAACGCTCGCAGGCGAGTGGAATCCTCGCTGGGGGAGAGGCCTACGACGCGGCGGTGTTCGACACGCTGCCCAATCTGCGAGTCGTGTCGCGCATAGGCATCGGCTACGACGCGGTCGACGTCGACGCAGCGACCGAGCGCGGGATCCTGGTGACCAACACGCCCGAAGGGCCCACGACATCTACTGCCGAACACACGGTGGCACTCATGATGGCCGTGGCTCACGAACTCACTGCGTCCGCCCAGCGCCTTCGAGCAGCTACAGGCGATTACGTCTCGCACCAAAACAGCATGGAGCTCGACGGCCGAACGCTCGGCCTTCTCGGTTTCGGCCGTATTGGTCAGGCGGTTGCCCGTATGGCTGAAGCAATCGGCATGCGGGTCGTCGTCTCCGACCCGCTGTATGCCGAGAGTGTCACGCTCGATGAACTCCTTGAGACATCCGACGTGCTGTCGCTGCACGTTCCTGCCACACCACAGACCACCGGCATGATCAACGCCGAGACCCTCGCGCGAATGAAGCATGGTTCGATCCTGATCAACGCCGCACGCGGCCCCATCGTGGTGACCGATGATCTCGTCGCCGCCCTCGATTCGGGTCACCTCATGGGGGCTGGGCTCGACGTCACCGACCCCGAACCGCTCGACCCCGATCACCGGCTGCTTCACATGGACAACGTGATCGTCACCCCGCACATCGCCTCCAACACCACGGCAGGTCGCGAACGGATGGAACGTATGGCGTTCGATCAGGTTTCGGCTGGTCTGGCTGGAGATCGACCAACAGAACTGCTCAACCCCCCGGCGTGGATATCCACGGCGAACCCAGAAGGAAACTGAAGATGGATCGTCAACCACTGCGTATTGCAGTCATCGGCCTCGGCTGGATGGGTCAAGCCCACAGCCGAAGTTACTCCCGGATCCCCCAGCTCTTCGAAGATCGTGAGTACGACCCAGTACTCGCCGTGTGCGCCGACAACATGGAAAGCCGCCGCGATCAGGCCATACACAGTTTCGGGTTCGAGGAAGCGGTCGCCGACTGGCGAGACGTCATCGATCGCGACGACATCGACGTCATCACGTGCACGGCACCCAACATGCTCCATGAAGAGATCTGCGTGGCCGCCGCCGATGCGGGAAAGGCCATCTTCTGCGAGAAACCGGTTGGCGGAAAGCCCGAGCAGACCGTGCGTGCCGAGAAGGCTGCGAGAGATGCCGGCGTGGTCACCGGAGTGGGCTACAACTATCGCTTCGCCCCACTCGTCCAATACCTGAAGAACCTGATCGAGGAAGGCGAGCTCGGCGAGATCACCAACTACCGCGGCCGTTTCTTCTCGATGTACGGCAGTGACCCGATGGGGCTCTTGAGCTGGCGCTTCGAAGTGGACCAGGCCGGGTACGGCGTGAGCACCGACATCCTCAGTCACTCGATGGATCTGGCACACATGCTCGTCGGCCCGATCACCCGAGTCATGGGCATGCAAAAGACGTTCATCACCGAGCGGCCGCTTCCGAAGGCTGGCGGAACCCACTACGAACGCGGGGAGCCTGGCGACGCCACTGGCCCGGTCACGAACGAGGATTACTTTGGCGCTTTTTGCGAATTCGAGAACGGTGCCATCGGCACGTTCGAGACCAGTCGCAGCATCATTGGCCCCGAGAGTCAGAACGCGTTCGACGTGTACGGCACAAAGGGAGCCGCGAACTGGAACCTCGAGACCATGAACGAGATGGGCCTGTTCCTGTTGAAGGACCAGGCCCGCGGCTACACGACCGTGCGCGGCGGCGACCGTTACCCGTACCACGGCAACTTCGTACCTGGCGACGCCAACAGCATCGCGTTCGAAGATCTGATCACTATCGAGGACTACGAGTTCCTCAAGGCCGTGGCCTCGGGCTCTAAGCACTCGGCCAGCTTCAAAGAGGCCGTCGATTACGTGAGCGTGCAGTCCGCGCTCATCAAGTCGACCGAAACCGGTACGTGGCAAGACGTCGTGAACTTGACGCTCCCATGATGTTCTCTTTCTCCGCTGAGCGCGGCTGCTCCGCATACGACCGTCGTGTCGGCTTCGCCCTCAGGGTTTCGCATCGCTTCGCTCGCTTCACCAAAGTCGGGCTTCACTCGACACACCGTCCGCCTGCTGTGCCACGGCGCTCAGCTAAGGGTTCAAATCTGGCCCCAAAAACCACTCCAACTAGGGGGCTCACCGCATGAGCAAGACGATTCGGCTTACTACATCTCAGGCGATTGTGAAGTATTTGATTGCGCAGAAGTCTGTCCTTAAGGACGGGTCTATCGGTCCGCTGTTCGGTGGGGTGTACGGCATCTTTGGGCATGGCAATGTGACGTCGCTTGGGCATGCGCTCGAGCGGGCCAAGGACGAACTGCCCACCTACCGCGGACAGAGCGAAGAGGGCATGGCGCTTGCCGGTGTGGCGTACGCCAAGGCCACACGTCGACGCCAGATCATGGTGGCCACGAGCTCGGTTGGACCCGGCGCCACGAACATGGTGACCGCCGCAGGTGTTGCACACAGCAACCGGCTGCCCATCCTTTTGATCTCGGGCGATACGTTCACCAGCCGCCTGCCCGACCCCGTGCTGCAGCAGGTAGAGCACTTCGGCGACCCCACCCAGACGGTGAACGACAGCTTCCGGCCAGTGACGCGCTACTGGGACCGGATCACCCGCCCCGAACAGCTCACCTCGTCGTTGCCGCACGCAATCCAGACCATGCTCGACCCAGCCGATTGTGGCCCGGCGTTCCTTGGTCTGCCCCAGGATGTTGGTGCCGAAGCATGGGACTTCCCCGTGGCTCTGTTCGAGGAACGGGTCCACGACATCGCTCGTCCCCGTGCCGATCGGCGTCAGCTGGATGAAGCGCTCGCCACGCTGCGGACGGCCAAGAAGCCGTTGATCGTGGCTGGCGGCGGTGTGCACTACTCCCTCGCCGAAGCCGAGTTGGCGGCCTTCGCCACGGCGCACAACATCCCCGTGGTGGAGACCGTTGCAGGCAAGGCGTGCCTCGAGTGGGACCACCCGATGTACGGCGGCCCAATTGGCGTGACGGGCGGAACATCGGCGAACGCGCTGGCTGGCGAGGCCGACGTGGTCCTTGCTGTTGGCACCCGCCTGTTGGACTTCACCACTGGTTCCTGGACCGTGTTCAAGAACGAGAACGTGAAAATCATCGGCCTGAACGCTGCTCGATTCGACGCCACAAAACGCCACACCTCACCGCTGGTTGGCGACGCCAAAGAAACGCTGGTGGAGCTAGGTCAGGGCCTCGGCGATTACCGAGCCCCCGACGACTGGTCGACCACGATGGCCAATGAGGTTGCCCAACACAACGCCTACATCGACAAGATCGCAGCCAAGGAATCCACGAGCGACAGTGGGCTTCCCACCTACGCCCAGGTGGTTGGCGCTATCGATCGGCTTGCCGACGACAAAACGTTTGCGTTGGCCGCTGCCGGCGGTTTTCCGGGTGAAGTCAACAATGGTTGGCGGGCCAAATACCTGAACAGCTTCGACTGTGAATACGGATTCAGCTGCATGGGCTACGAGACCAGCGGCGGTTGGGGCGCAGCCATGGCCATGCCCGAGAAGGAGGTTGTGGTCTTCACCGGCGACGGCTCATGGATGATGCTGAACAGCGACATCTACAGCTCGGTCATTCACGGTCACAAAATGATTGTGATCGTGTGCGACAACGGTGGCTTCGCAGTCATTAACCGTTTGCAGACGAACATGGGTGGCAACCCGTTCAACAACCTCATCAAGGACAACCCCACCGTGGTCAACCCGGTGGCCGTGGACTTCGCGAAGCACGCCGAAGCTATGGGTGCAATGAGCGAGACCGTGACGTCTGTCGATGGGCTCGAAGAGGCGTTTGGCCGGGCGAAGGCCGCCGACCGTACCTACGTGATTGCCCTGGTCACCGACGCGTACAGCTGGACCGAAGGCGGTTCGTTCTGGGAGGTCGGCGTCCCTGAGGTGAGCGATCTTGATTCGGTGCTCGAAGCCAAGGCCGAAATGGTCGAGGGCAAGAAGGGTCAGCGAATCTGATGATCGATGTGCGGCAGGGCAATGTTTCGAGCCGTCAGGCGAGAAACTTGTTAAGTGAGCGGAGCGAACGACGGTGACGCGGCCAAAACGTCTCGCCGTGATCGGCGCAGGAGGTATGGGGCGGTTCCACGCGGAAACGCTGCTGGCACTTCCTGGAGTTGAACTCGCAGCCATCGCAGACCCGTACCCGCATCCCGATCTCGAACGTTGGGGTGTTCCGGTCACTACCGACGTCGATGCCTGTGCTGCAGAAGGCTGGGACGGCGTCGTTATCGCTTCGCCTGACGACACGCATGCAGCGCTGACGCTCACGGCGCTCGATGCGGGTAGCCGTGTGTTGTGCGAGAAGCCGCTGTCGCACGACCTTGCTGGTGCTCGGGCCGTGATCGACAAAGAGGTGGCCATCGGAGCTCGACGGGTGCAGGTCGGGTTCATGCGTGTCGTCGACCCTGCTCATGTGGCGCTGGCTGAGCAGCTCGCCACCCTGGGCGAACTGCAGTATCTGCGATGTAGTCACCGCAACACCAACGCCGAGGTCCGTGCTCCCAAAGTCGTTCTCGTCCAGTCGTTGATTCACGATCTCCACACGATCCGATGGTTGGGCGGCGAGATCGTCGATGTCGATGCTCGCGTCTTCCCTCGTCCCGGCGGAGTTCTCCACATTCTTCTCGTGGTTCGGCTGGCTTCGGGTGCGACTGCCACGGTCGAATTCTCAGACGACACCTACGCCTATGAGGTGGAGGTTGAGGCAACTGCCGGAAACGCAATGGTGGCAACCTCGGCCCCGCAGCGTCCCCGTCTTCGGATCGATGGTGATCATCGAGTTCCGATCGGTCTCGATTGGTTTGGTTGGTTTGCCGAGGCGTATCGAATCCAGGATCGAAAGTGGGTCGCCTCGCTCGACGACCCAGTGGCATCGGGACCGTCGGCGGTCGATGGACTCGCTGCGCAGCTCGTCGCCGAAGCGGCATTCGCATCACTCGACACTGGAGGTCCAATCGCTGTCGAGTCCCATGACACACCGGAGGTATACACGACATGACTGCAACTCTGCCCAGGCGTGACTACAGCCTGATCGGGCCTGAAACGACTCGAGCCGAGGAACGCGGACTCGCCGAGGGCAAATGGTTCCAGGCCGAGGTCGACCCGGCGCGTATGCGCGAGCTCATGGAGCGCCGCAATCTTCGCCCGATCGTCGATCTGCTCATCTGGGTGGGTCTCATCGTGGGCCTTGGTGCCCTTGCATGGAGCCTGCGAGGCAGTTGGTGGTCCCTGCCGGTCTTCGTCGCCTACGGAGCAGTGGCCGGAGGAGCGGCAGATTCTCGATGGCATGAGAGTGGGCATGGCACGGCGTTTCGAACCCCCTGGCTGAACGATCTGGTGTACTACCCCGCAAGTTTCTTGCTCGGCCGCGGCGCCACATTCTGGCGCTGGTCGCACTTTCGCCATCACACCGACACGATCATTGTGGGCCGCGATGCCGAGATCGTTTTCCCACGTCCACCCTCGCTCGGCAGGCTCGCGTGGACCTTCACGCACATCCAGGGCGGCAGCACCCTCATCATGACGATCGTGAAGTTCGCGCTCGGATGGGAAGACCCGGTCGTCGACGTCCTCGTTCCCGAACAAGATCGCAAACGTGTTGCCTGGGAGGCGCGGGTGTACGTGGCGATCTGGTTGGCGGTCACTGTCTGGGCCATCGTGTCAACGTCGTTCTACCCGCTCCTGCTCATTGGACTGCCGACCATCTATGGCGGTTGGCTGGTGGTGTTCTTCGGTGTGACACAACATGCGGGATTGAAGGAGGACGTGCTTGACCACCGACAGTCGTCGAGAACCGTCCTGATGAACCCCATCTTCCGGTTCCTCTACTTGAACATGAACTACCACGTCGAGCACCACATGTTCCCGGCCGTGCCCTACTACAACCTTCCGGCGCTGCACGCGGAGATCAAAGATCAGCTGGCGGCGCCGTCGCCCAACACCATCCATGCGTACAAGGAGATCGTCGATGCGTTTCGCCATCAGCACGACGATCCAACGTGGGAACTCGAACGCGATATCCCTGATGTTCCAGGTACCCGCGGGTCGATCGTGCAGGGATTCGCGTGGGGCGGCGAGACCACCGATGATGGCTGGATCGACCTTGGACCGAGCGACCTCGAGGCTGGGACATCTCGTCCAGTTGACATCGCCGGCAGCGAACGATTGCTGGCATGCACCGAGGAAGGTGATGTCGTCCTCATCAACCGTACGTGTACTCACGGCGATGCTGATCTCTCTGCTGGCACGATTCTTGGATGCGAGATTGAGTGCCCAAAGCACAACGGTCGCTTCGATCTCCGTACCGGCGAAGGTACGAGGCGCCCTATCAAAGAGGCGGTGGCCACGTACGAAATTCGAGTGCGCGACGGTCGGGTCGAGACTCAGGCCGACCTATGAGAGTTTGGGTGAGCGGCGGGGGAGGATTTGTCGGGTCCAACATCGTGCACGCTGCCGTCGATGCTGGACATGACGTCCTGACCACGGCGCACACGTTCGTTGCCCCTGAAGGTGCTGCGTACGAGGTCGAGTCTCTCGACATGACCAATGCCGCCGACGTCGATGTGAGTATCGAAGACTTCGCCCCCGACATGGTGATTCATTGCGCCATCATGAACGACTGGGACCGCATGTACTCGGACCGCCAGGCGTCGTGGGACGCCTACGTCGGGGCCACTCGAGCAACCACCTATGCGTCGATCAAAAACGACAGTGCGTACGTGCTCGTGTCAACCGACTGGGTCTTCGACGGCACGCAGTCGGGAGCCGATGAGGACACGCCGCCGAACCCCATCAACCTGTACGGCTCGCTAAAGCTGGCCTCGGAGATGGTTGCGCTCGAAGCCGGAGGTGCAGTCGCACGTGTGAGCGGCGTCAACGGCTTACACCTGGCCCGACCCACAACCCCACGATCGCAGGACCGCGGCTTTGGCTACTTCGCCGCCAGCCTCGTCGACGCCCTGTCCGGTGGCGAGACGTTCACGGTCTGGGAGGCTGATGACATCAACATGGTGGCCACACCGTCGCTTGCCCTCGAGTGTGGTGAGATCATGCTGGCCATCGGTGCGCAGCGTGAGAGCGGGGTGTTCCATTGTTGTGGCGCCGACGCCGTGACCCGTCGAGAACTCGCCGAGCTGACCTGCGATGTGTTCGAGCTCGACTCGACTCTGCTGCGGTTTGGTCCTCCCGACCCAGCATCGATGCTCGCGGCGCCGGTTCCGTACGACACTTCGCTTACGACGCCGCGAACTGACCGTGTTCTCGGTCGAACAGCCACTCCAGTTCGAGAACTACTCGAACGTTTCAAGGCGCAATACTTCGCCGGGACTTCGCCGTTCGCTTCGCTCGCTAACCGAGTTTCTCGCCCTGGGGCTCGAAACATCGCGCACCGTCACCAGTACTCAGGAGAGAACTCATGACCAACCCGTCCATCGCTATTCTCGGCACCGGCCGCATCGGCAAGATGCACGCCGAACTCATTGCCCGACAGGTTCCCGGGCTCGACCTTCATTCGGTGTTCGACGTTTACACCGAGGGTGCGCAGGCAGTTGCCGATGACGTTGGGACTGGTCGAGCCGAGAGCGTCGACGAGATCATGGCGTCCAGCGTTGACGCGGTGGCGATCTGCACGAGTACTGACACCCACGTCGACCTCGTGGTTGCTGCTGCCGAGGCCGGCAAGGCGATCTTCTTGGAGAAGCCTGTGTCGCTGAATCTCGAAGAGGTCGATCGAGCCGTCGCGGCGGTGAAGGCTGCCGGAGTGCCGATCCAGATTGGATTTAACCGACGTTTCGACCCTGCACACGCAGCCGTGCAAGCAGCTGTCGCCGATGGGTCCGTCGGCGATGTACACATGGTGAAGATAACTAGCCGTGATCCAGCACCGCCACCCATCGACTACATCAAGGTGTCTGGTGGGATCTTCTGCGACATGACGATCCATGACTTCGATATGGCCCGGTTTGTTACCGGTAGCGAAATCGTCGAGGTCTATGCAAAGGCTGCGGTGCGAATCGACCCAGCCATCGGCGAAGCGGGTGATGTCGACACCGCGATGTTGATCCTGACCCACGAGAACGGCGCGTTCACCTACATCGACAACAGCCGACAGGCGGTATACGGATACGACCAGCGAGTCGAAGTCTTCGGTTCACGAGGAATGGTTGCTTCGGAGAATCCGCGCGAACACACCGCCGAACTCCACACTGCCGGCGGAACACGACAGCAGAACATCCCGTACTTCTTCCTCGAGCGTTACATCCCTAGTTACCTCGCTGAGTGGACCGGCTTCCTCGAAGGACTCGAGTCGGGCACGATGCCGGTGACGATCGAGGACGGACGAGCGCCACTCGTCGCCGGCCTTGCGGCATGGAAGTCTCACCGCGAGGGACGTCCAGTCAAGACCGCGGAGATCGGCTGATGATGGATCAAACACTCGATCCGAATAACCCGTTCGCGCACGCCTCCTTCGAAGGCAAGATCGCGGTGATTACCGGTGGTTCGCAAGGACTCGGCTACGCAACAGCGCAACTGATGAAGGCACGAGGTGCGAAAGGCCTGCTGCTCGTCGGTCGCAATGTTGAAAAGGGCGAGGCAGCAGCAGCGTCGCTGAATGGAGATGGCTGTCGTGCCGTCTTCCACTCCGCCGACTTGCGAGATGACGCAGGCGTCGACACCGTGATCCAACGCGCTGATGCTGAGTTCGGTGTTGTGCACTCGTTTGTCAATTGCGCTGCTGCGACGTTCCGTGGATCGGTGTGGAATACCACGGCCGACATGTGGGACGAGATGCTCGGCCTGAATGTGAAGATGCCTGGCCTGCTCGTCACCGGCCTTGCCAAGATCATGAAACGTGAGGGAGTGACAGGCACGATCGTGTTGATCGGTAGCGTGGCTCATCATGGCGGCGATGAAGTATTGTGGGCATACTCCTCGGCAAAACACGCGCTCGAGACCCTCGTGAAGAACGCTGCCTTCTCGCTGATGCCCGAGAACATTCGTGTCAACATGCTGAACCCAGGCTGGATGGATACTCCAGCCGAACACGAGACGCAGATGTGGTTTCACGACGCGCCCGAAGACTGGCTCGTCGCCGCGGAGGTAGCACAACCCACAGGACGGCTCCTCAAGCCTCAGGAAGTGGCTCGAGGCATCTGCTTCCTGTCCTCACCTGAGTCCGGAATGATGACTGGCGCAAGTATCGACTTCGATCAGACGATTCCCGGAGTAGGACCGCTACCGCGTGCCAAACCCGTACCCGAGCACTACGACTGGGAAGACAAATGAGCAACAACGTGAGTAACAGCGACAACGGAGCTGCGCAGAGCAGCCTGATTCGCAACTCCGGCGCCAATGGGGTTCGCCTCGACGTCACCCCTGAGTCGGCGGACTGGAACTACCTGAGTTTCCGGGTCGTCTCACTCGCCGCTGGGGAGTCCTATACCGACCTCCGTCCCGGCCAAGAGACCGCCATCGTTCCTCTGCAGGGATCAGCAGCGGTCACTGCGGGTGGCACCGAGTTCTCCATCTCACGCACCAGCGTGTTCGAGGAGATGCCGCAGATCGTGTACGCCACACCCGGCGATGAGATGACGGTGATCGCGGGAGAGAACAACTTCGAGTTCGCCATTGGATCGGCGCCCGCCGAAGGCATGTACCCAACGCGTCTCATCACGCCTGACCAGATGAAGAGTGAAGTGCGCGGTGGCG
>RCNE010001560.1_pt1 | contig 12380 bp, 10 predicted proteins | sample 2041361 | NCBI WGS metagenome assembly RCNE01 (sample SAMN09708229, study PRJNA481090) | Marine sediment metagenome, whole genome shotgun sequencing project.
ATTTCACATGAACTTAGCCATGCAGCCTATCAAAAAATTCATAACTTTATACTTTCAATTACAGATTTATTAAATACGATTGAAAGCACTTCGAAAATCAATATTGATTTTAGTTACGCCGATGATTTAGATTATGATGCCTTAAATGGAGACATCAAAATAAATTTATACCGTATGATTCAAGAAAATATTCAGAACGCAGTAAAGCATGCTGAATGCGAAAATATAGATATTAGTTTTGGGGCGGATGTTGCAGCTTTAAAGATAGTTATTGCTGATGATGGCAAAGGTTTTGTTGTTAAAAAAGGTAAAAAAGGGATTGGTACTCGAAACATTGCCTCCCGTATTCAAAAAATAAATGGCACTTGGAATATTGATAGTGTGATTGGCAAAGGCACGACAGTAACCTTAAACATACCCATTGTTGCCATTGACGATTCAAACTCTATTAAAGTAAAAGAAGAAGTGCTACAAGAATTTTAAAAGTAAGAGACAAATGGAAGTAGTTAGAATTTTAGCGGTTGATGATCATGAAATGACCACCATGGGCTATAAGTATATCTTAGAAGGGCAAGAATTTGAAAATTTTGAGGTGAAGGTTGAGGTTGCTACAAGTTTTGAAATGGGTAAAGAGAAAATCGAATACTCAGCTCGCGCTCTTAAGTATGACATCATTTTGTTAGATATACAGTTATTTCCAGCTCATTCTAAGGAAATTAGAAGTGGAGAAGACTTAGGAATTTTAGCGAGAAAAGTTGTGCCAGATTCGAAAGTCGTTTTTATGTCTTCCTTTAGTGACAACCTTAGAATAAATAGTATTTTCAAATCGGTGGACCCAGATGGCTATATGGTAAAGTCAGAAATAGATGAAAAATCACTTCGTAGCATGGTCGAAACGGTAATGACAAAACCACCATATTATACTGCAGGAGCTTTTGCCGCCATACGGAGGCGTATGACCAATGATATCGTAGTTGATGATTTGGATAAGAAAATATTATACTATCTCTCTATTGGTACTAGAACCAAAGATATTGCACCTCTGATTTCCTCCGCGACCACCACGGTCGAATCACGAAAACGTCAATTAAAGTTACTTTTCGGCATTGAAAGTGGCAACGATATCTCTCTAATTGAAGAAGCCCGCAAAAAAGGGTTCATTTAATTTCATTATTTATTTATTTATTTACTTGATTATCAAGTAGTTATAAATTTTTTTAATCAAACCAAGGAAAACCTCCGTTTTTATAAGGTTTTTCTATGGTGAGGTACAATGGTTAAAAACTAACTTTATCCTAAGCTAACCACTTAATAATTAACTCCAATGTCCTTAAATCATAACAGTTACAGAGCTTATACTCTGGTAGGTTTCGACAAAAATTTACAAATTGAAGGATTAAATGCGTTTGCCAAAAACCTTGAAAAGCACTTTTTTTCAAAGGTTATAATACGGAATTTATCTGTAGTACCAGAGCAAATTAAATTAGTTATTGAATTAACTTGCAACTTGGAATTCATCGAGGTACTAGATCATTTAAAAAAAGAGATGTGGGGTAGTTTTTCAAGTGAAAAAAAATCATTTGCGTCTCAAATGCAGCAATTAAGAGAACTTAATAATATTGAAATTGAAATTGAGGAGTTATCTATTTTTTTGAATGATACTTCAATAATCATCAATAAAATATACAGCCAAAGTATACCTGAACAACTCGAAAATATTCTAAATGAGATCGTAAAATCTGGTCATCCTTTTACACAAGACCAAAATGAAATCCCATATGAAATCTATGTTCCTGTCTATGAGGAGAGCGATTTAAAGGAAAAAACTGAAATAAATGTAGAATCGAAGCTACCTTGCAAAAAAGATTATTTTAGCTTTTGGGGCTTATATTTTAACTCCAATGAAGATCCAATGGTCTACGATCTTAAAAACCAAATACTTGTTGATGGTTCTATGCAAATGCTGAATCGTTAGACGATTGAATTTAGTAATGTATTTAGGCGTTAAACAATGCCCTGCCTTTCATTAAGCTATTTACTTTTACTTTTACCTCTGCAATTTGAACATCATCTTGAGGGTTACTCAAAACCACATCGACCAAATCTACGATAGTTGACATATCAGTCTCAACCAAGCCTCTTGTTGTTATTGCGGCTGTACCAAATCGTATTCCGGAAGTGACAAATGGAGATTTATCATCGAATGGCACCATATTCTTATTAGCGGTAATATCAGCTTTAACCAATACATTCTCTGCATCTTTACCGGTAATATTCTTATTTCTAAGATCAATCAACATCATATGGTTATCAGTTCCGCCAGAAATAATATGATAATCTTTCGCTACAAAAGCTGCTGCCATGGCCTCTGCATTTTTCTTTACTTGTAGCATATAATGCAGAAAACTATCCGTCAGAGCCTCGCCGAATGCTATCGCCTTAGCTGCTATAATATGTTCTAATGGTCCGCCTTGGTTTCCTGGAAAAACAGCCAAATTTAACAATGCCGACATTTTTCTTAAACTTCCATTTTTTAAAGTGATTCCAAAAGGATTGTCAAAATCTTTCCCCATTAAAATAAGTCCGCCTCTCGGACCTCTTAATGTTTTATGAGTAGTGGTTGTCACAATATGACAATGAGGTAATGGGTCATTCAATATACCTTTTGCTATTAAACCTGCAGGGTGCGAAATATCCGCTAATAATAGCGCTCCAACGCTATCAGCAATTTTTCTAAATCGTTTAAAATCCATATCTCTTGAATATGCAGAAGCTCCAGCAATAATTAATTTAGGTTTCTCGCGAGAAGCAATCTCTTGAATTTTATCGTAGTTTAAGACTCCTGTCTCCTCCTCTACTCCATAAAAGACAGGCTTATATAGCCTACCTGAAAAATTCACAGGAGATCCATGAGTCAAATGCCCTCCATGTGACAAATCAAACCCAAGTATAGTATCACCAGGTTGTAAACATGCATGATATACCGATGCATTTGCTTGTGAACCTGAATGCGGTTGTACGTTTGCATATGCTGCTCCAAACAATTCTTTTGCTCTGTCGATAGCTAACTGCTCAATCTTATCTACTATTTCACAACCACCGTAATATCTTTTACCAGGGTAACCCTCTGCATACTTGTTAGTGAGAACAGACCCCGCGGCTTCCATAACTTGAGGACTTGTAAAGTTTTCTGAAGCTATAAGCTCTATCCCTTCAAGTTGACGGTTTTTTTCCGCTTCAATAAGTTCAAAAATGGTCTCGTCACGTTGCATATCTACAGGTATTTTAATTGAGGCGTAAAAATACAAATTGATCCACATAAATTTGCGTAAAACTGTTTATTTGAACTACTATTTATCAAATATCAATTAACAATTTGCGCATATTAAGTTCTATAGGGTTAAAAAGAAGAAAGTTTATCGTCTTCTATACAAAAAGAAGCATCATTACACTTGAAACTAAGTATTTCGTCGAATCTGTACGATAGTTCATCGTTTTACGTTATCAACTAAGCAGGTTTTGGCATGGCTGTTGAATATGCAACCTACTAACTCATAAATAAATTATTATGAAAAAAGTTATACTATATATTCCGATACTGATTTTACTTCTTGCTTGTGGAGGTGTTAAAAAAACCCAAAAGGCAATTAATGCGGGTGAATACACCACTGCTATGAACGAAGCATTGCAAAATTTAGCGAATAATAAAACCAAAAAAGGACATCAACCGTTCATTTTGCTTCTCGAAGATGCCTTTAAGAAAAATGCCGAACGCGAACTAAACCATATCGCGTTTTTGGAAAAAGATGGAAACGAAGCGAGTTATGAAACCATTTACAAAAGCTATGAAAATCTTCGTAATATTCAGGAAAGTATAAGACCTCTTTTGCCCTTACGAATTGTTGAAGAACAGAGAGACGCAGTATTTGCATTTGGTGATTATGAAAATGATATTATAGATTACAAAGATGATTTATCTGAGTATTTATATGACAATGCAGAAGGTTTGTTAGCTAATGCAACTAGAAAAGAAGATTACAGAAAAGCCTATAACGATTTCGTTTATTTAAACGAAATTAACCCTGGGTTTGAAGATACCCGTCAAAAAATAGAGGAGGCTCACAAAAAGGGCATCGACTATATTGAAGTTAAGGTTTTGAATAACAGCAATCAAATTATACCAGAGTTGCTGTCTGAAGAACTTTTAAACTTTAACACCTATGGTTTGAATGATTTATGGACCAGGTATCACACCAACTCTGTATCTGACATCACTTATGACTACCTTTTACAGGTGTCTCTTAATCAAATAGATATTTCGCCCGAACAAATAAGGGAGAAAGAGATTATTAGAGAAAAGCAAGTGAAAGATGGCTATAAGTACGCTGTTGACGGAGAAGGTATTGTTGTTAAGGACAGTTTAGGAAACAAAATAAAAGTTGACAAATTCAAGACCGTAAGCTGTGAGCTACGAAAATTCAAACAATTTAAAAGTGCTCGCGTAGCAGGTGATGTTATTTATTCTGATTTTCGAACCGACCAACAAATTAATTCTTATCCTTTAGCAAGCGAATTCATATTCGAACATGAATATGCTCATAGTAAAGGTGATAGAAGAGCATTAGAGGAAGAGTTTATTCCGATGCTTGAGCTTTCGGCTGTGCCATTTCCGACTAACGAGCAAATGGTTTATGATGCCGGCGAAGATTTAAAAGCACGATTGAAAGACATTCTTGTGCGACATCGGTTTAATTAAGTAAGATGTACTATAGCGGCTTCAATTTTTATTGAGGCCGTTTTTTTTATACAAATTGCCGCAAATCAACTTCAGCAATAGCCCCATGAGAAGAGTGAGCAACCACCACCCCATTTTTTATTACAAGTAATTGCGGCGATTGGTGTAGCACCTGAAATTTATAACCGGCTTCGTTAGACACCTCTCTGTAGGCATGGAGATCTAAGTAATATAAGTCTACTTCATCGACAGAAAAATCATATGCTTTTTTGAACATATTAATGACCATGCGACTTATACCACAAGTAGTAGAATGTTTAAAAATCACCTGAAGCTTTGTCTGAGATTTCGTTTCAATTTCATTGAGTTGATCAAGTGAGGTCAAGGAAAGCCAAGGAATAGTTTTTTCCTCCTTTATTTGCTCATCATCTTTCTTTCCAAATAAACCATTAAATAGTCCCATGTAATTAAGTAATTTTAATTTTGTGTACTAAGTCGTAACTTATTATAACGCATTACAACTGACGAAATGTCCTATTTTAGCAGCAATTAAGCGACATTTTGTCTTGCAGAACGTAATGGTAAGATTGTTGACTATCTAGAATCAAAAGTACTAATACCATATAAAATTTTAGGATATGAACGTTAATAATTTCACTATAAAATCACAAGAAGCCATTCAGCAGGCTCAGCTCATTGCGCAAAGCATGGGGCATCAGCAAATAGAAAACGAACATCTTTTCAAAGCCATTTCAGAAGTTGATGAAAATGTACTACCCTTTATATTAAAGAAACTACATATAAATGTTGGTATACTTTCGCAAATTCTAGAAAAGGAGTTAGATAGTTTTCCTAAAGTTTCTGGCGGCGATCTGATGTTCTCAAGAGAGGCGAATAAAAGCTTGAATGAAGCAAGCATTGTTGCCAAGAAAATGGGAGATGAATTTGTATCCATCGAACATCTGCTGATCGCTGTGCTCAAATCAAAAAGCAAAATTGCTCAAATACTAAAAGATCAAGGAGCAAATGAAAAAGATTTAAAAACGGCCATCGAGGATCTTAGAAAAGGAGGCAAAGTAACCTCACAAAGTATGGAAGACACCTATAACTCCTTAGATAAATATGCCAAAAATCTTAATCAATTGGCCGATAGCGGTAAGTTAGACCCCGTAATTGGAAGAGATGAAGAGATTCGACGGATTCTACAAATTTTATCACGAAGAACTAAAAACAATCCAATTTTAGTTGGAGAACCAGGCACAGGTAAGACGGCTATCGCAGAAGGTTTAGCACATAGAATTGTACAAGGTGATGTGCCTGAAAATTTAAAAGATAAAATTGTATATTCTTTGGATATGGGTGCTCTAATCGCTGGTGCCAAATACAAAGGTGAATTTGAAGAGCGACTGAAATCTGTAATCAAAGAAGTTACCTCCTCTGATGGCAAAATTGTTTTATTTATTGATGAAATTCACACTTTGGTTGGTGCAGGTGGCGGTCAAGGCGCAATGGATGCTGCAAACATTTTAAAACCAGCATTAGCAAGAGGCGAACTTCGAGCTATAGGAGCCACCACCTTAGATGAATACCAAAAGTATTTCGAAAAAGACAAAGCCCTTGAGCGTAGGTTTCAGAAGGTTATCGTAAATGAACCTGATACTGAAAGTGCAATTTCTATTCTGCGAGGAATCAAAGAAAAATACGAAGCACATCACAAAGTTCGCATCAAAGACGAAGCAGTAATAGCTGCAGTTGAACTTTCGCAACGTTATATTACGAACCGATTTTTACCCGATAAAGCCATTGATCTGATCGATGAAGCAGCTTCAAAATTGCGTATGGAAATTAATTCAAAACCCGAAGAGCTTGATGTTCTTGATCGTAAAATAATGCAGTTGGAAATTGAAATTGAGGCAATTAAAAGAGAGAATGACAAAGTAAAACTAAAGTCATTAAATGTTGATCTTGCAAACTTTAAAGAAGAACGTAATGAAATTTTCGCAAAGTGGGAAAGCGAAAAAATTGTAGTAGATAATATTCAGAAAACAAAACAAGAAATTGAACATTTTAAACAAGAAGCGGAACGAGCCGAGCGAAATGGCGACTACGGTAAAGTTGCTGAACTTCGCTACGGGAAAATTAAAGACGCCCAAGAAAATTTAGAAGTGCTACAAATAGAATTGCAAGAACAACAAAAAGCGGGTACTTTAATTAAAGAGGAAGTCACTACTGAAGATATTGCAGAAGTTGTTGCGAAATGGACCGGAATACCGGTTACTAAAATGCTGCAAAGTGAGCGTGAAAAGTTACTAAAACTAGAAGAAGTGCTACATAAAAGAGTTGTTGGTCAAGAGGAAGCCATTCAGGCAGTTTCAGATGCTATTCGAAGAAGTCGTGCCGGTCTTCAAGATACCAATCGACCCATAGGTTCCTTTCTTTTTTTAGGAACCACCGGGGTTGGTAAGACCGAACTGGCTAAAACCTTGGCGTCTTATCTTTTCGATGATGAAAATGCAATGACCAGAATTGACATGAGCGAGTATCAAGAAAGTCATTCGGTAAGTAGGCTTGTGGGTGCACCTCCAGGATATATCGGTTATGAGGAAGGCGGGCAATTGACAGAAGCTGTACGGCGACGCCCCTACTCTGTTATTCTTTTAGACGAAATCGAAAAAGCTCACCCAGACACTTTCAATGTCTTATTGCAAGTTTTAGATGAAGGAAGATTAACAGATAATAAAGGTCGGGTTGCAGATTTCAAAAATGCTATCATAATTATGACTAGTAATATGGGAAGTCATATTATACAAGAGAAATTTGAAAACGCAACTGATTTGCAGAGTGCTACAGAAGCTGCTAGAGTTGAAGTATTAGGCTTGCTCAAAAGAAGCATTCGGCCAGAATTTCTAAATCGTATTGATGATATTATAATGTTCACACCCCTTAGTAAAACCGATATCACCAAAATAGTAAGGCTACAATTAAAGCAGCTCAAAAAAGTCGTTGCAAAACAACATATTACAATTGACGCTACCGAAGAGGCCATCGCTCACCTAGCGGAAAAGGGTTATGATCCGCAATACGGAGCACGACCCATCAAAAGAGTTATTCAAAAAGAAGTATTGAATAATTTATCGAAAGAGTTACTTAGTGGTTCAATTAAGGCCGATAGTATTGTATTAATAGATTCTTTTGACAATGAATTAGTGTTTAGAAATCAAAAGGAGTTGGTCGAATAAAATAGTTTTGCTAATTTCAAAGCATCCTTGTTCAGTTTGAAACTGTAAGGATGCTTTTTATTTAGAATATATATACCATACAGTATATAGTTTTTTTATCTTCGTACAAACACACTATTAGAATATGTCCACAAAGGCAGAAAGAACTACCGCTTTCATTATTGAGACTGTTGCCCCTGTTTTTAACAAACACGGCTATGTTGGCACCAGTATGAGTGACCTTACTGAGGCAACCGGACTTACGAAAGGAGCGCTATATGGCAACTTCGAAAACAAAGAAGCGCTTGCATTATCAGCTTTCGAATACAATAGCACCCGTCTTTTAAATAAGGTAGACGAAGTTTTGGCAATTAAGGGCGATGCTTTACAAAAGCTTTTTGCTCTTACGAGCTTTTACCGTAACTATGATATCTTCACCCTAGAAATGGGTGGGTGTCCTATTCTTAATGTTGGGGTAGATTCACAACATAACAACCCTCTATTAAGTGCCGCTGCTAAAGAGATCATTAAGACTATGGAAGGTAAAATTGCGTTGGTTCTTGAGAACGGTATTAATAAAGGTGAATTAAAATTACCTGTACCTCCACTACAATTTGCTAAGCAACTGTTTACAATGCTACAAGGTGCAGTTGCCATGTCTACTATTACTCGTGATCGTAAGTATCTTATGAATACAGTTGCGTATTTAGAACAGCTGGTGAAAAAGGAAATCAAAAAATAATTCTTTTACAAATAAGTTTCTGAACAAACCTAAGAAGTAGTTACGCTATTATTCGTATGGCAAAATTGGCTAAACTCTTTCTAGCAAAAGTGTTATTCTACTTTCCTACTACCCTAAATATCCATGTTTTACCACTATATTTTCCACCAAAGTTACCGTCTCGGGCTCTTCTTGCTTCTCCAATGGAGTCGTATCTTTCAAGGTAAGCGTAGTTATATTTATTCTTACTTCTGAAAAATGATTTCGGCTGCATACCTTTCTTGCCTAAATCACCCATAAAAGCATCAAAATACTTTTTGGTGCCAAAAACATTCGCTATCAAATAGAATCCGGGTTCTAAACCGTCTTCAGTAGCCACTTCTTCATACTTTTCTCCAGCTTGACGGGTTACTTCTTCAGTTACAACTTCTTCTTCGGCAGCTTTTTTCGTTTCTTCCACAGCCTTTTGAGTGGAAGCCACCTCAGCAGCTTTTTGCAACTTGACAATAGAATCTTGTTTTCGTTGATCTGCGATCTTTCTTTCTTCGGCAATTGCTGCAGCTTGAGCCAACGCATCTGCCTTCTTAGCAGCATTTATAGCGTCTAGCGTTCTTTGTTTTTTCAAGCTTTCCGCCTGAGCTAGTGCCTTGGTGTCTTCTTCATTCTTAAGATCAGACAAACGTTTTTGTTCCTTAACTTTTTCAGCCTCAGATAAGGCCGCCGCCTTTTTGGCATCTTCTAATGCTTCTTCAGCAATCTTAGCTTTTTCAGTTTCAACTAAAGCAGCCTCCTTTTGAGCATCTTTTAATTTCTTCTCGGCTATTATTGATTTTTCTTCCTCTAGTTTTTCTTGCAAAGCTAGTGCCGCTTTCTCTTGTTTTACGACTGCAATAGAATCTTTTCGTTGCTGTTTTTCAATTGCTTTTTGCTCGTTAGCCAACTTTTTTAATTCTTTTTTATCTAAAGCCTCTGTAGTCTTGTCTTCTTCATTTCTAGCATCAGACTCTATTTCATCTACCTCATCAGTTTTTTCTTCAGATGCTGCGACCCCATTAGCCGCTTCTTCAGCTTTCTTAAGTTCCTCTCGCATTTGTTCGATCGTAAGCTCTGGGTTCTCCAAAACCACCTCCTGATCCATTTCATCAATACCACTTACCACTAACTTTCTACGATCTTCAGGTTTACCTAAAAAGTAGGAGGCAACGATTTCAAACGAAGGGTCTTTAGAGTTTAATGACCCACTTGTACCAAACTCAACCAATGCTCCTAGAGAGAATCGATTATACACCGTTCCGCCAGCACCTACCGAAATACCATAAAAATTATTATAACCTACTTGTGCCCAATATTTTTGAACGCTTAATAAAGCATTCATGCCTATTTGATTGTCTTGTTCAGGTATGGTTCTTAAGTATATAGATGGTCGTATGTAAGCCGTCGAATCTGAGGCCATTACTGGAAAGTCATAAGAGGCCATACCCATAAAAATTTTATCAGAGGTTGCTGTATTCGCACCCTTATCCGTAAAATTATAATCAAATAAATTTTCTGAAGCCAAACTCATAGAAAAATTCTCGACACTTAAATTGAAACCAGGCGCCAATTGCAATATAAAATCATCTGTTGGTGCGGACTGAGGTATACCCGGAATTGGGTTTACAGGAAAACGAGTATCTGCAATTTCTTGCTTAAACCCAAACAAATTAGCACCAAAAGAAAGCTTAATGAGCCTGTTGAATTTTATTTGATATGCATAATTGAGCGTAGCCCCAGTATTAAAGTAAATACCTGTATTGTGCTGAAAGAAACCAGCACCAGCGGCGGAATTGTCATCTAGGCTTCTGGTATAATTCAAAAACAATGTAGTTGGATCTGCATCAACATTTTGCCATTGCCATCTGGTCCAAAATGCAACGGACTGTGGATTATTACGATCTAAAGAAAAAGTCGGATTAAAAAGACTCGCATTGTATTGTGTGAGCGTATGTTGCCTTAAATCGGCAGGAAGCGACACGTCTTGCGAATGACCCACAAAAAAAGTCATGCAAATAGCAATTATTATAGTAGGTTTGATCATATACAAAAAAACAAAAAAACAGTTAGTTCTACATACTATTTTCAACTAAATTTAGTTAGAATAGAAGAAAAGTTTTTAACAATTTGCTCAACCAACTATGTCAAAACTAAAAATAGTCCTGATTTCAATCATATTACTAGGCTTTATTGGGTGTAAGGAAAAACCCGAAGAAGTAGTCTCAATATCTAGTGTTGCTGGTATTTCTACCTTTTATTTTATTCGCCATGCGGAAAAGGACCGTAGTGATTCAGAAAATAAAGATCCTGAACTGAATCAAGATGGTTTAGGGAGGGCAATGCATTGGGCAGAAATACTGAAAGATGTTCCATTAAATGCCATCTATAGTACTGATTATCGGAGAACTTCAATGACTGCTTCACCCATAGCTATCAAACAAGATATAGATGTTGAATATTATGACGCACGGATTATTGACGTTGAAGAATTTAAATTTGCTAATCAAAACAAGAACGTTTTAGTGGTAGGTCATAGCAACACTACGCCTGATTTTGTAAATATGATGTTAGGAGAAGAGAAATTTGCACCTATGGATGACTCCGATAATGGAAGCCTGTTCGTCGTTCAGATTGTGAATGGCAACGCTAGTTCTCAACGATTTCATTTTAGTTGTAACTGCCCTGAGCGAGAATAGTAATATCTTCTAATTGAATTTTAGACAACAATTGTAACTGGTCAGTCATATACAAACTGTCGATTCGCATGATAGTTGCATCCGAACTTTTTGGTTTTGAGTTGTAATAATCTACAAATCTAATACCACCAACATAGCGTTCATTATAGGCTTCTCTAAATCGCATTCCACCACCATCACTATGAAAGTCATACGCTAGGTAATCTGCTTTAAAGGTTTCTTTATTAAACCAATAGAGATACGTATCATCATAGTCATCTCCACCTCCTTCTTGTTCGAAAGTCACTTTCACTTTGAAATAGGACTGCCCTTTGATTTCAATTTCCCCCAACAGTTCTTTTTGGACAGCAGCATCATTTAACCCATAGGGTAGTTTTGAAAAATAATGTACTGAATTGACTGAATTGCTATAAACACGTGACATAGAATCTGACATTACCACCAAGCTATTATTTTCAAAACGTTGAAATTTATCACCGGTCAAAATGTCAAACAATTGTATCGAATCATTGTAAGTTAATCGCTTTAATACTTTTTGATTTCCATCAATTTTAGAAACATACGCTCTATCCCTAAAATCAAAAGATATAGTAGATGTTTCATGTAGTTTACCCCCACTTACTTCAATACTCTTATCTACAATCTCTTGAGCTGTAAATTTCTTTTCCTCTTGTTGACATGATAGTGTAACAAAAATCAACAGCACGCCTAAAATTCTATTCATGTTTTTCTTTTGTTATCTGTTCGCAAAAATGCAACATTCTTTACAGAAAGCTAGGTCAAACTAGTAGCAAAAGTTATATAAACCCAATTTTGTTTCTATTTTTGTGTAATGCTTCAGAAAAAAATTAATATTAAAAATAAGAAGGCCCGCTTTGAGTACGAAATACTTGATAAGTTTATGGCGGGGAGAGTTTTTGGTGGGGCCGGGATAAAATGTATTCCTGTGAGCAAAGGCCCCTTTTTTTGTAATTTTT
>RCNE010001561.1_pt1 | contig 12377 bp, 16 predicted proteins | sample 2041361 | NCBI WGS metagenome assembly RCNE01 (sample SAMN09708229, study PRJNA481090) | Marine sediment metagenome, whole genome shotgun sequencing project.
ACCTGATGGCAACCGTAGCAGTGACCGACGCAACCTTTGACGCCGAAGTGCGCCAGTCCGACATCCCCGTTGTTGTGGATTTCTGGGCAGAATGGTGTGGCCCATGCAAACAGATCGGACCGGCACTTGAAGAACTGTCTGCCGAGATGGAAGGCAAAGTAAAGATCGTCAAAGTGAACGTCGATGAGAACCCAAATTCGCCAGCACAAATGGGCGTGCGCGGCATTCCTGCGCTGTTCGTTTTCAAGAACGGTGAAGTGATTTCAAATAAAGCGGGCGCGGCCCCAAAAGCGGCACTGCAAAGCTGGATTGAAGAGTCTATCTAAGTTTCCCGCTGAAACGTTTGGAACTGGGCGCCCTTTTGTGGCGCCCTTTTTCGTTCAAACAGGCCAGCCGTGACCCCGCAGCACGTCGCGAATTGCCGAATTGGCCTCTGGTCTCCCAGCATTGATCGCGCGTTGTTGCAGAAACCAGTGCAGATATCGGGCATAGTCGGGTTTGTGATCCAAGACCGCTTCGAAGGCCAATTTTTCGCCCACCTGATCAACATTGAGGGCGATATGTTGCGCGTCTGATTTTGCAAAAAGGATCAGCGGCTTTCCTAAGAAGTACCCCATGAAGCCTGCACTCGAATTCTGCGTCACGACGTAGTCGCAGGTTTGCAAAAACCGCTCCATCTCGCCGACTTGCAAAAACAGACGGTCGTGTTTGGCCAGCAGCGCTTCAAGCGCGCTCTGTTCTTGCGCGCTATAGATTTCTTCGGGATGCAGCGTGACCATGACTTGCCGTGTTTTGTCGTATCTCAGAACGGCCTCGATCATTTCAATCGGACTGCAGGTTTGGAACGATCGTTTGCGCAAAAGCTGACCTTGCAGCGGCACATAGATAAAACCATCGCGGCGGATGTCGCGCGCCACTTCGTCAAACAAACGCTGCCGCCAAAACCGGTAGAAATTTGCGGCCGCTACGGCATCGTTGGCCGCTGGATGGAATGTCTCGTGCGCCACAGGCCAATCCCAGCGCGCGGCCTGTTGCTCGACATGCCAAAACGGATAGATATAGGTTTTCCGCATGGTTAACCCGCGCGCATTGGCCGGTTCCTGCATCAAATAAAGGCTCCGACCGGGCCGCGCCAATGCCCGTAGTCGCGCAGCGCTGTCGTCATTGTCGTAAGCGATTTGCAGATCAGCTTGGGTCAAAACCTCACTGATCTTGGTCAGGAAATTATGATTTCCATTCTCGGCCCGCTGCCGCAGCTTGGGGTGTAAATAAAATGTGACTGTGTTGCGCGCGCTCATCTCGTGCAACCTAGCCGTGCTACATCGCGTGAACAAGCGAGACGGGGTTGTTTGCCTGCAAATGCGCCGCCATATATGAAGGAACCGCAAGGAGCAGACGATGACAAAAGATGAATTCCCCGGCTGGCACGGCACCACGATCATTGGGGTCCGCAAAGGTGGGCAGGTTGTCATCGCTGGTGACGGGCAAGTCAGCCTTGGTCAGACCGTGATCAAAGGGACCGCCCGTAAGGTACGTCGCCTATCACCGGGTGGTCAGGACGTGATTTGCGGGTTTGCCGGATCAACCGCTGACGCGTTTACGCTACTTGAACGGCTCGAGAAAAAACTCGAGGCGACACCGGGTCAATTGGCCCGCGCGTCCGTTGAGTTGGCCAAAGACTGGCGCACCGACAAGTACCTCCAAAAACTTGAGGCAATGTTGATCGTCAGCGATGGGAACGAACTGCTTGTGATCACTGGTGCCGGCGATGTGCTAGAGCCGGAACATGACATCGCCGCAATCGGGTCGGGCGGTAACTTTGCCCTTGCAGCGGGTCGCGCGTTGATGCTGTCGGACAAAGATGCCGAAACGATTGCCCGCGAAGCGATGGCGATTGCGGCAGATATCTGCGTCTATACCAACGGCAAGCTGACCGTTGAAACGATCAAAGGTGCGTAAAGCATGATTGAACGCGATGACCTAAAAGCCGCTGTTGGCAGCGGATTGATTAACGAAAAGCAGGCCGCTGATCTTATCAGCCTTGCGGACAGTCGCCGTGGCGCGCGTGAAAACCTGAACCCCGGTGATGAACCGTTTGAGCTATTTAAAGGCTTCAACGAGATTTTCATCGTGATTGGCCTGTTGATCCTTTCGATGGGTTGGTGGGGTGTTGTCGGTTTGGCGCTGGGCGACGAAATCATAAACCTGCAAGATTATGCTTTGTGGGTGACCCTGATTAGCGGCGGGTTCTTGTGGCTGCTGTCAGAATATTTCGTGCGCAAGCGCCGCATGGTCGCCCCGGCAATCGCGCTTTCTGTATTGTTTGCCGCAAATGCTGCCTTTGGATTTACCGCTGTAATGTCCGAGCCCTTTATGGTCGCGCAGAATGACTATTCCAGCGTGCCATTCCCGCTGCTTTTGGCAACTCTGACCACTTTGATCTATTGGTGGCGTTTCCGCGTTCCCTTTGCGATGGCAATGATCGCGGTCGGGCTGTTTGCAGTTGCCATCGTCTACACCGCCAGTCGCGGTGGGCGCGTTGATAGCATCAACGATCTGTTCCTGTTGTCGGCAGGCGGGCCTTTCGCATGGATCACGCTGGTCCTTGGCCTATTGGTTTTCGCGGTCGCGATGATTTTCGACATGAGCGATCCGCACCGCGTCACACGCAGATCTGCCAACGGTTTTTGGCTACACGTCATCGCAGCACCAGCGCTGGTGAACACAATGGCGCTATCATTGTTGGATCAAGATAACAGCGCGTCGAACATGATCCTACTTGCTGTGTTAGCGATGTTCGCTGTCGTCGCAATTGTCATCGATCGCCGGTCGTTCCTGATTGCAGCGATCGGTTACATCGTGGCACTGGCGGCAACTGTTTTTGATGGTGATGGGGCCGCGTTGACCGTGCTGATCCTTGGCATTGTCTTGCTTTTACTTGGTGCGTTTTGGGAACGTATTCGGGCGCGCATTTTGCGCATGATGCCCGGATTTGTTCCATTGCACCGCCTTCCCCCTTCTCAAGTTTGAGGCCCAACATGACTGATCTAACCCCACGCGAAATCGTTTCGGAACTTGACCGGTTTATCATTGGCCAAAATGACGCCAAGCGCGCCGTTGCTGTGGCACTGCGCAATCGCTGGCGGCGCAAGCAACTAGGCGATGATCTGCGTGACGAGGTGTATCCGAAAAACATCCTGATGATCGGGCCCACTGGCGTCGGCAAAACAGAGATTTCACGCCGATTGGCCAAACTCGCCCGTGCACCATTCATCAAGGTCGAAGCGACAAAGTTCACCGAAGTGGGTTATGTCGGGCGCGATGTGGAACAAATCATCCGAGATCTTGTTGATACTGCAATTTTGGACACCCGCGAACACATGCGCGAGGACGTCAAAGCCAAAGCATACGAAGCCGCAGAAGAGCGCGTGATTACTGCCGTCGCTGGTGCCGACGCTCGCCCAGCAACGCGTGAAATGTTCCGCAAAAAGTTGAAATCCGGTGAACTTGACGGCACCATGATCGAGTTGGAATTGGCCGACACCTCAAGCCCGATGGGTGGTTTTGAAGTCCCTGGTCAGCCCGGTGGCATGGGCGGCATGATGAATATCGGCGAGCTTTTTGGCAAAGCCATGGGCGGGCGCACTGTCAAAAAGCAAATGACTGTCGCGGATAGCTTTGATGCATTAATTGCCGACGAGGCTGACAAACTGCTCGACGACGAATCCGTCACCAAGGTGGCCCTTGAAGCGGTTGAACAAAACGGCATCGTTTTCTTGGACGAAATCGACAAAGTTTGTGCCCGCGCCGATGCCCGTGGTGCAGACGTGTCCCGCGAAGGTGTGCAGCGCGACTTGTTACCTTTGATTGAAGGCACAACCGTATCGACGAAACACGGACCGATCAAAACCGACCACATTCTATTCATCGCGTCCGGCGCGTTTCACGTGGCAAAGCCGTCCGATCTATTGCCTGAACTGCAAGGCCGCTTGCCTATCCGTGTCGAATTGCGCGCCCTGACCGAAGACGATTTTGTGCGCATCCTGACCGAAACCGACAACGCGTTGACCCTGCAATATTCCGCCTTGATGAAAACCGAAGAAGTCGCTGTGACTTTCACCGAAGACGGTATCAAAGCGCTGGCCAAGATTGCGGCAGAGGTAAACGAGGCGGTCGAAAACATCGGTGCGCGCAGGCTATACACAGTGATCGAACGTGTGTTCGAGGATTTGTCCTTTAACGCCCCTGATCGCGCCGGTGATGTAATTGCTGTTGATGCAGATTTCGTTGAAACACATCTGGGCGAACTTTCGCGTTCAACAGATCTTAGCCGCTACGTGCTTTAACCGATGCTGCGACTGAAAAATTATCCGGCGATCATCGTCCTGCTAATCGCGGGGCTTTTTACGCTTATTCTGGCCTTTGCGACGCTAAACCTATTTCAAATGTCGATGGCAAACATTGGGTTTATCCGTGATTACGGTTGGGTTGCGGTGATGGAAGGCGCGCTTTGGCAGCTCGGTGAGATCGCCGTCTCTGCGGCGATTTCAATGCTAAGCTATATTGGGTTCAAGATTTGCGAAGGCGAACTTGTCCACAGATATCACAATTGGCAAAACAGTTGATTTAGGGGTTTTCCCTGCTCGTCCAAAAGACCATCAAACGTACATGAGCCAACCCACGGGATATCTGCGTTTCATCCGCGAAAATCTGCCCTTTCTAGGGGCAGGTGCGCTGTTGTCGTTTCTATCCAGCTTTGGCCAAACTTTCTTTATCTCGATATTTGGCGGCGAAATCCGCGAGGCTTACGGGCTTACCAATGGCGACTGGGGTCTGATCTATATGGTCGGCACTGGTGCGTCCGCGTTGATCATGGTCTTTGCGGGCGGGTTGGCGGACAGGTTTCGCGTGCGCACCTTGGGGATTATCGTCATCCTAATGCTGGCTTCGGCCTGTTTGTTTATGGCGTTCAATGCTGCTGTGGCCTTGTTGCCCTTCGTGATTTTCGCACTGCGTTTTACAGGCCAAGGCATGACAACACATGTGGCGACCGTCGCCATGTCACGTTGGTTTGTCGCGACACGCGGGCGCGCATTAGCGGTTGCAGCTTTCGGGTTTATGATCGGCGAAGCAACGCTGCCGCTGACGATGGTTTGGCTCAAGTCCTTTATTGACTGGCGCACGCTTTGGGTTGGTTTTGCAGTTTTCTGCGTATTGGCCTGTTTCGTGCTTTACCGGCTTTTGCGGCTGGAACGCACGCCTCAATCCATGGCGGACACCACTCAATCAACAGGTATGTACGGCAAGCATTGGACGCGCCGAGACGCCCTGCGCCATCCGCTATTTTGGGCGATGATCCCTGCAGTGATGTCATTTTCAGGCTTCGGCACAGCCTTTTGGTTTCATCAGGTACATTTTGCAGAAATCAAAGGTTGGTCGCATCTGGCGCTGGTATCGGTATTTCCGCTTGGGACATTGGCGCTTTCCCTATCAACGATTGGCTATGGTTGGGCGATTGATCGGGTTGGAGCAGTGCGGCTTTTGCCGTTTTATCTGATCCCGTTAGTGGTGGCGTTTATCCTTAACTGGTACGCGCCAAGTCTGGTCTGGACCGCCTTGGCAGTTATGTTGATGGGCATGGCAGGCGGTGGACAGTCGACTTTGTTGAACGCCTGCTGGGCAGAGTTCTATGGAACCAAGCACATCGGATCCATAAAATCCGCGGCCGCCGCATTGATGGTTCTTGGCTCGGCGATTGGCCCAGGGCTTAGTGGTTGGTTGATCGACAAAGGCGTTGGTTTTGAGGTGCAGCAGCTTGGTTATGCGGCAACCTTCGCATGTGCCGCGTTGATCCTGATCGTGCCGACGCGTAACGCGCGGCGGGCCTTAGCGGCTGCGGCGTAGATAAACATAATACGCACCGTGCCCACCATGTTTCAGATGCGCAGGCGTGACCTGCAAAATCGCTTGCGATAATGGCGATAGCGAAAGCCATTGCGGAACTTGATGCCGCAACACACCGAACCGCGTTGGGATAGGCCCACCATCATCGCGGTCTTTGCCCTTGCCTGTGATGACAAGAACCAGCCGGCGACCAACGGCCTGCGACCCAAGAATGAAGGCCAGAAGCTCTGGGTGTGCTTCGGCCAAAGTCATGCCATGCAGATCGATCCGCGCTTCGGGTTTCAGCTTGCCACGCTTCATCTTGCCGTATGATCTATTGTCCATATTCACTGGCGCACCTGCCAATCGGTCCACCAATGGACGCATCACATCGTGACCTCGCGCGGCATTCGCCTTTTGACCTACCCTAAAATCAGGGGCCGGATCAGGTGGCGTTATCGTACGCTTAAGCTTGGGCGCAGGCATCAAATCTGGCGCGGGTTCTTCGCGGGTCGGGTGCAACGGAGTAGCGCGTTCGGCGACCCGTTCCCACAATGCGCGTTCATCAGATGAAAGATGGCGAGGCTTGCGCATTAGCTTTGCCCCGCTGCGAATTGGTCTGCGAGAGCAGTCGGCATCAGAACGACCATCCGCCCGCCATCTTTTACCTGCCCAGCCTGCTTTCCAGCATCTGAACCGGTTCCAAAGAAGATATCCGCGCGCTGCGCACCTTTGATCGCTGACCCGATATCTTGCGCAATCATCAAGCGGTTCAACGGGGACAGCCCCTGTTTTTCAATCCAAACAGGCAAGCCAAGAGGGGTTACATCAGGGTCAACCGCGACCGTGCGACCATTCGTGACTGATTTGTTCATCGCGCCAAGCGGGCCCTGATCGGCGGGTATTTCGCTGACTTCACGAAAAAATACATAGCTTTCGTTTTCCCACAACAGTGCGCGGCCCGCGTTGCCGTTATCATGCACCCATGCACGGATCGCATCAGGTGACACACTGCTTGCGTCAAAAATGCCCCGCGCGATCAATGTCTTGCCGATCGACGTATATGAATGGCCGTTCTTCGCCCCGAATCCGACACGCATCATGCTGCCATCTCGCAGACAAAGCCGGCCTGAGCCTTGGACTTGAAGGAAAAACAGATCAACCGGGTCGGCGAGCCAAGCAACCACAAGCCCGCGATCAGCCAGTGGACCGTCTTCGTCGATCTGGCGGCGGGTGAAATACGGCTTACCGGGTTCAAGATCATCAGGCACGGCGTAAACCGGAAAGCAGAACGTAGGCGTTTTAGTGCGCGATGCATTCAGTTCAGGCTCGTAATATCCTGTGAACATCGCCGGAGCGCCGTCTTCGATCAAGACGGGACAGAAATGATCCTCAAAAAACCCACGCGCGACGGGGGCAGTTCCGGCCAGATCAGACAGCGCCTTGTCAGCGCAGGTAATGCGAAAAACATCAAGGGCGGCCCGATGATTATCATCAGACCACCCTTTCAGGTCTTCAAATCGTAGTTTGGTATAGCACAATCCGGCCATAACACGACCCGCCAGCGATCATTCGCCGGTGGCAACAAGCCGCCAGTTTGGATCATTTGCATCCATGACACGTGCGAAAGTCCACGTATCTTTCTGGCGCTTGATCTCTTTTTCGCTGCCTTCAACGATATCGCCACCCTTGTCACGGACAACGGACGTCATCTCGCTTTTGAAGCGGATCGAAATCTCGCCCTCTTTGGTGGTTTCGTCGAATTCCGCAGCGGCCAATGTCATGTCGCTGATACCGATAAACTTTGCATCGACGGTCAAACCTTGACGCTGGCGATCGTCGACAACGGAAGCGAATGCCTCGTACACGTCTTCGGAAATGAAAGGCACGATGCTGTCCATGTCGCTATTCTCAAAGGCCATCAGGATCATTTCGTAAGCGCCGCGTGCGCCGCCCAAGAACTCGCTAACGTTGAACGATGGATCGACACGTTTCATCGCGGCCAGCGCTTTCGCGGCAACTGAGCCTTCTTCAACGTGATCGGTTATATCCAGATCTGGACCACCTTCGATCACATCGAATTCAGGCTTGGCCTTGCGCCGTTCACCATCGGGGCGGGTAACAGCGGGTTTTTCAAAACCTTCGCGGGTGCCAAGCACACCGCGTAGACGCAAAATCAAGAAGACCGCGATGCCTGCAAGCACCAAAAGCTGAATAATCGGAGAGTTCATTGGGACCTCGTATCGGGGTAGGCATGGAAACACGCCCTTGTTACCCCTATGTAGGGCGGGGGTAGCGCCAAGTCCACCTTACCCCCGAACATGTTATGAAAGGTTTACACCATGTGGCTGCTAATTGCGTTTATCGCGGTTCCAATGATCGAAATCGCCCTGTTTATTCAGGTTGGCGGGTTTATCGGCATTTGGTGGACCCTTTTGATTGTACTGGCGACGGCAATCACGGGGTCATATCTGGTCCGAAACCAAGGTTTGCGCGAAATGGCGAACCTGCAGCGGTCGTTTTCTGAACTCAACGACCCGACTGAACCGCTGGCGAATGGCGCGATGATCCTTTTTGCAGGCGCGCTATTGTTAACACCTGGCTTTTTTACGGATGTTGTCGGCCTATCCCTTTTGATACCTGCCGTGCGTCGTGCCGCCTTCGTTTGGGGCAAAGCACGCGTAAAGGTGCACAGCTTTACAATGGGTCAACAAGGCGACGCACAGCAACCACAGCCACAACAATCCGGTGATCGTGTCATTGATGGCGATTTTGAAGACGTCACCCCCCAGAAAAACCGCCCCGATACCCCATCAGGGTGGACCCGCCATTGAGCCTTTACAAATAGGCTGGTAGGAACGCGCGAAACTAATTTAACCGGAGTAATTCCAATGGCCGATACACCTGAAAATGGCGCCGCTGCAGCAGCACCGCAGGAAGCCCCACAGATCAAAAGCCGCATTCTGGCGCAGTACATCCGTGACCTTTCGTTCGAAAACATCCTCGCGCAAAAAGGTGTCACTGGCGAAGCACAGCCTGAAATTCAGGTTCAGGTAAACCTTGATGCACGCAAGCGTAAGCCAGAAAATCAGTATGAAGTTATCATCAAGCTGAACATCACAAGCAAAACCAAAGAAAAGGGCGAGCCTTTGTTCGTGCTTGAGATTGAATATGCAGGCGTGTTCGAAATTACCGGCGTTCCAGAAGACCAGATGCACCCTTATTTGCTAATCGAATGCCCGCGCCTGACATTCCCGTTCCTGCGCCGGATCGTCAGCGACGTTTCGCGTGACGGTGGTTTCCCGCCGCTGAACCTTGAGACGATAGATTTCTTGGCACTTTACCGTTCCGAATTGGCGCGTCGTGCTGAAACTGAGAAAGCAAAATTGGCCGAAAGCACTGACACAGTAAACTAAGCCAGTTTTTTCCAAATTGCGCCGTCGCCCAACTGCCCAACAAAGGCATCATGGGCGGCGGCTTCTTCTTGCGTAAGCTTTGAATTTAGCGGAGTTGGGCGCGCCGTTGGGCGCCAGTCTTCTGCGTCACCGCTTGCTGACCTGCTGCGTGTATCGGCCGCCAATGCAAAGTCAGGCTGACGCCCACCGATCAGCTCTAGATACACTTCTGCTAGAATTTCACTGTCCAAAAGCGCGCCGTGCAGCGTACGCGAGCTATTGTCGATGCCAAAACGGCGGCAAAGCGCATCAAGCGACGCGGGCGACCCCGGAAACTTACGCCGCGCAATTCCCAACGTATCAAGCGCTTGATCCATCGGCAAAAGCGGGCGGTTCAGCCAGCCAAGTTCCGCGTTCAGGAACTTCATATCAAAAGCCGCGTTATGGATAACCAGTTTAGCGTCGCCAATGAAATCGACAAAGTCCTGTGCGATGTCTTTGAAAAGCGGCTTGTCGCGTAGTGTTTCTTGGCCAGGCATTGGCTTTTGCGGCGGATCCAGCAGATCAGGGCCAATCCCGTGCACACCGAACGCCCCCGCAGGCATCGATCGCTGTGGATTGATATATTGGTGATAAGTGCGGCCTGTTGGGACGTGCCCCATCAGCTCAATCGCGCCGATTTCTACGATGCGATCCCCTTCAGAAGGTTCAAAGCCAGTGGTTTCCGTATCGAGTACGATTTCACGCATGTTCTTGCCCTGTCAGTTCGGTAATCAGTTTTTGCACGGCTGCACGGGTGCCGTCCAGCGTCAGTGTTTCAATGACATAATCAGCGCGGCTACGTTTTTCGGCATCAGGCATTTGGCGTGATAGGATTTGCTCAAAAAGCGCCTCAGTCATCTGACCACGGGTCAGAACCCGCTCTTTCTGTACGTCAGCAGGTGCTGTGACCACAAGAACCGAGCTCAACCAACTTTGTGCGTTCGTCTCAAACAACAATGGAATGTCAAAGACGACCAAAGGCGCGTTTTGTTGTGCCAGAAACGCTGCGCGTTGATTTGCGACCAAAGGATGCACGATATCTTCAAGCGTCTTTATTACGCTTGGGTTAGTGGCAATCAGGTCTTTCAATACTGCCCGACTGACTGCGCCATCTATAACCGATTGAGGGAGTTTTTCTTGAAAGAATGGAACCGCTGCGCCACCTTTGCTGTAAATCTCGTGCACGGCAGCGTCTGCATCCCAAACCGGGACGCCTGCGTCGCGGAACATTTGGGCCGTGGTTGATTTGCCCATGCCAATCGAACCGGTCAGGCCCAAAAGGTGGGTCATGACAAGACGGCTTGGCGTGTGGCCTCGTCCACCTCTGGCCGCTGGCCAAACCAACGCTCAAACCCAGGCACACCTTGATGAAGCAACATGCCGAGGCCGTCGATAGTTGTGCAACCAAGCTTTTCAGCAGCGGTGAGGAACGGCGTTTTTAGGGGATTATAGACGATGTCGGTCACAACGGCGTCTTTGCGCAAGTTATCCAACGGCACTTTGAAATCCTGCGCACCGACCATTCCAAGGGATGTGGTGTTGATAACAGTATTGGCGTCTTTGAGCATTTTATCGGCCTGCACCCAGTCGATTACGGAAATGCGTGCGCCAAAATCATCGCGCAGTGCTTCGGCCTTTGGTCGCGTGCGGTTCGAGATGATAATCTCGGGCACGCCCGCATCCGCAAGGGCCACGATAATTGCGCGTGCGGCACCGCCTGCGCCAAAAATTGCGGCTGGACCTGCTTTCGGGTCCCAGTTTGGCGCGCCTTGGCGCAAGTTAGCCATAAAGCCGTAACCATCTGTGTTATCAGCAAAAATACGACCGTCTTCTTTGAAAATAAGTGTATTTGCAGCACCTATTAAGGTCGCACGATCGGTAATCTGGTCGGCGAACTGCATCACGCTGACTTTGTGCGGGATCGTGACGTTTGCACCAATAAACCCCTGACCTGGCAGTTCGCGCAGGGTTTTCTCCAGCTCATCCTCGGTCACTTTGAGGGCGGTGTACGATCCCTCCAGCTGGTAGCGGTTCAGCCAATAGCTGTGGAGTTTCGGAGAAAGGGAATGGGCAATCGGATTTCCGATCACGCCTGCACGCGGTATGTTTGTCATGATGGCAATGTTCCGCGTAGCGTCAGATAAGACAAGAGTTCCAGTAGTGGTAAGCCGAGTACGTTGAAATAATCCCCGTCGATGCGTGTAAAAAGTCGCACTCCTTCTTCCTCCAACTTATATCCGCCGACCGCAAAACGGATGCTGTCCCAGTTCCGATCGACGTAATCAGCCAGATATGCATCAGACGCATCGCGCATTTGCAGCCGAACAACACCGACATGGCGCCATAGCGGTTTGCCATCAGCGTAGATGACAGCGGCTGAAAGAAGTTGGTGTTTTTGGCCACGCAGTTCTTTCAGTTGCGAAAGTGCTTCGTCAGGTGTTTGCGGTTTGTTAAGGATTACCTGACCAAATGCGAGGACCTGATCACAACCGATAACAAGGGCATCCGGGTTTTTAGCAGCAACGCGCTGTGCTTTGAGTTCGGCAAGCGTATCTGCAATATCACGTGGCGATGCCTGTTCAGCCTCAAGCGATGCACGAACCGCATCTTCGTCTACGCGGGCGGCAGAAACTTCAAACGGGACACATGCGTTGCGCAAAAGCTGTGCGCGAATTTTTGATCCAGAAGCGAGAATGATGCGATCGTTCATGTGGATAACCTTTGGGACAAACTATGTGCCAGTGCGCGTGTTAATCTGGGTATAACTAGCCTGATCGCCGCTATTGTGTAGAAGTCCGGGGTCTCACGGCTGCTCAGGTCTCTTTTTCCTCTGTGAGTATGGATAAGTCCAAGGTGTGGAGGAATCATGACTATTTCCATGTCTAGTAGGCATTCACACTTTCTCAGTAAAGATTTTCTATCACCTAAGCCATTGTTAATAATTCGTAATTTATCTGACTCGCTTTCATTTGATCTTTTTCACGGACTGTCCCGCATCGGGATAACTATGAGGATAAAAAAATAATCCACAGAAAATGAGCTGACTAACAACAACAA
>RCNE010001562.1_pt1 | contig 12375 bp, 11 predicted proteins | sample 2041361 | NCBI WGS metagenome assembly RCNE01 (sample SAMN09708229, study PRJNA481090) | Marine sediment metagenome, whole genome shotgun sequencing project.
CCTGTTATGTTTTTGTTCTTTAGCATTACACAAAAAGCAGTTTTACAGATGCCGCTATTAACACTACAACTAGCATATAGCGAACACTTTGATTACTCATTTTTTTGCTTCCGTAGTAACTCCCTAAAAAACCGCCAAATACAGCAAGACCGACCATTAAAAAGGATTGATTGTTTAATACAATACCATTGGCAAACTGACCAGTTAATCCTGCAGCAGAATTCACCCAGATGAAGAGTGCTGAAACGGCCGCTGCCTCTTTCATTTTCCCCCAATGAAACAGCAAAATTACTGGACTTAAAATAATACCACCACCTATACCAATTAGTCCCGAAAAGAAACCTATGATTCCTCCAACCAATAAACCTTGCCAGATTTTTATTTCTTGTATTGCTTCACTTGTTTTACCAAAAACATTTAGCATTTTTAGTACTGCAAAAATCAACAATAATCCAAGTATGATTTTATAGATGCTAGCATCTATAGTAAGTGTGCCTCCTAAATAAGCCATTGGAATAGATCCGACTGCAAAATATAAAAACAGCTTTTTGTTAAAAAAACCGCCGCGATAGTAATAGTAAAACGAGGTGCCTGCTACAAACAAGTTTAATAGTAAAGCAGTAGGTTTCATTGTTTCTGGCGCCATTGAAAATAAGGACATTAACGCTAGGTAACCACTTGCTCCTCCGTGCCCAACACCTGCATATAAAAATGCAATAACAGGTAGAATACAGAGAAAAACCCAAAAATATGGCACGTCTGAAATCATAGATTGTTAATTATTCTTTGTTGTTGATCTAAAAATTCCCAGCAATTTTTATTGATGATATCAAAAGCTTCAATTAATTTGAATCCGTAAGGTGTTATAACGGTACCTCCTCCTTTTTGGCCTCCAATAGTTTTTGTTACCACAGCTTCTTTAGCCGATTTGTTTACGGCATCAACAAGTGTCCACGCTTTCTTGTACGACATCCCAATTGATTTTGCCGCTTTTGATAAGGAACCTTCAGCTTCTATAGCTTTAAGTAATTTTACACGTCCTTCTCCTAACAAAACATTATCTCCTGCTTCAACCCAAATTCTACTTCTAATTTTATAATCACTCATCTTTACAAACTATTTTAGGGGTAATAGTATCGTTTTAACTTGATCTCCTTTTTTTATTTCGGTACTGTTTTCTGGCAAAAACACGAGAGCATTTGCATCCCCAAAGGCTCTTACCATTGCAGAACTTTGGCCTTGCAGAATTTGAACACCATCGTCTTGAAGTTTTGCTTTTAAAAATTGTGCGCGGCTTCCTTTTACGACATAGTCTGTTGCCATTGGCATTGAAATACGTGTTAATTGAGGATTAATACTTCCTTCACTCTTTTTTAAGAGTGGGTACACGTATATATAGAAACAACTTAAAGCCGCTGCAGGGTTTCCTGGTAGTCCAAATATAGATACAGCATCCTTCTTTCCAAAAAACAGTGGTTTTCCAGGTTTTTGCTTCACTTTATAAAAAACCTCTTTTACGCTTATACTATTTAAAGCCTTTCCTACAAAATCGTAATCTCCGACCGAAACACCGCCAGTTACGATAACTATATCGTGATTTTTAATTGCTTTTTCTAAGGTATTCTTAGTACTGTCATAGTCATCTGGAACGGTTATAATTGAAGTCTTTGTATAACCTAATTCACGTAATACAGCAGAAAGCATTGCACCGTTAGATTCATATATTTCTCCATAAGATAATGGGTTTCCTGGCGCAACGAGTTCGTTACCGGTAACCACAATGGCAATAGAGGGTTTATTGTAAACCAAAACTTTAGTAACTCCTAAACTCGCTAAAAACCCAATATGGGCTCCTTTTAATTGCGTTCCTTTTTCTAGTGCAATTTCACTTAGTTTAATTTGCTCACCTTTAGGTCTAATATTCATTTGTGCCACTAATGGCATTTGTGTAATAATTTGGTCTCCTTGAACACTAACCCGCTCTTGCATTATCACTGCGTTTGCATTATCTGGCACTGGTGCACCTGTAAATATCCGAACGGCTTCTCCTGCCTTTAGTGTTGGGTTAGCATTATCTCCTGCTTTTATCTCTCCTATTAATTTATACGTATTAGTATTAGATATATTAAGTGCATAGCCATCCATGGCAGATTGTCTAAATGGCGGCATATGTATTTCTGAAACAATAGCTTTAGCTAAAACAAAATCTAGAGCATCATTTAGACTAACTTCTAGAATTTCAGAAGCCATTGAACTGTGTTTTAAAACTAAATCTTGAGCCGTATTTACATCAATCATATATTGAATTTCTGTTTTGATTATTTAGAACAAGCGCTGTGTCCTCTCAAATATAACGATTCTGTTTTAGGCGATAACATAAAAATTATCATCTTTTATTTAACGTTTTTTTAAGAATTTCATTAACTTGGAAATGAATTAGTAAATTAAAGTTTTTCTTACAAATTAAAACCATCTTAAAATGCCTATAAAGAGTTATATAGCTCACTCTGTCTCAGGAAAAAAAGAAGAATTGATAACTGCATTAAATAACTTTAGTCAATGTGAAGTTGTACCAGCAGAAAACCAAGATGTCCTAGCCTTAGTAACCGATACACCAAACGAAGAGGAAGAAGCAATTCTGGTAGAAAAAATTGAAGCGATAAATAGTCTTAAATTATTGTCTTTAGTTTCTGGTTTTAACACACTTCAAAATTAATATGTCTATGTACAACTCCGTAACAAATAGAAGAAGTTTTATTAAAAAAATGGCAATGCTATCTGCAATGACGGCAGCCGCCTCTATGTTTCCAGGTATTTTATTTGCTAGTGAACAAGAAAAAGGAATTCCTAAAGGTGCCAACTTAGATTGGAAAAAAGGTCCATGTAGATTCTGTGGTGTTGGCTGTGGTATTTTGGTAGGTACAGAAAATGGGAAAGCGGTCGCTGTAAAAGGAGACCCAAACTCATCGGTAAACAAAGGTTTGCTTTGTGTAAAAGGGTACCATCAGATTATGTGCATTCAGTCTAAAGACAGATTGGAGTATGCTTTAGTTAAGAAAAATGGTAAATATGTTAAAACACCATTAAATGAAGCTTTAGATATTGTTGCTAATAAAATGAGTGAAACCATTGCTAATCACGGTAAGGATGCTGTGGCAATGTACACCTCAGGACAATCTACAATACCAGAAGGTTATGTAGCGTCTAAATTGATGAAAGGGGCAATAGGTACAAACAATCTGGATTGCAATGCGCGTTTATGTATGGCAAGTGCCGTTACTGGTTTCTTGACTAGTTTTGGTGCTGATGAGCCCATGGGCTGTTATGAAGATATCGACCACGCTGACTATTTTATCACTTGGGGAAATAATATGGCAGAAATGCATCCTGTATTGTTCTCAAGAATGTTAGAGCAAAAAACGAGACGTGGTGTTAAGATTATTGATTTTGCTACAAGAACGACACGCTCAAGTACAGCTTCGGATCGATCAATCCTATTTGAACCTCAAACCGATTTAGCGGTTGCAAATGCCATCTGTTATGAGATCATTAAGAATAAATGGGTAAATAAATCTTTTGTTGAAAAACACTGTAGTTTTAGTAAGGGGCTTACTAATATGGGTTATGGCCTGGAAGACAATTATAAATTTACGGACAAACCTGAAAAAATAGATTTTGAAGCATATAAAGAGTTTTTGAAAGATTACAGTCCGGAAAAAGTTTCTAAATATTCTAAAGTATCTGTAAAGGACATTAAATATATGGCGAGTCTATATGGTGATCCAAATAAAAAAGTAGTGTCTTATTGGTGTATGGGAGTAAACCAACATACTCGAGGCACTTGGATGAATAATCTAATATATAATATTCATTTACTTACAGGAAAAATTTCTCAACCTGGAAATGGCCCATTTTCATTAACCGGTCAACCTTCTGCCTGTGGCACTGCTCGTGAAGTAGGCACTTTTACTCATAAATTACCTCACGGTGTTGTAATGAATAAAAAAGATAGAGAAATGGCCGCTAGGATTTGGAAAGTCCCAGTTGAAAAAATCCCATCTAAGCCGACCTATCATGCTACAGAAATGTTTAGAGCTGTAGATCGCGGTGAGATTAAATTTATATGGACTCAAGCGACAAACCCATTAGTATCATTGCCTAAAACGGGGCGCTATCGTCCGGCAATGGAAAAAGAATCTTGCTTTGTTGTGGTTTCTGATGTGTTTCCAACCCCAACTTCAGATGTGGCAGATGTTATTCTTCCTGCGGCTTGGCATATTGAAAAGAGTGGACTTTATGGTAACTCTGAACGCAGAACCCAACATTGGGACAAAATGGTAGAAGCGCCCGGGGAGGCCACTGCAGACGCTTGGATGTTTATCGAAGTGGCTAAACGAATGGGCTATGGTGATTTATTTCCATACAGTAAGGAAAACCATGTTGAAGAAATATATAATGAATACAGACAATTTCATGAAGGAGCAAAGCACGGAATGGCCCCACTTGAAGTTCTGAAAAAAGAATCTGGTGCTATTTGGCCTTATGTTAATGGAAAATCTACACAATGGCGTTTCAATGCGAAATACGATCCTGCCTGTTCTAATGGCGAGGCGTTTCATTTTTATGGAAAACCTGATGGTAAAGCAATTATATGGCAACGCCCTTTTGAAGATGCTCCAGAAAAGCCAGATAAAGATTATCCGTTTTGGTTAAATACAGGTCGTGTTATAGAACATTGGCATACGGGATCTATGACGAGACGAATTCCTGTATTACATCAGGCCATGCCAAATGCATATGTAGAGTTTCATCCAGATGATGCAAAGACATTAGGCGTTAGAAATGGAGAAAATATTAAAGTAAGTTCTCGCAGAGGCTCATGTATTTTACCCGCTTCCATCAATGAAAGAGGCCTACCTACAAAAGGACAAGTATTTGTTCCCTTTTTTGATGAAAACATGCTGATCAATGATGTCACTTTAGATGCCTTCTGTCCTATTTCAAAAGAGCCAGATTATAAAAAATGTGCTGTTAAAGTAGAAAAAGTATAGGCTATGAAAAAGAGACTTGTAATCATTTCATTTTTTATAATCATATTTATCACCTTTATTATTGTTTGGAATTTCAGTTATGAAAAGGGGTTAGAGGAGGCCTATATGCCCGTCATCGAAACACCAACTGGAAATTTTATTCCATCTGAAAGCGGTGTTTTTAGACGCTCTACTGCTGGCTTAGATTATTTGAATATGCCCGTAGATGAAAATCATCAACGCACACTTAAAGATTATTATAATAACAGAGCATTTCTGGGCGCACCACCAAGTATTCCTCATCCAGTTAAAGAAGAACGAAGTTTAGGAGGGAATACCTGTACACAGTGTCATCAAAATGGTGGTTTTGTAGAGAAATACAATGCATATGCTCCCATAACGCCGCATCCAGAAATGATAAATTGTCGCCAATGTCACGTTACGAAAAACACAAATGACACGTTTATAAACTTCACTTTTGACAAAGCACAAGCACCAAAAGTAGGCGAGGGGGAAAACAACGCTATGCTAGGAAGTCCACCGACGATACCTCACCAATTACAAATGCGGGAGAATTGTGTGTCTTGTCATGCAGGTCCAAGTGCTCCTAAAGAAATTAGGGTAACACACCCAGAACGTGTTAATTGTAGGCAATGTCATGTTCCTAAAATGAGTGAACAAGCAGCAATAGATGTGAGCAATTATCTAAGACAATTTAATAGCACTATAGATGAATAAAAATCGAATATATTTTATAGGAATTGTGCTTATTCTGATGATAAGCTCTTGTAAAAAAGAAGGGGAATATCAATCTGTTACAGATAAAATAGAAGTTGAAGGAAAGCGCTATCACGGTAACCTCACCTCTGATGAATTATTAGCAGATACTGAGTTAATTAAAATTACAGAAGGAGAACATACGTTTCTAATTCCTGAGCGTAAAGGACAGATCAAATCATATTCTTGTATAGAGTGTCATATTAGACCTGTTACGCAAATGAAAACTGCAGTTGGACAAAAGGCGCATTGGGATATCAAATTGAACCATGCTAATAGCGAAATAATGAATTGCGCTACTTGCCACAATGGTGAAAACATGAATAGTCTAAACTCCTTAACAGGTCAAAATATAGATTTAAACTTAAGCCATAAAGTATGTTCTCAATGCCATTCTAACCAATTTGAGGATTGGAAAGGCGGAGCTCATGGCAAGAAAGTAGCAGGATGGGCCCCGCCAAGAGCATCACAGACCTGTGTGAATTGTCACAATCCACATGATCCAGGTTTTGATACCCGATGGCCAGTACAATTTAATACGCATAAAGCTTTACAACGTAAAGAGGGTTTAGATCATTAATAATAGAGGTATGAGCGATAATAAAAAATGGTACACTTTAGACCTAGGTCTAAATAAAAAAGAAGAAACATCGGGTTCTTGTGGTTGTGGTAAATCTCAGGGAAGCTGCAATAGTCATAAAGAAGAGGAGCTTAGTCCTGATGAATTTTACGAGGCTGCCATAAACGCCTCTATAGGTGAAGAACGACATAAAGATGGTTTTGATCAAGTCTTTGATGTTAAGATGGACAGAAGAACTGCGTTTAAAAAATTGACAGCAAGCCTCCTTATTGGAGCAGGTGCTATTAGTTCTTGTACGAGTGTTGTAAAAGACGATGACAGTAAAGAAAAAGCACAAATTGATTGGGAAGAACAGTTTAAAGGAAACTATAAACTAATGACCGATGAAGAAAAGGAAGGGACTATAAATAGATTAATGCGTTCGTATGAACTACGAACAGGCAACACTATAAGTATGACAGCTGAAAATGCTGAAGAAGATGTCTTATTTGGATACGCCTTCAACATTTCAAAATGTCAAGGCTATATGAATTGCGTAAGTGCGTGTGTGGAAGAAAATAATCAAGACAGAAACTCTGAAATGCAATATATCCGTATTCACGAAATGAAAGACGGAAAAGGATTAAAATTTGATGAAGCAGATGATAATTATTATCACGAAGTCCCTGCGGAAGATCATTTTTATATGGGAACGCAATGTTTTCATTGTGATAACCCGCCTTGTGTAGAAGTTTGTCCAGTTCAAGCCACTTGGAAAGAAAAAGATGGTCTTGTGGTTATAGATTACGACTGGTGTGTTGGGTGCCGCTATTGTATGGCAGCTTGCCCATATGATGGCAGAAGATTTAACTGGAGTAAACCAGAAGTTCCTGAAGCGGAAGTAAATAAAAACCAACATTATTTGGGTAATAGAATGCGCAAAAAAGGTGTTATGGAAAAATGTACTTTTTGTGTACAACGTACTCGAAAAGGAAAAAATCCGGCTTGTGTAGAAGCTTGCCCAACAGGAGCGCGAATTTTCGGAAACTTATTAGATCCAAAAAGCACCATACGATGGGTTTTAGAAAACAAAAAAGTCTTTCGATTAAAAGAAGATTTAGGTACCGATCCTAAATTCTGGTATTTTATGGATTAACGAATAAATGAAGTCTCAATAGAAAGCATATAAATCACAACACTTAGAATACGATATAATTCTGAGCGGATAGATTTAAAACATTAAAAAATGGGAGTATTTAAAGTATTTAAAAGTTTGGTAATCGATAGTTTAGATACTATTACCAAAGGGTCAGTAAAATATCATATTTGGATGGGGTTTCTAACGATAGTGATGCTCTTAGGCATGTACTGCTATTCTATTCAATTAGATGAAGGACTTAGTGTTACTGGGATGTCTGATCGGGTGAGCTGGGGGCTTTATATTTCGAATTTCACATTTTTGGTAGGTGTCGCTGCAGCTGCAGTAATGCTCGTTATGCCTACTTATATCCTGCATGATATAGATTTTAAACAAGCCGTACTCATTGGGGAGGGTCTCGCAGTAGCGGCATTAATAATGTGCTTAGCATTTGTAGTCGCGGATATGGGAGGGCCGTCTGTACTTTGGCACATGATACCAGGCATTGGGGTTTTCAATTTCCCTAATTCAATGCTTACCTGGGATGTGATCGTATTAAATGGCTATCTGTTCATAAATATCTCTATTCCGTTTTACATCCTTTTTAGGCACTATCAAGGTAAAGAAGCCAAGAAAAATATCTATGTTCCAGGTGCTGTTCTTTCTGTATTTTGGGCTGTAGGTATTCACCTTGTTACTGCTTTTTTATATCAAGGTTTACAAGCGCGTCCATTTTGGAATAATGCTTTATTAGGGCCTCGTTTCTTGGCATCAGCATTTGCTGCAGGCCCAGCACTAATTATTTTAGTTTTAGCTATTATTCGCTCCTTTACAGCGTTTAAAATTCCAGATAAAACAATCAAGAAAATAGCGATGATTGTTACTGTTGCTGCACAAATAAACTTAATAATGTTAATCTCAGAATTATTTAAGGAATTCTATGCACCTACTCACCACAGTGAAAGTGCCTATTATCTTTTCTTTGGTTTGCATGGAAAAAATGCCTTACTACCTTGGATCTGGACAGCAATTCCATTAAATGTTATAGCCACCATAACCCTAACCTTTAATAGGTTTAGAAATAATCTTAAAATTGTCTACGTATGTTGCTTTCTACTTTTTGTAGCTATATGGATTGAAAAAGGTTTTGGTTTAATTGTTCCAGGCTTCATTCCAGGGCCTTATGGTAAGATCGTCGAATATTTACCTACTGGCATAGAAGTAGGTGTTACAATAGGGATATGGGCCTTGGGAGCATTTGTCTTTACCATACTTGCTAAAACAGCTATAGGTATTGAATTAGGAGAATTGAGATACAAAGATAAAAACGCCTCAGTTTCTAAATAATTCTATCATAGGCTCTTTATGACATATCTGTATGCAATAAAACATTAAGTAGAAACTCGAGATTATTCTACACAAAACTATATTACTCTAATTGTTTCAATTCCTGTGGGATCACTTTTAAAGACGAAAGCCTTACAGAGATGTAGGGCTTTTTTGTACGATACCGTTAAGTTATTGCTGCTTTCTTCGCATCCACATGTATGCCTTTTTTCTTTTAAGTGCCTCAGTGTTTTCATTGCTGTCCTCGATCCGAATGTTGTATGGTCTTTTAATGTTTTTTGGCTTAATATATGGCCTTATTAAGCCCTCTCACGCATTCTTTAAGTTCTAAACTATTATTTAGTGTCATAACCTATTATTTTAAGAGAATGCATAATAGTTACGAGTGCTAGATAGTAAAAGCCTTTTGTGGTGCTGATATAGGTTGTGTTTGACACCCAAACTTGTTTAGGTCTAATGACCTCACTGTCCTGTTAGGTGTTCGAAAAAAGTGAATTTTTAAAGGGATAAATCTAAGATAGAGATCTAATAACCTTTAAAATTAGAAGAGATGGCTAAAACGAGGAATGCTTAAGCCAACATTTATCTATAAAAAGTTACTTTTAACTTTTTATAGTGTTCCTTAGTTTCATTTGGTTAGAAAGTAATTACCTATTACCAACGCGTCTAATCCTGTTGAAAAAAAACAGCGAACAGCATCTTTTGGAGATTCAACCACGGGCTCACCCTGAATATTGAAACTCGTATTTAAAACCACTGGAACACCGGTTTTATCTCCCAATTTTTTAATCACATCGTAATATCTCGGATTTAATTCTCTATTAACTGTTTGTAAACGAGCACTTCCATCTACATGAGTTACCGCTGAAATAATTGCCTGTTTATCCTTTAAAACATTACAAACTTTTAGCATAAAAGGGGCTTCAACTTCTAAATCAAAATAGTCGTTTTTTGCTTCCAAAATAGTAGAAGGAGCAAAAGGGCGAAAGGCTTCCCTGAATTTTACTTCAGAATTAATCTTAACTTGCATGTCAGGAAAGGTAGGGTTAGCTAAAATACTCCGGTTACCTAAGGCTCTTGGCCCAATCTCCATCTTCCCTTGGAACCAGCCTATTATTTTTCCTTTTTCCAGTAAAGAAGACGCCTTTTCCGAAATGTCCTCAAAATACTCATAATTCAATTTTGCGCCTTTTAATACGATTTCTATTTCCTCATTGGTATAACCGGTGCCTACATAGGGATCTGAATGAACAAAATTTCTAGGATTTTTAAAGATACCATTGTATAAGTAATAGGCAGCTCCTATTGCGGTACCATTATCACCAGCCGCAGGCATCACATAGATGTCTTTGAACTTACTTTCACGTACAATTCTTCCATTCATGACACTGTTTAACGAAACACCTCCAGAAATAACAAGATAGTCTTTCTTCGTTTTTTTGTATAATACATCACAAATTTCCAATACTCTATCTTCCAACACCTCCTGGAAAGCTGCCGCTATATCCATATGGCGTTGTGTAAATTCTTCCTCTGGTTTTCTGCGTTTTCCAAACTTCTTATAGAATTTTGGAGAAAGTCGTTCCGAGCTCAAATATTGAAAATTGAAATAGCTAAGGTCAAAATGCAATTTCCCGTTTTTATCTACCCAAACCAATTTAGCTATATCCTCTTTATATACTTCTGGGTTGCCCAGTGGAGCCAAGCCCATTGTCTTACCCTCATCATAATAGGGTTTAAAACCACAAAAATAAGTAACAGAGACATAAAATGAACCTAGGGAATACGGAAAGAAACTCTCGCCCAAAACCTCTACCTTATTATCTATACCATGCCCTAACCAGGTTGTAGCCCATTCCCCGGCGCCATCAATACCTAATAAAGCAGCCTCTTTGTATGGAGAAACAAAAAATGATCCTGGTGCGTGACAATTGTGATGTGGAATAAAATGAACCTTTGGACCTTTCTTTTTTGAAACCCAATACTTTTTATACCAATTCCAAAAACTTCTCTGCTTCCTTAAACCATGGCCAATTTCATTATTTAAAAAAGCCTTAAGTGTACTTAAACTCTTTATATGGAAGGCCCAATAGAATAGTTTTTTTGAGGAATTATGTGAAGGCTTAATGGATACTGCAATATGGTCTATATCGTTATAACTCAATTTTGCAATTTTAAGACAACGATCAATGGCATTATGAGGAAATGCTGTTGTATGTTTATCTCTATTTAAGCGCTCTTCCTCTATAGCAGCGATCAACTTACCGTTCACTACTATACAAGCGGTTGAGTCGTGGTAATAATAATTTAATCCTAATATAATCATTAAACAAGGTTAAGTCTTTTAATACTCGCGAAGCTAATATATGAATTTAAAAAAATTTATACTAGTGTGTACAATTATATTACAAATATCATAATGTTTAATTTATTAGTTAGCGAATGTGTTAAAAGATAATTTAAAGTCGATTCTGCCCTAAGAATTGAAATGAAACTAAAGATATCTTAGATGCTATGTCTAAGTGCTAACAAATTGCCAAAAGATATGGTTTATTTCAAGAATTATTTTAAAAGCTAGTAAACTTGCAACGACCTTTGGTTAAAACAAAAGGATCAATTATTTTTTATACGGTTTTGGCAACTGCCTTTATTTTTATTTTGTTCAATTCTTTGTTGTGTGTTGTTAGTTTGTCATTCTTCGGTTTTTGTATGGTTACGTTCTCTAACCTTATTCACATTATATTGTTATAATGTATTGATGAAAGAAAACATAAGACCAACGCCTGTTACTACATAAAATATTGTAAATATTTTTCCTATATCGATTTGAGGTGAAAAGTCACCATATCCAACAGTTGTCAATGTTATAACTGGGGAATATATAGCATCAATCCAACTCCAACCTTCAACAATATTATAGAACCTTGAACCGATTAAAAGAATAGAAATTGTGGCAAGAATAAGTATCTGATACCTTTTTTCCCTTAAAACACTTTTTTTATTTAAAAACATTTGACATTTAATATTATACACAACTTTTGGTATCTAGTTTGTTGCGTGTTTTAGCAACTAATTTAGCAAACAAATGACAGACTTGCCTGCCGGTAGCTAGAAAATTCCACCGGACACGCGCGAAGCGAACTAGCGCAGCAATTTTCGGCAGTATATCAGATTAACATGTTCTTTAACAAAACTATAAAACTATTCGAGAGTTTTATTTTAATAGGTCATGCCATAACCAAATTCGAACAATGGTTTAATCGATGGATCCCAAAAATTCGGACCATATTTTCCTTTAAAATCTTCAACGGACTTAGGCCAAGAATGGGGTAACTTTCCTTTAAAATTATAATCACCAAATAGTACTTCTGCAACACCATCACCTTCAGAACCTATTAGCCAAGCAGCTATGAAAGCATCTGCCTGCTCAATTTGATCCGTCACTACTAAGGGTCTTCCAGAGACTAAAACCACAATCGTTTTAATGCCTGCATCAGTATAGGTGTTTATATAACCCTGATGCT
>RCNE010001563.1_pt1 | contig 12374 bp, 11 predicted proteins | sample 2041361 | NCBI WGS metagenome assembly RCNE01 (sample SAMN09708229, study PRJNA481090) | Marine sediment metagenome, whole genome shotgun sequencing project.
CCAGCTCGGCGCGCATCCGCCAGCTCGGCGCGCATCCGCCAGCTCGGCGCGCATCCGCCAATTCGGCAAACGTCTGTCAACCCTGCATGCATCTGTCACCGGTGCCTGCATCTCTCACCCGCGCTGTAGTCCATCCGTCTCTGACGAGTCTCCGTTTTGATGCAAGAGCTTGACTTTCGGCAGTGTATTAGTATCTTAATGTAATAGCACATTAATACACTAGTACGTTATTGCAATATTGGAACGTCAAAGGATTTGGGGGAGAAGTGGGAGTGGTCACTGCAATGAATCTGAAGTGATCTAACCGCGTGATACCCCCAAACAACGTTGACTCAGCTCTCAGTACGTGTCGGTAACGAATAAAGCATCATGAAAAAGCACGGGGACAAACCGGCCAAAGAAGTCCGCTACGTGGAGATAGGCCTCTGCAAGGCTCTAGCTGCAATGAACGATCAGAAAGAAATCCGGATGCTCCTGCGCGACCTGTGTACTCCTGCTGAACTTGAAGCAATAGCTGACAGATGGCGAGTTGTTCCGCTGCTCAAATCTGGTCTTTCTTATCGAGAAATACACGACCGAACCGGCGTATCCGTTACAACTGTCGGCCGTGTCGCTCGCCACATCGACGCCGGAAACGGCGGTTATCAACTCGCCTTCGAACGACTACATGGTTCGTGACCCCAATCGACTCTCAATTGCTGTCCAGAAATCGGGCCGGCTATCTGATGAGTCGCGATCCCTCCTGAAACGATGTGGTATCCGATTCTCGTACAGCAAAGACCAACTCTTCTGCTATGGCGAGAATCTGCCCATCGACCTCCTGCTTGTTCGAGACGACGATATTCCCGGACTACTCCGCGATGGCGTGTGTGACCTCGGCATTCTAGGTGAAAATGTGAGCGAAGAGTATGCGCTTCGTAATGCTCTTTCGAACGGCTCATCCGCCTATTCCACAATCCGTCCTCTCGATTTTGGATTCTGTCGTCTCTCAATTGCAATTCCAAACGGCGCTCCATACGAAAGCGTGGGCGACCTGAACAACCAGCGGATCGCAACAACCTATCCGAACCTCACTAAGCGATTCCTCGAGAACAACAACGTCGATGCGCAAATCGTGTCGCTTTCTGGCTCGGTCGAAATTGCACCCAGCCTCGGCACGGCGGATGCCATTGCAGACATTGTCTCGTCTGGTTCAACCCTGCGCGCAAACAATCTTCGCGAAGTTGCGGTGATGTTGAAATCGTCTGCAGTAATCCTTCAGTCTACTGCCGGACTCTCGGCCAACAACCAGGCCTTCCTCGACCGGCTGCTATTACGCATCGACGGTGCTCTCCAGGTCAAAGAATCGAAGTACATCATGATGCACGCTCCGCGGAATGCAGTCGACAGAATTGCTGAACTAATTCCTGGAGTGGAAACACCAACAATTCTCCCCCTCGCCGGTCAACCGGACAAAGTTGCGCTACACGCCGTTTGTATGGAGGGCGTCTTCTGGGAACACCTTGAGTCGCTCAAAGAAGCTGGCGCTAGCTCCATCCTCGTTCTCCCCGTTGAAAAAATATTGCTGTAACCGCCGTCCCGAAAGTATCGGATCGACGTAATTCGAGGACCCTCATGAATCGTGTCTACTGGAAAGACCTGTCACCTGAACAGCGCGCATCGGTGCTTCGCCGTCCTGCGCTGACGGCGGACGTAGATACTCGGCGGGTTGCCCAGGAAATAATCGAAGACGTTAGAACGAACGGTGATCGCGCCATCCGTGATCAAACAAAACGCCTGGATGGTGTTGAACTTGAAGACCTTCGGCTTTCCACAGAAGACATCGACGTAGCCACGAAGTCTGTCTCGATAACCGTTCGCGATGCCGTTCGCGATGCGATTGCTCGGATACAACTGTTTCATGACGCATGCAAGCCACAAACTAGACAGGTCGAAACCGCGCCGGGGGTTTGGTGTGAACGACGGCCAGTCCCGATTCAGTCTGTCGGGCTGTACGTTCCTGCCGGCCGGATGCCCCTGCCATCAACGGCAATTATGCTCGGCGTTCCTTCAGCTATCGCTGGATGCCCGGTGCGTAGACTGTGCGTCCCACCGCGAAAAGACGGATCGATTGACCCAGTCGTCGTATTTGCAGCAACCGAAACCGGCGTTGATACCATCTATAAAATAGGCGGTGCTCAGGCTATCGCCGCAATGGCATACGGCACAGAGTCGGTCACGAAATGCGACAAGATTTTTGGTCCCGGAAATGCGTTTGTGACCGCGGCAAAGATGCAGGTCTCACAAGATCCAGAAGGAGCAGCCATTGATATGCCCGCAGGCCCATCTGAGGTTATGGTAATTGCAGATGACCAAGCGGATCCAACTTTCATAGCCGCAGACCTGCTTTCGCAATGCGAACATGGACCCGATTCGCAGGCGATGCTCGTGACAACATCCGTCATGGTCGCCAAAGAAGTGGAGAGTGCTCTCAAGGCTCAGCTGTCAGATTTGCCGGGCCGCGAGGTTGCGCTCAAAGCATTGAGCTCGAGCAGCACAGTCGTCGTTGATTCCGTCGCAACTGCCGTTGATGTGGCCAACTTGTATGCGCCCGAACACTTGATTATCCAAACTAGAAATGTTGGGGATATTGTCAACCAGATAACAACGGCGGGGTCCGTATTCCTTGGCCCATGGACTCCTGAGACCCTCGGTGACTATTGCAGCGGTACAAACCACGTTTTGCCGACGTACGGATTTGCGCGGTCATTCAGCGGATTGTCTGTTGATTCTTTTATGAGAAACATGACCGTCCAATCCGCAACGCAAGCCGGGCTCCTCGCACTCGGCCCAACGGCTGTTACGCTTGCTCGGGCCGAGGGGTTAGAGGCGCATGCACGAGCTGTTCTCCGCCGAATAGCGACCGGTCAACATCTGAAGGGTTCTAAAGAACTGGTTGGAGAAGCCTAGGACTCTCGTCAACGGAATCCGCGGGCCTATTGCGTCAGCGGCGTCACTCTAATTAGCGCAATACAATCAGTAACTAATTCGCGTTAACCCGCACGAAAAGGTATTGGGAACACGGCATGCGTAAGATCCTCTTCATAGATCGCGATGGAACAATCGTACACGAACCTGATGACGAGCAGGTTGACCGATTGGAAAAAATTCGTTTTGTCGACGACGTTGTGCCATCGCTGCTGACACTCGCTGCTCACGGATTTGAGTTAGTCATGGTGACAAATCAGGACGGCCTCGGAACAGATTCGTTTCCAGAGGACGAGTTCTGGGGACCACACAACATGATAATGCAGACACTGAGCTCGCAGGGTATCCTGTTTGACGCAGTACACATTGATCGGTCGTTCCCACACGACAATCTGCCGACGCGCAAACCCGGTGTCGCACTGCTGGTAGACTATCTCCCGGATCTTGACCGAAACAACTCCTTTGTTATTGGAGATCGAGACAGTGATGTTGACCTTGGGCGCAACCTTGGTATCGGGACGTTTCAAATCGGTAGTGGCAACTGCAGCTGGCGCTCAATAGTCCGCGACCTTGTTCTGCAACCACGGACGGCCCAGGTCCAGCGAAGGACGAACGAGACCGATATTCGCGCACACATCAATCTTGACGAAACGTCGCCGGTAACGATTGAAACTGGCATCGGATTTTTTGATCACATGCTCGAACAGATCGCGCGGCATGCTGGGATCTCGCTTGTGCTTTCGTGTCAGGGAGACTTGCACATTGACGAACACCACACGATCGAGGATGTCGGGCTCGTGCTTGGTAGTGTCATGACGAAAGCGCTTGGCGAGCGGCGGGGCATTGGTCGATTCGGATTTTTTGCTCCGATGGATGAGGCGCTCGCGCAGGTTGCTCTTGACCTCAGCGGACGCCCGTATCTGGTCTTTGACGGCACGTTTGATCGCGAATACGTCGGCGGCCTGCCAACAGAAATGGTAGAGCATTTCTTTCAGTCCGTTGCCCAAACGCTTGGCGCAACCATCAATATTTCTGTAAAGGGAGAAAATGCGCACCACAAAGTGGAGGCGATTTTCAAGGCTTTTGGGAGAGCCGTGCGCTCCGCAGTACTGCGTCAACAAGAGGGCAATGCGACCGAAATACCAAGCTCAAAAGGGACGCTGACGTGGTAGCCATAATCGATAGCGGAGGCGCAAATATCGGGTCGGTCAAATCTGCCCTGAATCGCATCGGCGCTCAGGCCACCTTGACAGCCGACCCAGTTGTTATCACGCAGGCACCACACGTGATCCTGCCCGGAGTTGGTTCAGCGAGGCACGCCATGGAAACGCTTGACCGGCACGGGCTTGTTGAAGTAGTCAAGGCGTTGAGGCAACCCGTTCTAGGGATCTGCCTGGGGATGCAGCTCTTGTTTGAGGGTTCCGACGAAGGTAATGTCGAGTGCCTGGGAATTATTCCAGGACGTTGTAAACGATTTAGCGAGCCCAATATGATCGTCCCGCACATGGGCTGGAATCAGTTGGTTCTGCATCCAGGAGCAGTCAGCAATAAAAATGCCTCAAACAATCAGTCATCGCGCAGCAAGTCTCAGTTGCTAGACGGAATAGAGTCAGGTGATTGGACGTATTTCGTGCATAGTTACTATGCACCGCTCAACAATTTTACGATCGCGAGTTGTGAATACGGTCATCCGTTTAGCGCGATCATCCAGCGAGATAATTTTTTCGCTGCTCAATTTCATCCGGAACGCTCATCGAGAACGGGAGCAGGCCTGTTGGAAAATTTCTTGAACCTCTAAGTAATTGCGGAGATCATAATGATAATACCAGCGATTGATATTCGAGGCGGAAATTGTGTTCGACTATATAAAGGTGACTTCGAACAGGAGACCATCTTTCCGGTCGATCCTGTTGAGCTAGCGAAGAAATACCAAGCCGACGGTGCACAGATTTTGCATGTCGTTGACCTTGATGCCGCGAAGAGCGGCTCCTTAGAGAATCGTGACGTAATCCGCGACTTGGTTGAGGCAGTGGACATGGATGTCCAGGTCGGCGGTGGTGTTCGCGACGCGGCCTCTGCGGCATTCCTTCTTGCGATGGGTGTACATCGGGTTGTTATTGGTAGTCTCGCAATGAAGCAACCTGATGTCATCGTTGAATTGCTGAATCGTTACGGTCCGAGCCGGGTGTGCGTCGCACTTGACGTGCGCCCCAACGGTACCGACTATAAGCTCACGGCCGAAGGATGGTTGGAAGATGTACCGACTAAACTCGAGACGCTGCTTGACTTCTACGTCAAGTACGGCATTGAACATGTTTTGATTACGGATATAAGCCGCGACGGAGCCATGACGGGGCCCAATGTTGGGCTATACCAATCAATTGTGGACGAGTATCCGACGATAAAATTGCAGGCGTCCGGTGGCGTCCGGTCCGTTGAAGATTTACGGGAGCTGAAGGCGGCGGGAGCGGCGGCGGCGATTGTAGGCAAGGCCCTCCTGGTAGGAGCAATCACCATGCCGGCCGAGTTCGCATGTTAGCCAAGCGGATCATACCGTGCCTTGATGTCCGCGACGGCGTTGTGGTGAAGGGTGTCAAGTTTCGAGACCACGAGATCGTTGGCGACATTGTGGAGCTGGCCAAACGCTACTCGGCAGAGGGCGCGGATGAGTTGGTCTTTTATGATATTGCCGCGAGTCCCGAGGGACGCCGTGTAGATCACGAATGGGTTGAACGCGTTGCGGATGTAATCGACATCCCATTCTGCGTTGCTGGCGGTATCTCAACACTTGAAGACGCATGGACGATATTGAGATCTGGAGCGGACAAGATCTCGATCAATACACCGGCGCTGCTAAACCCGCAATTCATCGACACACTGGCCAACACGTTTGGAAACCAATGTGTTGTCATCGGCATCGACAGTATTCGTGAAGGAAAGGGGTGGATCGTGAAGCAGTTCACCGGGAACCCGGATTTAATGACAGATGCGAGCCGCGCTACCATGGAATGGATTTGTGAGGTTCAGGATCGGGGCGCCGGCGAAATCGTACTTAACTGTATGGGCAATGATGGCGTCCGCACTGGCTACGATATCGAACAGTTGTCAGCCGCAAGAGACTTGTGCAATGTTCCGCTAATCGCCTCGGGCGGTGCCGGCAACGTGCAACATTTTGCGGATGTCTTCAAGAAGTGCAACGTTGACGGCGCATTAGCGGCGTCAGTATTCCACAAACAGCTCGTCGCGATTCCTGACCTTAAGTCGTCGCTGCAATTACAAGAAATACCGATAAGAATTTGAACGAATTCAACGCCGACTCGCTTGACTGGCAGAAGATGAACGGCTTGCTCCCGGCAACTGTCCAGAACGCATCAACTGGCCGAGTCCTTATGACCGGCTACATGAATCCGGAGGCGCTCGACGTCACCCGGAAAACGAAACGCGTCACGTTTTGGAGCCGCTCGCGAAACGAATTGTGGACCAAGGGTGATACAAGCGGCAATTTTCTGGACCTCATCGAGATCGGGGCTGATTGTGACAATGATGCGCTCCTTGTCCTGGCCGAGCCACACGGCCCCACCTGTCATCTAGGGGCAGAGTCTTGCTTCGGTGATATCCGCACGTCGAGCACGTTCCTAGGCGAGCTGGACAACATCATTGCCGACAGGAAGGCAAGCCCTCGCGACGGTAGTTATACCAAATCGATGTTTGACGCTGGAATTCAGCGGATTGCGCAGAAGGTTGGCGAAGAAGGGGTTGAAACCGCGTTGGCGGCAATTGCGAACGACGATGCGGAATTACTTGGCGAGGTCGGCGACTTGTTCTATCACGCTTTGGTGTTGCTTCAAGCACGTAATTTGCGACTGTCCGACGTGTGCTCGCTCCTTGAATCGAGACATAGATAGGCTTCGTCTGCTTTTCATGTCCCCTGGGGCCTTCTTGGGCCTGCGCATCCACACCGCTCGCAACAAGGCGCCCGCGGTGTAGTTTAAGTCACCAGCGTTGCTCGGCAGGCTGGCTCAGGAGTGTAATCAGCGGTCTAGCTCGGCCGTGTAACTCAGCAGTCTGGCTCGGCGGTGTAACTCAGCAGTGTAGTTCGGCTGTGTAACGGCGCAGCCTTACCTGCTACGTACCTACTATATAACTATCCGCTGCGGCTCCGCCACACGAAGCCGCGCGACTAGTGTTTTAAAAGAATCAGAACCTACCCGGAGCTTTCGAGTGCAGGAGATATTGACTAGCGTATCGCTGACGCAGGCTATTTCGTTGGTCGTCGGCCTGGCAATCTTTCTTTCATGGGAGACCATTCAGCCGTTCTTCGGGTTTTTCCGAACACCGAACAAAGATCGTGTGCGACATGGCGCGCTCAACCTTGTACTGGGTGCTGCCAACAGCCTGGCCGTTGCGCTGCTGTTTGCATCTCTCTGGCTCTGGGCTGCCGAGTGGGCATACGCAAACGATTTCGGCCTGCTATACTGGCTGAGCAGAAACGCCGAGATTCCGGTCTGGCTGCACATCGTTATGGCTGTGTTGCTCCTTGACGTCTGGACGTATACGTGGCACCGATTGAATCATCGGATACATTTTCTGTGGCGTTTCCACCGCGTGCATCATTCGGATCGCAAAATGGACGTCACAACGGCAACTCGTTTCCACATCGGCGAGATCATCTTTTCATCCGCACTGCGGATTCCGTTGATTCTGATTCTCGGTGTCTATGTGTGGGAGCTGGTTCTCTACGAAACGATAATGTTCGCCGTTGTGCAGTTCCAGCATGCAAACGTCGCGGTCCCACCTGCTCTTGATCGATTCCTACGCGTGTTTATCGTGACGCCGAATATGCACAAAGTGCATCACTCGAGAATCCAGGTTGAAACGGATTCGAACTACAGCTCCCTTCTTTCGATTTGGGATCGCCTTTTCCGAAGTTTCCGAATGCGGAATGATCCAGACAATATTGAGTTTGGGGTTGACGAACTGTCGGCTGAGGAATCCGGCTCGTTTGCGGGGCTCTTGAAGATGCCAAAAGACGGGCCTAACGACACTTGATGAGCCAGCCCGTGACAACAATCTCTGTGGTGCGTGCCAATAGAGATCGCGGTTATGAGTTCGCTGGAGTCCAGAGTGGTACCGCCGAAAGGGCCACGGAGTGGTCGGCGACCATCGCGATTCGGACTGCCCATCCGCAACAACAAAGCACTCGCTATCTGCGTAGCAGCCGTCCCCAGACCGCATTAAACGGGTGTACTGCGTCAGTATCATGGCCGTTTATCTGTACCGGTCGGCCCTCGTTTGCCCATTTGAAAATGGAACCTTCCAGGTTCGACACATCCGAGAACCCAGCCTCACCCAGCCGTTTGGCAATTTCCGAGGAACGATATCCAACAGAGCAATAGGTCACGATCTCGGTGTCGCGGGACAACGAATCCAGCATTGGAAACTCTGTCGCATCCGGGGACACATGTATTGCACCGCGTATGTGACTGACGTCATACTCTTCTTTCGTGCGCGTGTCAAGCAGGACGAGATCGGTATTGGAATCAGCCAGGCGCTCCGCGTAATCAGCCGTCGAAACCTGATGAACTTCCGGATACTTTGCGCGGATCGTCTTCAATAATGCAGACCACTCTGCATCTCGGCCAAACTCTGACCGGAACCATAGAAACGCCACCAATCCGACGACAGTTACTGCGAGTATCTTCTTCATTTGCTACAATCGTTTGGGGCTTGAGCATGAGAGTACTGAGCAACGGTGTGCCCAACACTCCAGCCTACGTAGTTACTTCAGCGGGCCCGTCAGTCACGAGAACATCAGGCGGAGAAACGCTGGGCTTGTTAATCGCCCTTGATGACGCTGAAACGACAGGAGCATCGCGCTTGATCCAGAGAGGCAGGTTAGCGGGACGCGGACCGCTCCGCGCATCTATCCGCTGAGAAACAAACTTCGTCCAACCATAGCCGACTTTACTCGGCAGGCTGCGCCAGAAAAAGCGTGACGTCGGCGTCGTGGCAAAACTGGGTTCGAAATAACAATTAATTGTACACCCGCTACATACCTCATGGCGTCCTTCCATCTTCCGGTGCTCCTCAACAATTGACGAGTTCCACAGCCGATACAACTCTCCATTGATATCGATCCGATCCAATCCGTAGTGATAACAGGGAAGCACCAATTCGTTCGACGGGGAAATAACGACGCAGGTCGAAACGGCGCGACACACAGGAGCGGACGGGTCGTTACCCCCAACACGACGCAGATCCAGAAACGACGGATTCAAGTATGTGAGCGGTTTTTTCGCAAACCGCTCCATCCGGTCCATTACTTCGTTGTTCAGGGTGTCGCCCAAGGCGTTGTATTCGAACAACGGATTTACAATTAGAACAAGATCATTCGGTTTTGAGATATTCTCATAGATCAGATCGAGTTGGTCGATGTTTTCATTCGTAACCGTGAATATCAAGTCCGGCCGCTCGCCAATTGACAATGCAACCTCAATCGACTCCATGACCTTGTCGTAGCAGTCCACGCCGCGCGACGCGTTGTGCTCGTCCCTGTCTGTAGAATCGATCGAAAAATGCAGCAGGTCGATCAGACCGGCCAATTGTTTGGCGCGTTTCGGATATAACAATCCGTTTGTCGTAACCGTAGTTCGAAGGCCGAGCTTCTTCGCTTCTTGGAGAAAGAGCGCGAGCTGTGGATGCAGCAGAGGTTCGCCACCCGTAAAATCAACAAAGCGGACACCGAGGCGCTTCAAGTCCGCGAGGTTTTGCTTTACGTCTTGCAACTCGATCAGGGGAGACGGTTGCTCCCAGATGTCACAGAAGCCACACTTCGCGTTGCAGCGATAGGTGACGTAGTAGTTGCAAAGAACCGGTTTCATCCGAAAGACGCGTTTGGGGGCCAGGGGCATTTCGTGTCTGAGTCGTAAGTAAAGCCACGACTTGTTGATTGTTCCTACTTGGAAGGTACGTTGCTCCGCCTTGACTGCGCAGGACCGAACGTCCACTGGGCCGGTGAGATGTAGCTGCTCAATCCGTCGGTAAGCAGCCAGGCCCATCGGCAAAATCGTGTTTGTCATCTTCGTATCTTGGCCGAGTATCGGCTGGGACTGCTTTTTATATCAGCTATATTGCTCGCGGTCGTTCAGCGGCGGGGCAGGCTGCCTCCGACTGTCGACATGTCAACAGGAGCCATGTCAACAGGAGCCATGTGATCTAGAAGCGTATCATCCAAATGACGTGTCACCCCAGGCTAATTCGACATCAAGCCAACACGAGCCATCAACCACAAATCCGGTCATATAGAAGCATGTCAACCAGTAGCCGCCACGTGACCAAGACTGTCTCATTCGTGTTGCTCATGTCCTTCTTGTTGGTCGGCTCTTCGCTGGCACAACTTCAATCGCCCGCGGAGTTCCTGGGCTACGAGCTTGGCGACCGGTTCACGCCGCATCATCGCGTTGCGGCTTACGTCGAGCACGTCGGCGAAATGTCCCCGATGGTTCGTCTCGTAAAGTATGGCGAGACCAACGAAAAGCGTCCGCTATATCTCGCGATTGTGTCCGATATGCTGGATGACTCTGCGATCGAAGCTGCACGATTAAATAACCTCGCCCTTGCTCGAGCTACGGATGCGACAGGCGATCAAGATGGCGCTCGACCAATTGTCTGGCTTTCTTACAATGTGCATGGAAATGAATCGGTTAGCACAGAAGCAGCTCTGAAGGTTTTGTATGACCTGGCCAATCCAGCCAATAGCCAAACGAAGCAGTGGCTCGACAATACAATTGTTGTGGTCGATCCGTGTATTAATCCGGATGGTCGAGACCGATACGTGAATTGGTACAACCGCGCGGTTGGTGAATTCCCCAACGCCAATGGAGACGACTGGGCGCACGACGAGCCGTGGCCCGGTGGTCGAACCAACCATTACTTCTTCGACCTTAATCGGGACTGGGCGTGGGCAACACAGAAAGAAACGCAACAGCGTCTCGTTCAATACAAAAAGTGGATGCCGCAGGTCCATGTTGATTTTCACGAGCAGGGAGTTAACAGTCCTTACTATTTCGCGCCAGCCGCGCGACCGGTACACGAGGACATAACATCTTGGCAATACGAGCTACAGGAGATCATTGGTCGCAACCACGCCAAATATTTTGACCAGAACAACTGGCTGTACTTCACAAAAGAAGTCTTTGACCTTTTTTACCCTGGCTACGGAGACTCGTGGCCCACTTTTAACGGTGCGGTCGGGATGACGTACGAGCAGGCGGGCTCCGGTCGTGCGGGCCTCGGAATCGAAACGGCAGAGGGCGATACCTTAACGCTTGCGGATCGAATTGCGCACCACCACGCGACGAGCCTGTCGACTATCGAGGCGACCTCGCTCAACGCGTCGCGAGTGATCAGCGAATTTGCGGACTACTTTAAGTCGGGGGTCGAGGACCCACCCGGAAAGTATGCCGGATATGTGGTTTCGATGGCCAAGGCACCTGATGCAACGTCAGACTTGATTTCACATCTTGACGTCCAGGGAATCCGATACGGGTTTGCGGCCGGTGACCAGTCCGTGCGTGGGTTTGTTTACAAGGATGCGTCAGAGGGAGCGTTCCAGATTTCGAAAGGAGACCTGGTAATTCCATCAGCGCAACCACAAGCCAGGCTTGTCAAGGCACTCTTTGAGCCGATGGCCGTTTTGGAAGATTCGCTCACGTACGACATCACGGCGTGGGCACAACCGTATGCATATGGCGTCCCAAGTGTTGCCACGTCGGACGCGGTACGCTTAGGTGAACGGCCCGCATCCATAACAACCGCAGTGGAAACGGACGGTGAGCCGTATGCCTATGTCGTTGAGTGGAAAAGCGTGCGGGACCAGAAGTTCGTGGCGGCCTTACTCCGAGCGGGTGTGAATATCCGGATGGCTTCACGACCGTTTGAGATTGATGGGCATCGGTTTGGTCATGGAACGGTCGTCATTACGCGTGCCGGGAACGATGACGTTGGCGATCAGCTGGATGCTCTCGTGTCGAAGGCCGCAAACGACTTTGTCCAACCAGTCACAACGGTTCGGAGCGGATTTGTTGGCGACGGTTCGGATTTCGGATCAGGTGCATTTCAGTTTATCGATGCACCGAGTATCGCGGTCCTTGGCGGCGAGAGAGTCTCTTCGAGTTCGCTTGGACAGATCTGGCATTACTTTGACCAAGTCCTGGAGTATCCGATTACGATCATTCCCGCGGAGAATTTCGGCGGCACCAGTTTAGCAGACTATGATGTTATCGTGATGCCAAGTGGCAGTTATGGTCGTGCGTTGCCGGACGAACAGCTGAAGGACCTGACCGAATGGCTACGGAGTGGCGGGCGGCTGGTCGCCATTGATCGGGCTGTTAGTTTCCTTGCAGGGA
>RCNE010001566.1_pt1 | contig 12367 bp, 12 predicted proteins | sample 2041361 | NCBI WGS metagenome assembly RCNE01 (sample SAMN09708229, study PRJNA481090) | Marine sediment metagenome, whole genome shotgun sequencing project.
GTGCCGTTGGCGGGCGATATACAGGTCGGTGGCCTCACGCTCGGCCAGGCCGAGACCGCGGTCGAAAAGGGCCTTCGACGGTACGACCGGTTCGTTCGGGCGAACCTGATCATCAGCTTGCTCGACGGCCATGCGGCGGTCGTTGTTGGGGCCGTGGCGAAGCCCGGCCGGGTCAAAGTGAGCCCTGGGACCACGCTGGCGGATCTGCTTGCACAAGCTGGCGGCGTGTTGATGGGCCAGTCCGAATTCATACCAACGCGGCTGGGCGATTTGGAGCTCGCGCGCCTCGTACGGGACGGTGAGGCGCTGCCCGTCAGCCTGCCTCTCGCCATGGAGGGGGACACCAGGCACAACGTTCGCGTCCGTTCGGGCGACCAACTCTTCGTTCCACCGATCACCAAGAATGCCATCATGGTGCTGGGCGAGGTAGGCCGACCGCAGCCCATGGCGTACCGCAAGGGCATTCGGCTGACCGAGGCGCTGGCGCGCGCCGGCGGGATCAACATGGCCCGAGCCGATCGGAAAGACATTCGGATCGTGCGAGGTCCGCTCACCGAACCACGCGTCTACACGACCAACCTGAAGGCATTGACGAGTGGCGATGCTACCGATGTCGAGCTGTGGCCAGGGGACATCATCTGGGTCACCAAGACCTGGTACGCGACCACAGCGGACGTGATGAGCGGGCTCTCGGAGATCATCTCGCTCGCGAATACCGCTGCGATCCTCGCTCTCGCCTACGGCGTTGGCGGCACTGCCAGGTAATGCGTCAAGCCCTATTTAGACGCCTGCTCGGTCCCAAGGTGGAGACCGAGGAGATTGATCCGCACACGGTGCAAGGCGGGCTCCTGAAGTCGGAGGAGGCGCTGGTGGACGGCGCTGCGCAGACTCGCATCGAGCAGTTCACGGCCGGTCGCGTCTGCAGCCGGATCGCCCTCGGCCGACTTGGCGTTGCGGCGACGACGCCCGTCCTACGTGGGGAAGATCGAGCGCCGATCTGGCCGCCTGGCTTCATTGGCAGCATTTCGCATACCGACACCTGGTGCGCTGCCGTGGTGGCGCGAACCGAGGACATTCGTTCGCTTGGCATCGATTTGGAATCGTCGACGCCCTTGAAGGAAGCACTCCTCAAACGGGTTTGCACGCCCAAGGAGCGCGACTGGTTGCACCAGCTGCCCGCGCCCGGTGTGACCGGCAAAATCCTCTTCAGCGCGAAAGAAGCGGTCTACAAATGCCAGTATCCGCTCAGCAATCAGTTCCTCGGTTTCCACGCCGTCGAGGTCGAGCTCGGCGAGGACTCGTTCCAGGCGGTTTTTCAACAGGAGGCCGCTGGGTTTCAACCCGGCGACGTGGTGTCGGGCCGCTACCTCGTCGAAGAGGGGCTGGTGGCTACGGCCTGTGAGCTCCCTCGATGAGCGGCGAGGATCTCACGGTCATCATCGACGTACCGCGAGGCAGCTTCATCAAGCGGGATGACGACCGAAATCTCGATTTCGTTTCGCCGATCCCGTGTCCATTCAACTACGGCCATGTGCCGGGCACCCTCGCCGAAGACGGCGAGGCGCTGGACGCCGTGGTTCTGGGTCCGAGATTGCCGCTGGGCAGCACCGTGGCGTGTACCAAGAGAGCCCGGGTCGACTTCCTCGATGGCGGAAGGTTCGACCCGAAATGGGTCTGTGCCGACGCTCCACTCAGCCGCTTCCAACACCTACAAGTAGCCGGGTTCTTTCGCTGCTACGCCATCGCCAAGCGCCTGATCAACCGAATTCGCGGGAAGCAGGGCCCGACGCGCTACCGCGGCTGGATCTAGCAGCTCTCGCAGTGCAGACTTCCTCATCCGCTTGGGTGAGTCGATCGACATACGAATCTCGTCGTCGCTGGCGTCGATTGACGCGCACGCCTGGGATCAATTGGTCGGAGAAGACGATCCCTTCGTCGAGCACGCGTTTCTGTCGCTGCTCGAAGAAAGCGGATCCGTTGGGCGAGGCTCGGGCTGGGAGCCAACGCACGTCACCGCCTGGCGCGGCAAGCGGCTCGTAGGCGCCTTGCCGCTCTATTTGAAGACGCACAGCTACGGCGAGTACATCTTCGATTGGGGCTGGGCCGATGCGGCCTCGCGATTGGGGCTTGGCTACTACCCCAAATTGGTCTCCATGGTGCCGGTCACGCCGGTCACGGGGCGGCGCTTCCTCTTCGCAGCGGACGAAGATCCGGCCGAGGTGGTGCGCCGCTTGATCGACGGCTGCCACGAGGTTGCAGAGTCGACGCGGGCATCGTCGATCCATCTTCTTTTTTTGACCCCCGAAGAGCAAGACTGGGTTGCACGCGACGGTCGACTGATGAGTCGGCTCTCTTTTCAGTTTCACTGGCGGAACGAGGGCTACGATGATTTCGAAGACTTCGTGGGCAATTTCCGTTCTTCGATGCGAAAGAAGCTACGAAAAGAGCGTCGAGTTGCAGCTGAGGCCAAGCTCCAGATCGAGGAGCATCGCGGTGACCAGCTCAGCGTAAAAGATTGGCTGGCCCTCGAGCGCCTCTATCGCGCGACCTGCGGCCGCAAGGGCTCCCATCCTTATCTGACGCCCGCGTTCTTCGAGCTCGCGCCATCCCGGCTCGATGGCTCGCCGCTGGTGTTCCTCGCCAAAGACGAGGGCCGCATCGTCGCCGCCTCGATCAATTTCGCAAAAGGCGGGCACCTCTACGGACGCTACTGGGGAGCGACGCAACGGCACGACATGCTTCATTTCGAGCTCTGCTACTATCGTCTCATCGAGCATGCGATCGACCATCGGATGCGCCGCTTCGAAGCCGGGGCACAGGGCACACACAAGCTGAGGCGCGGATTGATGCCTGTTCCGATCCACAGCGCGCATTGGATTCGTAACCCGGTGCTGCAGCAAGCGGTCGCCGATTTTCTGCCAAGGGAGGCAATTTCGGTACAACAGCAGATCAGCGAGCTCCGTCACCACGGCCCCTTTCGGCGCCATGGGGACGCGGACCTAAGGCCAAACCGGGCCTCCGGATGACTCTGCTCTTCGTCTACGCCGGGATTGCGCTGAGCGTGTCGTTTCTGTGTTCGATCCTCGAAGCGGCACTACTGAGCGTCACTCCTTCTCATCTTGCAAAGCTCGAGCAAGATCGACCCAAGGTTGGCGGGAGGTTGCGCGCTCTCAAGGCGCGCGTCGACAGACCACTCGCTGCAATTCTGACGCTCAACACCACCGCGAACACCGTCGGCGCGGCGGGGGTCGGCGCCGAAGCGCAACGCCTGTGGGGTTCCGAGGTCTTGGCGATCACCTCGGCCGCGTTGACCCTACTCATCCTTTTTCTCTCCGAGATCATTCCCAAAACGCTGGGCACCATGTACTGGCGACGTTTGGCCGGCTTCATGTCGACGGTCTTGCCGCCTTTGATCTTGGTCTTGCTACCGCTCGTCTGGCTCTCCGAAAAGCTGACCGGCTTTCTCAAGCGACGGCAGGGTGCAGAGAAGATCTCGCGCGAAGAATTCGCGGCCCTGGCGCGCGTCGGTGGAGAGCAGGGGGTCTTCGACAAATCGGAGATGAGAATACTCCGCAATCTGTTTCACTTCGGCTCGCTAAGGACCAGAGACATCATGACGCCCCGCACCGTGATGTTTTCGCTCGAAGAAAACACGACTGTCCGAGATGCGATCGCCGCGCGCGGCTCCATGGTTTTCTCGCGGATTCCGATTTGGAAGAAAACCTCCGACGAAATGACGGGATACATCTTGAAAGACCAGCTTTTTCTTCGCGCGGCGCGCGACGAGCTGGATATTCCAATTCGCAGCTTTGCCCGAGAGGCTTTGATGGTCCCCGACACCCTTCCGCTGCCCGCTCTTTTCGAGAAGCTCCTCGACCATCGAGAGCACATTGCTGTGGTGGTCGACGAGTACGGTGGTGTGGATGGCGTCGTCACCATGGAGGACGTTCTCGAAACGCTCATTGGGCTGGAAATCGTCGACGAGATGGACTCGGTCAAGGACATGCGCGCGATGGCTCGCGCCAAGTGGGAAGCTCGGGCCAAGCACATCGAGAGCAATGCGCCAGGCCCCGCCAAGCTCGTGAATTCCCCGGAGCGCTGATGAAAGCCTCGCTGACAGGTGGCGGGCTTCCTGGCTCGGCTCTCGCGCGATGGCTCTACGCTCTCAAACCGGCGAGCTGGCCCAAACTCTTCGTACCCGCCGCCTTCGGCCAGTTGATCGGAGCGAATCCGTCCGCTGGGCTCGACCTCCGGGCGCTCGGATGGGGGCTCGGTTTCACCGTGCTTGGGCTCGGCTTCATCGTCTTGCTCAACGATTGGGGCGACCGCGAGGTCGATGCGATCAAGCGAAGGATGTTTCCCGATGGCTGCTCCCCCAAAACCATTCCCGATGGCATCCTCGATGCCAGGGCGGTCGGGATTGTAGGGCTCCTCTTTGCTGGTGCCACACTGCTCGTCGCCGCCGGTGCAGAGCTCGCACTGCGACGGCCGCTGGCATTCGAAGCGGGGCTCATGAGCATGTTGGTCTTCGTCGCATACACGCTCCCGCCGCTCCGTTTGAACTACCGAGGCGGGGGCGAGCTCTTGGAGATGTTCGGTGTCGGCATGGCGCTCCCCCTCTATAACAGTTACCTGCAGTCGGGCGCCCTGACGCCGAGTGTCTGGCTCTGGGTCGCCGGGTTCTCGCTACTCAGCCTTGGGAGCGGCGTCGCAAGCGGCTTGTCCGACGAAGAGAGCGATCGAGCTGGAGGAAAGCGCACCTTCGCCTCTGTCTTCGGGAACGGCGCCGCTCGCAGGCTCACCGAAGCCTGCGTTTTGTTGGGGGCGGCGGTTTGGCTGGGCGCCTCAGCTGCGAAACCGCAATGGTTGCCGCTCTGGGCCGTCGCGCCTGCCGTGGCGATCCTCGTGTGGAACCTCATTGCAATGCGAAAGGTGAGCAATGATGCCGTCACAAACGCATTTCGAGCGCAAGGCGAGTACAAACGTTTCCTTCATCGCGCAATTTGGCATAGTACGACGGTGGCCACTCTGCTCCTTTGGCTGCGACTGGGATTGACATGACCGCGCGCGCGATAGACGAAACGATTTCCCCATTGCTCGAAATCGAGGCCAGGATTGAACGAACCCGGTTCGGCGCACTGAGCCTCGATCCTGCTCGTGCGACCGCAAGCTCGCCAACCGAACTGGTGTCTGCCCTGGCCGACTCGCGACAGTTGCCGCACCTGGCTTCGGCGGCCTCGGCGGTCGCCGAGGCACAGCTTCGCAGCTTTCCCGAGAATCTTTTCTGGGATTTCGATTTCTACTTGGCATCGATCCACCGCGACGCAGCGGCGGCCTCTGACTACGCGAGCTATCTCGAGGAAGTCACGCGCATCACCGTCGGCTTGATGACACTTCACGGTCAGCAGTCGGTGATTCGGTTTCGGTACGTGCACGACTTCATGTATGGCTTCGACTGGGCTCGCTGGGTTCGTCGCGACCCTGACGAACGCAGTGAAATCGAACCATTTGGCATCGACTTCTTGCGGCACACGGAGAGCCGAGGTCGCGACATTCTGACTTTGATCAAGGCAGACGATGACTGGTACCCGAAGCTAGCCGACGGCGCTGCGCGAAACCCGTTTCCTTTTTCGCGCGAGCCAGAAGAAGAACTTTCGCTCTATCGACTGCTCGCCGAACGAAACTGCATTCCCGTAGAAGCATGGCAGCTCGACGGCCAAGCCGACGCCAGTCGAGATTTCGATGCGCTTCGTGAAGATCTAGCTGCATCGCTCGGCCTGAGCGGCTAGGCGGCTAGAAGCAGCGCGAACACCCAGAGCCCGACCAGGAGGTTGAGTGCGATGCTCGACCACCACGCGGCCCGAAAAGGGTCTTCGGCGCGCGCGCCGGCCAGGAGGGGCAGAAGCGGCGCGATCGCCACGGCGGCCTTTGCCGGAATCGAAACGGAAGGCGTCCAAAGGAACACCGCAAGCGCGGCAAACGCGATGCCTGCGGATGCAAAACGCCGCGCGGAGCGCATCCCGTGCCGAACGGGCCAGGTCTGCTTTTGGGCCGCGGCGTCGTCCTCGACGTCCGGGAGGGCGGTGAGCACGTTGCTACAGACGCCCAGGAGCGCGGCTGGACCGATTACCCAGCCCGGCGCGAAAACGACTTCGGTCTGCAGGTAGTAGCCGAGCGAAGGAAGGCCGACGCCGACTCCGATACCCTGCAGCAGCTCGCCGCCGCCGCGGTAGCTCAGGCGAACAGGGTTGAAACTATAGAGCCACATCAGGAGCAATGCCGCGAGTGCGTAAAACGGCGTCAGGCTGCGCCCGAGAAAAACGAGCCCACAGGAGTAGAGCAGGAGCAGCAGCGCGGCGGATTGAGCGGCGCGTTGGACCTGCCTCGCGCTGAGCTTGCCTTCGGGAATCACGCCCGAGCCGCCAGAGAGCAGGGTGCGCTGGCCGCTGTCCGCTTCGTGGTCCGCGAAGTCGTTCGCGAAAACCACGAACAGATGATCCAACCCGCCCCAGAGCATTGCGGCGGCCAGCCACCGCCAGCTGAAGCGTCCGGTGACGTGCCAAGCAGCGACCTGTCCCAGGACCAAGGGCACGGCGATGTTGACGTGTGCGAGCGGGCGGGACGCTTGGATCCAGCTCTTCATTCCGGTCACGTCCCTCGATATCACGTTTCGATCCTGCTAGGTCTGCGAGGTGTACGCGCCCATCGCGGAGCCTCTCACGCGGCAGGTTCAGTTTTTCACCGGCAAGGGAGGGGTGGGCAAGTCTACCGTCCTCGCGGCGCTGGCGACGGCTGCGGCGCGCGCGGGAAAGCAACCGCTAATCGTCGAGCTTGGGACGCACAGCTCGTCGTCGCACCTGTTTCACGGTCCGGACGTCGGATACCGGCCGTCGGAGGTCGCGCCAGGCGTCCACGCCACCCGAGTTGAATTCGAGCCGGCGCTCATCGACTACATCACCTCGCGGCTCAAGCTTCGACCCATCGCGAGCCTGGTTGCGAAGAACACCTCGCTGCGCCGTTTGTTCATGGCGGCTCCCGGCGTGGATGAGATTGTGACGCTACATCGCGTGGCGCAGCTCGCGGCCGATGAGCGCTGGGGCCCCATCCTGGTCGACCTCGAATCCACCGGGCACGCACTGATGTTCTTCGATCTGCCGAGCGTTCTCGAGGTGTTTCTCAAGGACGGCCCTCTGCGCCAGGTCGTCGATAGCGCAACCAAGCTGCTTGCCGATGAGCAACGATGCGCCATCCACATCGTCACCGTGCCCGAGCCTCTGGCCGTCAACGAAACGATCCAACTTCATGCCCAGCTCCGCAAGCGCGAAGACTTGCACCTGGGCTACTTGTTCATCAACCGCGTCCCGCGCGCCTGGCTCGACGAGGAAGAGACGCAGCTCGTGAAGAACGAGCTCGCCGGGGGGAGCGCCGGTCGGCCTTGGGCGCCCAACCTGGCGCTTGCGCAATACCTCGCCCAGCGCCGACTGACGGCCGAGAGATGCATGCAGGGGCTTCACCACGACATCGACCTTCCGACGATGACCTTCGAGGCACAGCACGAGGGTAGCGCCGCGATCATCGCGGGGCTTTCAGCCACCATCGAACGAGCGGGGATCCGATGATCGCGCTTTCAGACGACTGCCGGTTGGTGTTTTGCGTCGGCGTCGGCGGCGTAGGCAAGACCACCTTTGCAGCCGCCCTCGCGCTTGGAGAGGCCTTGCGTGGGAAGTCGGTCCTCGTCCTGACGGCCGATCCAGCGCGTCGCTTGGCGGACGCGCTCGGCATTCGTGGCCTCTCCGACCAGGCTTCCGACATTCCGCTGCCCGCAACTACCGGTGGTGCGCTCGCCGGAGAGCGCTGTAAAGGCGAGCTTCACGCCGCCATGTTGGAGACCAAGGCAAGCGCGGATGAGATCATTCGACGCGCCGCCCACGATGAAGCGAGGGCGCAGCGAGTGCTCGACAATCGGATTTATCAAGCGTTCTCCAACACGCTCGCGCGCTCGCATGCCTATGCTGCGATGGAGCGCGTTCACGAAGCAGTCCACGATTCGCGCTATGATCTGGTCGTCGTGGACACACCACCGGCGCAGAGCTCGATCGAGATTCTCGACGCGCCGGCGCGTCTGGTGAGCTTCCTCGATCAGCGCGTCGTTCGATGGTTTCTGCAGGCCTCCGATGAGTCGCCGCAGCTACGCGGTGGCGCGATTGCACAGGGGCTCCTGCGAATCGTGGCTGGACAATCCCTCGTTTCTGCTCTCACCGAGTTCCTCACCGAGATGGCGTTCCTGCGGGAAGGGTTCTCCGAGCGGGCCAAGGAGGTCCGGGATCTGATGCGGTCGCCGAGCACCAGCTTTGTACTCGTGTCGTCCGCGGATTCGCTCGGTATCGAGGCTGCAAAGTCCGTTGCCGCAGAGGTCCGGAGCCGGGATTTCGCGCTCGCTCATGTGGTGTTCAACCGCGCGTTCATTCCGGAAGCCACCCGTTCCTCTGCCGATCCGGTCAACTACCCAGAGAGGCTTGCTGCGCTTGCCCCCAAGCTCGAGCGAATGCGCGCGCTGCTGACCGCGGAGGAAGAGCAGAAGCGTTCAAACATCGTCGCGTTCTGCGACGAACATGGCGTCGGGGCCTGGTCTCTCCCCGAGGCGAGGCGGCCCCTTGGAGACCCTTCCGCCTTGGCCACCTGGATCGAGCAGGCGAGACCCTTTTCGCACAGCACGTAGCGTCCACCGGTGGTTTCGTGCAATCCTCCGGCCCAGCGAGAGGCGTCATGGAGCACATCATCAAGCACAACCTCAGCCCGGAGCTGGCGAAGAAGGCCGCGGATAAAGCCGCGGAGCACTACACCAAGAAGTGGGAGAAGTACGACGCGAAGTCGACTTGGGTGACGGACAGCAGGGCCGAAATCACGTTCCACGTCAAAGGTGTTCACGTCGCGGCAACGGTCGACATGCAGCCAGGGCAGGCCGTGATCGAAATGCAGAAGGTCCCGTTTCTTCTCCGCCCGTTCAAGAACATGGCGCTCGATGTCGTCCAGCGAACGATGGAGAAGTGGATCGAGAAGGCACAGAACGGCGAGCTCGGCTGACGTCGGTCAGGGGCCGTGCGCGCTCAGCGCTCAAGCGCTGACGAACTGCTTCAAGGCAGCGTCGCCGTGTACGCTGCGGAGCTTGCGGAGGGCAAGCGCCTGCAGCTGACGAATCCGCTCCCGACTGAGCCCGAATTCCCGCCCGATTTCAGCAAGCGTGTGCGACTCCTTCTCGCCGATGCCGAAGCGCATCCGAATGATTCGCTGCTCGCGCGGGTTCAGCGCTTCGAGTGCGCGCTCGACCGATTTCGAAAGATCCTCGCCGATCACCGTATCCATCGGCGTTCCGGCCTCTTCATCCGCGATCAAGTCCCGGAGCTCGCTGTTGCCATCGTTGCCAACCGGCATTTCCAGCGACACCGTGTCCCGTGAGATCATTAGAAGGTTCGCCACCTGATCGGTCGGAAGCTTCATCCGCGTTGCGATCTCCGCGGCGCTGGGCTCTCGGCCAAACTCGCCCGTGAGCTTGCGAGTCATGCCGGTGACCTTCGTGAGTAGCTCGCACGCGTGAACCGGTATGCGGATCGTTCGAGCCTGGTCCGTCGTTGCACGCGCCATCGACTGGCGAATCCACCACGACGCATAGGTCGAGAGCTTGTAGCCGCGACGGTAGTCGAACTTATCGATCGCGCGCATCAGGCCCATGTTGCCTTCTTGGATGAGGTCCATGAAAGGCAGGCCCCGCTTCAGGTACTTCTTCGCAATGGCGACGACCAGTCGGAGGTTGGCTTCGACCATTTCCGATTTCGCGCGTTCGACGTCGGCGTGTGCCGTCGTGGTGACTTCCTGGAGCTTGCGAAGCTTGTTCGCCGTGAGCCCCGAGTCAGCCTCCGCCTTCTTTCGAGCGTTGGTTCCTTCCCCGCACGATTGCACGTACGAATCGAGCGCGCAGATCACCGCTTCGAACGATGGCTCGATGACCGCTTCGCGGACGGCAAGGTCCTGAGTGGAAACGCGTTCACAAACCTCGCTGAGGTCGTCCAGGTGCAGCTTGGCCTCGAGGATCGCGTCGTAGATGGTCTGGCGACCCTTTTCGATCTGGCGGGCGAGCTCCACTTCCCCTTCCCGCGTGAGGAGGCTCACAGCGCCCATCCAATCCAGATAGGTTTGCACCGGCTCTGCGCTGAGGAGGTTGGTCTTCTCGGCCGGCTTGGCGGAGCGACGGCGATCCGCTCGTCGGTTCTTGCCTTGCTTGACCGTCACCTCGACACCTGCCGCCTCGAGTCGCCGCAGCAACTTCCGAACGTTCCCCTGCGTAGCTCCCATCCCAGCGATGACCGCTGACGCTTCGTCGTAGGTGATCCAACCCCGCGCTTTCACGGCATCGATGACTTCATCCATGGTTACGTTGTTGCTAGAAGTTTGTGCTGACATTGGTATTTCGTTCGCCTCTCTAAGCGTGTGGTACCACCCAACTGGAAAAGTAGCAACCATATGATCAAAAAAATATATAAATACTGTGAACGCGGCATCACCGTTGGATATCTCACATTTACGGAGTAGCTGATTGAACCCTCATTCATTTTCCAGTTGCCCCTTGTTGTAGGCACCCTCTAGGATTCGCGGGGATGTCCGAGCAGCGCTACCCAGTCTTGCGTCCGAAGGCCGATACGAAGTCGGAGACGTACCAGGCCAATCGCGAGGGGAATCTCTCTGCGCTCGCCGGCGTCGGGGAGGCACTGGCCATCGCCAACGGCGGCGGCGGCGAGAAGTACGTGAAGCGCCATCTCGCGCGTGGTCGAATCCTTCCGCGCCAGCGCATCGAGATGCTCCTCGATCGTGACAGCTACTTCCTAGAGATCGCTGCCCTGGCCGGTCACGGCATGAAAGGGGAGGTGAGCGGCTCGTCCGTCGTCGGCGGCGTAGGCTTAGTAAGCGGCGTCGAGTGCTGTATCACTGCAAGCGAGGCAACCGTGAAGGGCGGAGCGATTACGCCCATCAGCATGTTGAAGAGCGGGAGGCTTGCGGAGATCTGTGAGCAGAACCGCTTGCCGGGCATTGCGTGCATCGAGTCCGCCGGTGCAGATTTGCCCAAACAGGATCAGATCTTCGTTCCGGGCGGCGCCGGCTTTCGCCATCTCACGCAGCGATCGGAAAACAAGATTCCGACCATTTGTTTGGTCTTTGGAAGCTCGACCGCCGGCGGGGCGTACATGCCGGGCATGAGCGACTACGTGGTGATGGTCAAAGAGCAGGCGCAGGTCTACCTCGCAGGTCCACCTCTGGTGAAGATGGCAACCGGCGAAGAAACCGACCACGAAGAGCTCGGCGGGGCGGAAATGCACTCCGTAATCAGCGGCGTTTCCGATTACCTCGCCGAGGACGAAGTCGATGCAATTCGTCTCGGGCGTGAAATCGTGGCGCACTTCCAGTGGCAGAAGCGAGGCGGGTTTCGGCCTCGCCCGGTCGAGGCGCCGATTTACGACGCCGAGGAACTACTGGGCATCGCTTCGTCCGATGTTCGGGTTCCCTTCGATCAGCGTGAGGTCATTGCGCGAATCGTCGACGGCTCCAGGTTCAGCGAATTCAAGCCGCTCTATGGCAAAACCATGCTTTGCGGCTGGGCTCACATTCACGGCTTCCCCGTCGGCATCGTTGCCAACAACGGTACCATCTTCAGTGACAGCGCCAACAAGGGAGCGCAGTTCATCCAGCTCTGCAATCAAAGCGACATCCCGCTCGTGTTTCTGCAGAACACCACCGGATTCATGGTTGGGAAGCAGTACGAGCAGAATGGGATCATCAAGCACGGCGCCAAGATGATCAACGCGGTGTCCAACAGCACGGTCCCGGCGATCACCATCATGACTGGCTCCAGCTATGGCGCCGGCAACTACGCGATGATGGGTCGTTCTTATCGTCCGCGTTTTCTCTTTACTTGGCCCAACCACAAGATCGCGGTCATGGGCGGCAAGCAGCTTGCCGGGGTGCTCGACATCATTCAACGCGGTGCCGCGGCCAAGAAGGGTATCGAGGTCGACGAGAAAATGCTCGAGGTCGCCAAGATGATGACCGAAAAGCAGATCGAGGATCAGTCGACTGCCCTCTACGCCACAGCTCGGCTCTGGGATGACGGCATCATCGACCCGAGAGACACGCGCTCCGTGATCGCGATTTGTCTTTCGTCCGCGTATAACGCTCCCGTCGAAGGGACCACTTCATGGGGCGTGTTTCGCCACTAAGGAGAGCAGGAGCGGTGACCACGACGATTCAGAAGATCCTCGTCGCCAACCGTGGCGAAATCGCGCGTCGGATCATGCGCACCTGCCGCAAGATGGGCATC
>RCNE010001569.1_pt1 | contig 12341 bp, 13 predicted proteins | sample 2041361 | NCBI WGS metagenome assembly RCNE01 (sample SAMN09708229, study PRJNA481090) | Marine sediment metagenome, whole genome shotgun sequencing project.
CTGTCCACAAACGTTCCACACGCGCATGGCCGATGATGCAGTCGTTGAACGCCGGTTCATGCGCTTCGAAACCTGTGCCCTCAATCACTCCGAACATTGTCATCTTCCTTTATGATCCCAAGCCTTTGCGTCCCCATTGCGGGGCTGGTCGTTGGTTGCCCGGATGTCTTGGGTCAGGTCCCCAGATCGCTTGATACGTATCAACAGCCATACCGCGTTTTTGGAGAATGAAGAACAGACAAACAATTGTGATCCACCACATGATCAAAGCCAACCACATCCGGCGAGGCCATTCGTCTCCCACAATCCAACGACAATTGTTATCGCTGCCAGGAGCAACAGTCTCGGCAAAATGTAGGTTGCTCAACAAAGGCACCAGCACCGCAACAAAACCGGATCTTTTTGTTGTTAGGCTGACTTCCATCTGGTCAGGGACATAGTTCATATCGCGCACGACCTGTAAAATCCATTCGCGTGTTGTTTTTGATACGGGGCTATCCTTTTTCAGGGCCCGCGAAACAGTCATGCGGGACACGCCCGCTATGCGCACGACATCCCGCATGGTCACTATTGAACCGCCATTTCCGGATTGCGACACCCTGGGTCCCTTGATTGTTGTCGTCACAATCTGGGTCAAGGTGTCGCTGGATACAAGTGTTTAGCGGTTAAGCGCATCAACCCCAGAGAACCGGAATGCTTCAGTTTCCAGTGCATTGAGCTCCTCTGCGCTCATTTGATCATGAGCTATCGTAATACGGCCGAGGAAAACCAAGGGCAGGTCATCGGCACGGCTTTCCAGATCGGCCTTGATCGCCTCAGCGGTTGCAGCACCGACATCGTCGCCCATCCGCATAGGCGTAGCATCCAACTCACCGCGACGAATGGCTTCAAGCTCAAGGCCCGTGCCACCCCATCCTGTCGAGAATATCTCTTTCTCTTTACCCATCGCAAGTTGCGCTTCTACCGAGCCCATTGCCATAGCAGTGTTGGCATTGTGGATAATCTTGGCTTCGGGGTAAGCTTGCATGATCAGGGATGTCCCCTCAAAGCCGCCTTCGGTCTGGTATTCACCATAGTGTTCGTAGGCGGTGGTCCAGTTCCCTTTTTCCTCAACACAAGCTTTGAAATCACCGGAGCGCTGGTTGTCGGTGATGCCCGGAATACCGCGATTCATCGCCATTGTAATGTCGTTGCCAAGACGACCCAACATGTAGTCACACATGGTTAGGGCACCTGCGGCAGACGAAAAGTCGAACCAAACATCAGGCTGGTTTTCCAAGTATTTCAGCGGCGTGTGAAAGGCCCACACATATGTCCCGAACCCATCGTTACCAGCCAGCTTGTCGATGTTGTCAGCCTGAATGGCCAACTCGGACGGGCCAAAAATGACGTAGTCATAAAGGTCCGCATCTTGCTCAACTTGGCTCGCGTATGTCGCTTGCAACGAATGCTCTACCTGACGGCTGGCAAATTGGGTTGTTTCATAGGTTATGCCCAACTGGTCCAACCGCTTGGTCATCGCCAGATAGTTGCGTGCCCAGAAATCGGACGTATCCGCAGACGGATAGATCAGTGCGATCTGCACAGGCTTATCCATCGTTCCCGTAAACGGGACAGCATCAGTACCGACCACCGCTTGCAGGGCTTCCAGTTTACCTTCGGCGTTCACTTCGCTCGGCACCCAGTAGTCGCGATCTGCAATCCCTGCTGTTTCCTTGAGCGGCAAATGTCCATCCGCCATCGCGGCGCCTGCAAACACGACACTTGTCACCAGTGCCGTTGTCATAAATAGTTTCATCTTGGTTCCTCCCTTTGCATGAGTGCGGAGTCATCGGTCGGTGTCGGGATGCACCCCGACCCGACCACCCCGCATTTAGTATCTGGCTACCCGCTTTGATTTGGGTTGCCAGCCGTCAGTGTTCCAATCGCAAAGAGCGCGATCAGCACACCAATGAGCCCCGCGCAAAAGCGCAGCATTTTTCGTCCTTCTGGCGTTGCAAGACCAGCAAATAGCCCGTTCGCACCGTCGCGATCCTTCTTTTGCATCCAAGTGTACAAGGCGACCGAACTGATGATCACAACGCCTGATGCGACAGACTGCCAAAAGAACTCGATACGCAATGTCACCAGCGCATTGATCATCATCGACAACAACAACACACCGGCGAGCGAGCCCACAATCGCAGCACGCCCACCAAACAGTGACGTGCCACCCACAACCACAGCCGCAATAACATGCAGGTTAAAGTAAGGTGCTGAGGTTGCTTGGATCGCGTTCAGCTTACCCGTCAGCATGACACCGGCCAGCGCGGCACAGGCCCCGCAAAGCACATAGGCGTAGACCTTGTGCCGATTTACAGAGATGCCCGTGAGTTCCGCCGCTTCGGGATTTGATCCGATGGCAATCGTGTAGCGGCCAAAATAGCTGCGGGTCAGTAGCAGATAACCAGCGATCATCGTAGCGAGTCCAATAAGAACTGGGATCGGCACGAAACCCGGGATCTGCCCACGCCCGATGTCCGTCAAGAAGTCAGGGAAACGCGCCAACACCAGTCCCTTGGCCAGCACAAGTGCAAAGCCGCGGTAAACAAGGTCCATCGCCAGTGTTCCGATCAAATCCGGGACATTAAAACGGGTGATGATCAAACCGTTGATCAGCCCCATGACCGCGCCAAGGGCAATCGCAATCGGCACGGCCACATAAACCGAGAACCCGTATTGTTTGATCAAAAAGGCCATGATGATACCCGACAGCGCCGCGATGGAGCCAATCGACAGGTCAATTCCGCGCTGGGTGATAACAAAGGTCATTGCCATCGCCATTGGCATGTAGAGGGCAGCGTCCAGCAAGATAAGGTTAATGTTCGTCGTGCGAAAATAGCGCGCGGGTTCAACGATACCCATAAACACCAGAATGGCGAGGATCATGACCATCGGTCCGATGATCGCGATATAAGGCTCTATCCGCTCGGTTACGCTACGCGGGTTTGTATTTGTCGCAGCCATCAGGCGGCCTCCTCTGCGCCGACAATCATGCCGAGCACTTCTTGTGTGTTGCTGTCTGCTGTCTTGACTACGCCTACACATTGGCCACGCCGCTGAACGTGAATGCGGTCCGACACTTGGAAAACATCATCCAATGAGTGGCTGATCAGAATGACCGCCAACCCTTGTGCCTTGACCGTCTCAATCAACTTGAGGGTCCGCGCGGTTTCCTGTGGCCCCAAGGCGGCTGTTGGCTCATCCATCACCAAAACCCGAAGCCCTTCATGATAAACTGCACGTGCGATAGCAACGGCCTGACGCTGTCCGCCAGACAGGCTTTCGGTCGGGGCATCCATTGACTTGAGGGTCACGCCCAGCCGCTCCAACAAGACGCGCTCCGTCTCAGTTCGCATTTTTTTGTTGTCCAGTATCGTGATGCCAAACACGCTGCGTGTCAGTTCATTGCCCAAAAACATATTAGCGGCCGGATCAAGATGATCTGCCAGAGCAAGCGTTTGATAAACTGCGTCAATCCCCAGCTCGATGGCCTCGGCATGGTTTGAGAAAGCCACCGGCGCGCCGTCCAGCGATATTTGCCCGCCTGAAGGCTGATAGACCCCCGTCAGCACCTTGATCAGCGTCGATTTCCCAGCGCCGTTGTCGCCGACAATCGCCAACACCTCGCCTGCATAAGCATCAAGATCAACATTCGACAGTGCCGTAACGCCGCCAAATCGTTTGCTGATCCCGCGCATTTGAACAAGTGCATTGCTCATGGTTGTCCTCCTCGTACAAGCTTGGAAGGATGTTGAAACACGCTTCGGCTCACTGTACTTAAATCGAAATTCTCCACCCAGAATGCCCCGGCACTTTCATGCCGAGACACTCCGGGAGAACGCTATTTTCCCCAGATCGCTGCATAGGCAGCGCGGTAAGGGGAATCGGGATCGAACTGGTTACTGTCACCCAGTTTAGCCAAGCCTTCTTGTGTCACGAGCGCAGGCGACGTCACATAACCGGAACAGGCCTCGCCTTGCACGGCGCGGTTCAGCTCATCCACCAACTGCCACCCTTGCAAATTCAACGGCTCAGCGACTGTGATTGCCTGATACTGCGCACTGCGAATACGTTGGAAGGCAGCCTCAGAGCCGTCGCCAGCAGATCCTGCTAAAGGTGCCCCTTCACCAGCGATACCGGCAGCAGCAAGGGCGGGACCCATGAAATCAAAATACAGATCGTTGATGGCCAGCGCGTGGGTCCAGCTTGCGCCGTATTTCTGTAACAGGCTGGTGGTCAGCGGACCCATCCGGCTGGAGGTGTCAGCAATCGGCGTATCGACGTACTCTAAAACAGTGCCGCCCATCTTCTCGATGGTTTCTTTGATGCGGTCTGCTTTGTCGATCGCGATCTGATAGGTGCTGTCGGTAAAGATCACTACACCCGCATTGTCGCCGCCGCCTTGCATTGCCCATTCAGCCGCCACTTCGGACACTTGCATGGCATCCGTTGAAACATTGGCGAAAATCCCGCCGGGTGCGTCACAGCCGATCTTTGGACCAGAGTGCCAGGCGACCATAGGAATGTCTGCTGCGGCGACGCCCTCCAGAGCCGCCTGCTGCTCAACCGCATCAAAGCCGTTGATGATAATCCCGTCCGGCTGCAAAGCCATAGCCTGACCAATCGCGGCGGTGCGGCCTTGGATCGACCCACCACCATCAAGAACGCGAACGTCCCAACCGATGATTGCCGCTGCTTCTTCGACGCCCGTGGTCACGCCCAAGATTCCACCGTTTTTCAAATCCCCAGCCAATACAACAATCGACTTCCCGTCTGCTGCTGTCGGGCCTTCTGTTGGGCCGTCAAATGGTACCTCTGCGAGTGCCGGAAGACCCAGCCCTGCGACGATGCTACCCACCAAAACAGTATTTAGAAATGTTCTCTTTTTCATGTCATTCTCCCTTTGCATTTTAGTTCTCAACGCTTCTTTTCTGCACCTTTTCGGCGTTGCGCGTACCCTGCGATGCCGATCGCGATCAGCAACGTTACACCGTTGAACAGTGGCTCGACCCAGAACGAACCACCGAATTGCTGAATGCCAGAAATGCCCACAGCCAAAATGGCGACACCGATGATAGTGCCCCAAACATTGACCCGGCCCGGCTTGATTGTTGTCGATCCAAGAAACGCGCCCACAAGTGCGGGGAGCAGGAATTCGAGGCCAACAGAGGCCTGCCCGATCCGCAACTTCGATGCAAGAATCACGCCTGCAAGCGCGGTGAGCGTGCCCGAACACAAAAACGCTCCAATCACATATTTGCGCGTCGGAATTCCGTTAAGCTGTGCGGCTTTCTGGTTGGCACCGATGGCATACAGATACCGGCCGATCGGCGTGTATTCGAGGATCACCCACATCAGAATTGTGATGGTCAATACATAAAACCCCGTAATCGGCAGACCGAACACAAACGTGCCGTTGATTGATAAAAAGCCGTCCGGCAAGACACCAACCATTTGCCGTCCACCCGTGTGCCACAGCGCCAGCGCATACAGGACCGTGCCGGTTCCAAGGGTGGCAATAAAGCTGTCGATCTTGGCGACTTCAACCAACAAACCGTTCAGGAAACCCGACACTGCCCCCAAGATCAGAACGATCGCCACGGCTATCGGCCAGGGCAGCCCGTAAACCGTCTGTAAACTGATGGCGAGAATGTGCCAAAGCACAATCCCGTAACCCACGGTCAAATCAATTCGGCCCGCCGCCATCGGGATCATCGCACCCAATGAGAGCAGCGCGATAATCGCTTTGTCCGATATGATAGCGCGCGCGTTCAACATTGTGGGAAAGGTGTTCGGCAGCAATATTGAGAACAACCCGATGAGAAACACAGTCAGAATGACCAAGCCATAGACAGGCAAGAAACGCACCAGACGCGCGCCAAATGAGAGCCCCTTTAGAGTTGCCTTTGTTGGCTCCAGTGCGCTTGATTCAAGCGATTGCATTTGCGGTATCCCATTGCTGCTGGATATTTCCCGCCGAGGCTGACTGGATTAGGTTTTCGGTGCTCAAGCGCGTGCCGCTTAACTCATCAACAATGGCACCTTGACTAAAGACTATGGCCCGGTGGCAGATCGTGGCGATCTCTTCAAAATCGGTCGAAACCACGATGATCCCCACACCTTCGGCCAATGCGCGATTCAACAGGGCGTAGATTTCCGCCTTGGCCCCGACATCTACGCCGGCGGTGGGGTCTTCGCAGATCAGCAAGGTGCGTTTGGTGGCAAGCCAGCGACCGATCACCACCTTTTGTTGGTTGCCGCCTGACAGCGCCTCAATCGCGAGGCTGGGATCATTTGGGGACAAGCCCAATTCAGCACCTATTATGCTGGCCTGTTCGGCTTCGACCCTTGGCGGCAGTATATTCAGCATCTTGCGACCAATGCCGCTAGGATTGAGGAAAGTGTTCTCGCGGATGGTCAAGTTCATAGCGACCGATTCCTCGGTGCGGTCTTTGGCAACCAGACCAATGCCCGCTTCAAGCGCTTTTTGTGGGTTCGATAAATTAGGCGTCTTGCCGTTCAGCAAGACAGTGCCATCAAAAGGCTCAAGCCCAAACAACGCGCGGCTGATGGCCTCGTGCCCTGCCCCACGAAGGCCGACGAGGCCCACAATCTCATTTCTCACCAGATCAAAATTCAATGGGCCAACGCCCGCGACCTGAAAAGCATCCAGCTTTAGTATGTTTGCACTCGGCGCGTCCGTGCTTTTGACCGTCTCACGTGTCTTGCGACCGACGATCTTTTGCACCAATTCTTCCGGTGTCGTGTGCGCAATATCACGCATTCCCACCATGACCCCGTCGCGTAATACCGCCACGCGGTCGGCCACTTGAAATATCTCATCCAAACGGTGGCTGACGTAGATCATGCCAACACCCTCTTCACGCAAGGGGCGCAAAGCAGAGAAAAGACGTTCAACCTCATCTGCTGGCAAGGATGCGGTTGGTTCGTCCAAAACCAGAAATTCGCTGTCGACTGCAAGGGCCCGTGCGATGGCGACAAGCGACTTCTCGGTGCGCGACAAATCCTCTACCCGTGTAGTGGGATCAAAATCGCAATCAACTTTTTCAAGAGCTTTCGCTGCAAAGGCTTCGACCTCCGCCCAGCGGATCAACCCGTTCTTTCGGGCGAACCCCAGCGCCAAAGCGATGTTTTCCGCGACAGTCATCCATTCGATCAGGCCGAGGTCTTGGTGGATAAACGCCACTTTCTGCCGCTCACCAAATCCAGCCGGGCGGTGTTGATAAGGTTCACCGTCAATCAAGACCCGTCCAGCGTCCGGCTGATGTATACCACCGAGCACTTTTATGAGCGTTGATTTGCCTGCACCGTTCTCGCCCAGAAGGGCGACAACCTCGCCCCTCCCAACGGAAAGCGAGACATCTTTAAGGGCATAGGTGCCGCCAAAGTGTTTTTCTATTCCGTCAAAGAACAGACCCGATTGCAGGTTCTGCATTGCATATCCCCCGAGTTACGGTCAAACCCCCACGTTGAGTTACCCGTAACGTTATGCTATTGTTTGGGAAATTAGGCGTATGTGTCAAGCCTTAAGTTACCGGTAACGTAGATTGAGAAATGTGTCCGATAAAGTCCATAAAAACAATAAGGTAAGCCTTTCACAGGTGGCAAGTGCCGCCGGTGTTTCAAAGATGACCGCAAGCCGAGTCTTAAGAGGCGAAGGTGGCTACTCGGAAAAGACACGTGAACTGGTGATGCAAAAAGTTGATCTGCTCGGCTATTTGCCGAATCGATTAGCGACTGTTTTTGCCGGGGACCAGAGTTCGACCTTTGTTGGCGTTTCCATTCCAGACCTCGGGAACGAAGTTTTCGCACAAGTCCTCGAAGGTATAGACCGGAAGCTGGGGTCATTTGGACACCAGACTGTTTTGGGTCTCACTCAACATACCGAGAAAGAGGAAGAGGATTGGATCCGCACCGTTCTGTCTTGGCAACCTGCCGGATTGATCCTGACAGGTCGTTTCCATTCTCCCCGCGCCACAGAAATGTTGCGCAAAGCAGCCATTCCCATTGTCGAGATATGGGATCTGAATTCCAGCCCGCTCGACATGAGTGTGGGTATCAACCACTTCGATGCGGGGTTTGATATGGGCCGCTATTTGGTTGGGTGTGGCTATCGGAATATCGGCTATGTGGGAACGTCGCATGACACAGCCAATGCCGCGACAGCGCGGCTTTCAGGGTTCATCAAAGCGGTCGAGGGCGGCGACGGAAATGTCACCAAACAATTGTGCCTTCATGACACGGCTGGGTATTATCCCGGCTACTACGGAACCGAAAATCTCCTGACTTCGACGCCTAATGTTGATTGCATTTTTTATCAAAATGATGCGATGGCCTTTGGTGGAAGCCAATATTGCGCCTCCAAAAACTTGGATGTGCCTCGAGACATCGGCATCGCCGGATGGGGTGATTTACCGATTGCTGCTGTTATGTCAAAGCGCCTGACATCAATGCACGTGCCGCATTTGAAACTGGGTCAAGCGGCCGCTGAAATGATGATGTCGCGGCTTTCGGGCGAACCTGTTGCTGATGTCCGTGACATCGGCTTCACCCTGATCCCCGGCAGCACAGTGCGTAAACGTGATCAAAGCTAACTCGTCTCGCCGACAACCAGCTTAGACCCGACATCGATCCATTTCGGCTGCGTCTGGTCTGCAAAGATATCTCGCAAAACTTCTGCCACCTTGCGGCCGATGTCATTGGCATGAACCCCAACGGTTGTGATCTGGGGGCTTGATATCATCGCGACGTCAAAGTTACCGAACCCTGTGATCGCGATGTCATCAGGCGCGGTCAAGCCCAGCCTGCGACATTCACTCAAAACGCCAAATGCGACGGGGTCGGACACACATACAATGGCATCGAACTGTGTGATTGCTTTACCAAGCTGCGCCACAGCCTGCGCCCCGTGCCGCATAGAGACGGGCGCTTTACCTACATCAATCACTGTCACTTCGGGCAGGCCCAAGGCCTGTGCAGCCGCAATCACCCCCTCGCGTCGCGCCGCACCGCGTAAATCACTGCCAGCGGTTGCACCCACAAACGCCAGTTTGCGACGCCCTCGGTCTGACAAATGATGGACGATCTGTGTCATCGCGTCGGCGTTCGAAAAACCGACAACATGGCCCAGAGGCTCAGAAGGGATATCCCAAATTTCAATCACAGGAAGTTGGGCATTTTCCAGCAGCGTTCGCGTTTCTGCCAGATGGTGTCCTCCGGTCATCACGATCGCTTCGGGTTTGCGCGCCAAAAGCTGAAGCACCAGCTCTCTTTCTTTCTCGACTTGATAATTCGTACTGCCCAACAAAAGTTGGATTGCAGTCCCGTCCAATCCGTCTGAAAGCCCGCGAAAAGTCTCGGCAAAGTTGGCATTGTTGATTGAGGGCAATGTGACTGCGACAAACCCGCTTTTTTGCGTGCGGAATGCCTGTGCCGTGCTGTCGTAAACATAGCCCAGTTCTGCAGCAGTTTTGCCAATGACCTCGCGCGTCTTAGCACTAACGGTCTGATCCCCCCGGAGGGCGCGGCTGACAGTCATGGGAGATAAATTGACCGCCCGTGCCACATCTCGCATTGTCACCCTGCGGGTCATATCAGGCCTTGTAGTCGTTAAGCTGGGTCACATGGTGGTGAATGCGCCCGACAAAGAACTCGGCCACGATTTCTCCAGTAACCTCTTTTGATTGATACCGCGCTGGCGCTTCGAGTGCGGCGTCCATCGTCGCAGTATCGGGATAGGTGATCGCAAGAATCAGCGGGAATTCAGGCGCCCCTTCATCCCGGTCGTCGCTGAACATCACCCGGACGCCAGCATTGCCGGGAAACTGCGTCCACAGTGGGACCAGACGGTCTTTGACAGCCTTGCGAAACGCCTCAACCTGGCCGTCTTTTACGGCCCCTTCAAACAAAGCAAATCGTGTGATCATGCCCCAAACTCCTCTTTTGCGCCGTTGAAAAATTCCATCACCGCGGCCTGATCTTCGCCGCCAAGCCCAGCCGCAGTCAGCATCCGGTGAATTTCCGCGCATAGCGCCGTCAGCGGCATTGATGTGCCTGTCTGGCGCGCCAGATCGTTCACCGCATTTAGGTCTTTGACCATGTTGTCGATCCGCCCTGTGCGCCGATAGTCCTTCTCAACAAATCGGGGCAGGTATTCCTGCAGCAACGCAGAATCCGCGCGCCCTCCCTTTAACGCCTGCGGAATTTTTGCAGCATCCACACCAGCATCCAACGCGAGTTGTGTCGCTTCTGCCACGGCCAAGAACCCTAAACCGCAGAGAACCTGATTGATCAACTTTGTTGTCTGCCCCGCGCCGGCGGGGCCCATATGGGTGTAGTTTGATGCCACATGTCGCAGCGCCATATGCGCCCGTTCCACATCAGCAGCCTCGCCGCCAGCCATCAAGGTTAGTGCACCGATCAACGCTTTGGGGGCGCCCCCCGATAGCGGGCTATCAACCCAACCCAGACCCTTCTCAACCGCCATTTTAGCATACTTACGCGTGGCGTCGGGTTCGATCGAAGACATATCGATGATCACCGTTCTTTGGGCAGCACCCTCTACGACCCCGTCTTTGCCAAAGACCGCAAGACCGACAATCCGCGATGAATTCAGGCTGGTGATCACAAAGTCTACGCCCAGACTGGCTTGGGCAGCTGTGCCGGCACCAACCGCGCCCAATGAAACCAGATGCGCCACCTTTTCTGTGTCCAGATCAAAAACCTTGAGGCTGTTCCCTGTCTCAAGCAACCGCGTACCGATAGCTGCGCCCATGGCACCTGCACCGATGAGGCCAATGCGTTCACTCATATCATCGTCTCCTTCACATATGTCTCGGCTTGCGCAATCACGTGTGCGTAGGGCTGCGCGATGTCAATTTCACCACCCCATTCATCACCATCTAACTGCTCTAGCGCAGCAAATTGACTGTCCAGCAAAGACAGCGGCATAAAGTGGTTTCCGCGCCCTGTGACCCGCTTCGACAAGACATCCCTAGAAGCGTACAGATGTAGAAAATGCACAGGTTCCGACACCTCAGCCCTGATCATGTTCCTGTAGGTTTTCTTGAGTGCTGAGCAGCCAATAACAATGGGCTTGGCCCCTTTCGCTAAGACTCGTCCCACATTCGCTAACCACGGTGCCCGGTCCGTATCATCCAATGCCTCGCCTCGCGACATCTTTGCAATGTTGGCCTTTGGGTGCAGATCATCACCATCAATGAAATCCATAGAGCAGAGCACGGACAGCGCCGCACCAATCGACGATTTCCCGCAACCCGAGACACCCATTAGGACGTAACACGGCATCAGAGGGACGCCGTAATGCCGCCATCGACATAAAGTGTGTGGCCGTTTACGAAACTCGAGGCCTTCGAGGACAAGAAGACACAGGCCCCGACCAATTCCTCAACATTGCCCCAGCGGCCCGCCGGTGTGCGCTTTTCCAGCCAAGCGGAGAATTCTTCATCTGCCACAAGTGCCGCGTTGAGCGGCGTGTCAAAATAGCCCGGTGCAATCCCATTGCATTGCAACCCATGCTTGGCCCAATCGGTCGCCATGCCTTTGGTCAAATTCCCAACAGCGCCTTTGGTGGCCGTATAAGGCGCAATGCCCGGTCGCGCGAGCATCGTCTGCACGCTTGCGATGTTGATGATCTTGCCTGCACCGCGCCCAATCATATGTCGTGCGACCGCTTGGCCTACGTGAAAAACACTCGCTACATTGGTTTGCAGGAGCTTCTCAAACGCATCAGCCGGAAAATTCTCTAACTCGCCCCGGTGCTGCATCCCCGCATTGTTCACCAGAATATCAATCGGTCCGACTGAAGCCTCAAACCCATCAACAGCAGCGCGTACTGCTGCGTGATCAGTCGCATCAAAGGCGAGCGTTTCCACATCGCCCCCCAATTGCGTCGCCGCACTGGCGAGTTTGCCCGTATCCCGACCATTCAGAACCACCTGCGCGCCGGCCTCGATCAACCCTTTCGCCAAGGCAAAACCAATGCCTTGTGAAGACCCTGTAATAAGCGCTCTCTTTCCAGCCAATGAAAATAACTCTGACATCCGTTCCCCCTGTTTGCAGCTGTGGTACACCTTGACACGCCCGTTTTGTTACCGATAACATGTTACCGATAACAAAAAATGTCAAGCAAGGTTTCTGCCCATGACAAAACCGACCGTATTGCAAGTCGGACCCTACCCCGAGTCGGATCAGGTGCCGCCGGGTCAGGCGTTTGATGTGCGCCGCATGTTTCAAGCGGACTACCAAAACGCGTTCTT
>RCNE010001570.1_pt1 | contig 12338 bp, 11 predicted proteins | sample 2041361 | NCBI WGS metagenome assembly RCNE01 (sample SAMN09708229, study PRJNA481090) | Marine sediment metagenome, whole genome shotgun sequencing project.
AGCCGACTCTTAAAAGTCGGCTTTCCCTTTGTACAGGCGGAGAGACTCGAACTCTCACACCGCAAGGCACTAGATCCTAAGTCTAGCGTGTCTACCAATTCCACCACGCCTGCATTTTTTCCGTCGAAACGGGATGCAAATATAAAGCAAAAAAACAATTCTCTAAACAATCATTAGGCAAAAGTTCTTTCGTAATTTTAGACCTCTGAAATTCCTATATCATGCAAAATCCTAAAGAGTACATTAGTCAACATAAAGATCGCTTCATTAACGAACTGATCGAATTACTAAAGATTCCTTCAGTTAGTGCCGATCCCGCATTTTCTCAAGATGTTTTAAATACTGCGGATGCTGTTCGTGATGCACTCTTGAATGCTGGTTGTGATAGTGTTGAAATTCATAAAACCAAGGGATACCCCATTGTTTACGGAGAGAAAATTATTGATGACAATCTGCCTACTGTTCTGGTTTACGGACACTATGATGTACAACCCGCCGACCCCATTGAACTATGGGATTCTCCACCTTATGAACCCGTTATCAAGAAAACAGAATTACACCCTGAAGGTGCCATTTTCGCTCGAGGTGCATGTGATGATAAGGGGCAAATGTATATGCATGTGAAGGCATTGGAATATATGACCAAAACCAACCAATTGCCCTGCAATGTAAAATTCATGATTGAAGGCGAGGAAGAAGTTGGCAGTAATAACTTGGCCGTTTATGTGGCAAATAATAAAGAGAAATTAGCTAATGATATTATTCTCATTTCCGATACCGGAATGATTGCCAACGATGTACCTTCAATTACTACAGGATTACGTGGATTAAGTTACGTACAAGTTGAAGTTACTGGTCCCAATCGAGATTTACATTCAGGACTCTATGGTGGCGCAGTTGCCAACCCGATAAATATTCTGATCAAGATGATTGCTAGCCTTCATGATGAAAACAATCACATTACCATTCCTGGGTTTTATGACGACGTCGAAGATTTGTCTCAAGAAGAACGTGCTGAAATGGCGAAGGCTCCTTTTGATATTAATGCCTATCAAAACGCTTTAGATATCGCATCGGTTTATGGTGAAAAAGGATATACTACCAATGAACGGAATTCTATACGCCCCACATTAGATGTCAATGGCATCTGGGGAGGCTATATCGGTGAAGGTGCCAAAACGGTAATTGCAAGTCAGGCATTTGCCAAAATATCAATGCGCCTGGTGCCACACCAAGATTGGAAAGAAATTACCGAGCTCTTCAAAAAGCATTTTGAAAGTATTGCTCCACAGGGAGTCGCCGTAAAAGTGACACCACATCATGGAGGTCAAGGGTATGTGACACCAATAAATACAATTGCTTATCAAGCAGCCTCAAAAGCCTACGAAACTACGTTTGGCAAAAAACCAATTCCGCAACGAAGTGGCGGAAGTATTCCTATTGTTGCCTTATTTGAAAAAGAATTAAATAGTAAAACCATTCTTATGGGCTTCGGCTTAGATAGTGATGCAATACACTCCCCCAACGAACATTTCGGAGTTTGGAACTATTTAAAAGGCATTGAGACGATTCCGTATTTCTATAAATATTTTACGGAGTTGTCGAGCTAAAAATGGCTAAGTAAGCGCGCCTCAGATTTCCTACAGCTACTAAATGCCTATATTTATAAGTAACAACCAACTAATTATTCTGGAATAGTGAAAGTACTTTTTCGTTTTTGGAAAGAACTCCAGCGAAGAAATGTTGTGAAGGGTCTTATCTCTTACATCATTTTTTCTTGGGTATTACTTCAGGTTATTTCAGTACTGGGCTCCTTGGTAGAAGTGCCTAGATGGTTGGGGGAAACAGGACTAATAGTTCTTTTAATCCTTCTCCCCTTTTGGCTAATATTCTCATGGTTTTATGATATTACCCCTGATGGAATAAAACGATCCTCCCCTTCCGATGGAAAAATAGACGATGCAAGATCCTTGGCGATGAGCAAGCGGCTTAACATAATTATCTTAGCTGCACTCACTATTGCCGTCTTATTACTTTTCGTAGACAGAATGCGGCTCGTTTCGGAAAATGAGGTAGTTAATATTAAAACTAATCTTTTGGCACATAATAGTATTGCCGTACTGCCCTTTAAAGACATTTCATCTTTGAAGAACCAGGCCTATTTTGCAGATGGTCTTGCCGAAGAATTGATAAACACCCTTTCTAAGATCACGAATATTAAAGTGACCTCAAGAACCTCTGCTTTTTCTTTTAAGGGAAAGACTATAGATATTCCCACGATAGCCGAACAACTAGGCGTAAATTATATTCTTGAAGGAAGCGTTAGGACTTTTGACAGTATTGTTAAGGTAAGCGTACAGCTGATAGATGCAAGAAATGACTCTTATACCTGGTCTCAAACTTGGGAAAAGAAACTGGAGAACATTTTTCAAATTCAGAACGAAATCAGCACAACCGTAGCAGAAAAACTAAAAATAAGCCTTTTAGGTGCTACATTTTCAAAGGTTCAAAAAGTTGACCCCGAAGCCTATCGGCTTTACTTAATGGCCAGATATGAGATGAATAGTATTGAAAATGAAAACGGCTATATACTTGCAGAAGAACTTCTTCTAAAATCAATAGAAATAGATTCCGCCTATGCACCTTCTTGGGAACTTTTGAGCAGGTTATACCACTATCTAGATAATAGTAGCGCTACGGCCTTTGGTGAAAACTATGCGCTGGCGAAAAATGCAGCACTACGAGCTTTAAAAGAAGATAGTACCCTCGCTTCGATTTATGATATCTTGGGCACCATTACCATAGACTATGAAAGAGACTATCACAAAGCCCAAGAACTTGTCAATATAGGGTTACGCATTGAACCCCAGAATCCTGATGTTTTAAATCGTGCTGCAGAAGTAGCTCTCATTTTTGGCGATTTCGACAAAGCATTGGATTACAATTTGAAAGTTGTCGAATTAAATCCGCTTGATGATTTTTCTTATTGGAACTTAGGACTATCTTATTATTTCTCCAAAAAATTCAAAGAGGCAGAAACTGCATTCAAAAAAGTGCTTCAGTTAGACTCGAGTAACGAAGGAACATATAGTTTTTTATCAACCTCATTGTTACTTCAGGGTAAAAATATAGAGGCCTTAGAAGCTGCTCGAAAAGAAATAAGCGAACCATATCGTCTGTATTCGCTTGCCATGGCACAAAAAGCCAATGGCAATTCGGAAGAAGCTAATCGGTATGCAAGAGAATTAATAGCGAAGTACGAAGAAACCTATAGCTATCAAATTGCAGTAATATATGCCTCATTTAAAGATACGGAGCTATCGTTTTATTGGTTAGAAAAAGCCTTGCATTATAAAGACTTCGGTCTTATGGAATCTAATATGGAACCGACCTTCTTTTATTTGAAGGATGACCCACGTTGGCCAAAATTTTTAGACCGTCTAGGCTTTTTAGCCAATTAGGGTTTGGCCATATACCATATTTTAAATCTTCTTCACATACTTAGTTATAATCACAGTCAGCGTAGGTCCAACTTTACCTTCAATAAATTCAGCATTTTCACGATCTAATGAAATTCTTCTAACGGCTGTACCTTGTTTTGCAACTAAACTTGATCCTTTTATTTTCAAGTCCTTTATAAGCACTACGCTATCTCCGTTTTGCAATACCACTCCGTTGACATCACGATGAATTATCTTTTCATCTTCTTCTTCACCTTCCCCGGTAGCTTTTGCCCATTTTAGAGTTTCGTCTTCTAAGTACATCATATCTAAAAGATCTTGTGACCAACCTTCTGATTTTAATCGCGATAGCATGCGCCATGCAATTACTTTTACAGCATCATGTTCGCTCCACATACTATCATTTAAGCAACGCCAATGATTAGCATCTGTAGTATCAGGGTTTTCAATTTGGCCTATGCAAGTTTCACAACCCAGTACACTTGAGTCAATACCGCGTACCCCAACCGGTGGCACGTCATACACATATACATTTTCTGCTGAAGCACAAAGTTCGCATTGTGATCCGCTTCTTTCTTTCAATTGCTCTAATACACTCATGGGTCTTGTTTTGGTTGGTATAAACTTATGGCTTTATTAGTAATTGGTATTGGTTGTATGCATCTAATTTTCTTTGACTGTACTATAACTCATTTTTTTTCGTTCTTAGATCACCTACTTATGCCCCATGACTATTTCAAAGCAAAAAACCTCCTTGTTTTTCAGGTTAAGTATTTCCGTTACTGTTTTCGGAGCGCTTTTCAATTTCATTTCTTGGCCTTTAATTATGCTTGGAGCCTTAGGAATGGTTATTTTTCATACCATTCAATTTTTTCAAAAACAACAGAAATTACCCCTTGATTATTCTAGACAGCTACTCATCGTTGCTTTTTCAAGCAATTATATCTTCAACATTCTTCATTTACCATTTGGCCATGTGCTTACTTTATTGACAAAGGTGGCACTTATTACTTTTCTATTACTTTATATTAAAGGGATAATAGCCTCGTTTCTTGAAAATTCTCAAAACAATCTTTTACTACAAAATTTTGGCACAGAAAAGCTAGCTTATATACTTGCCGACCTAGCCACAGTCTATATCGTGATAGCTTCATTATTTAAAATTCTTCATTGGGAATTCGGAATAATAAACGCTAACTTCTTATTGATAATTGGTCTTTTATCTGCCTTGATCTCCATTTTGGCTAGTTCAAAATATGTAGGAAACTAACACCTATTCACTTCTTTTTCTTCAATTACTTTTACTCTACACTTGTAGAATTAAAATATTTGTTCTATGTTTGTAGAGTTAATTCTAAAGACGTAGAGCATGCAATTGTCAAAATCAGAAGAAGAACTTATGAATATTATCTGGAAGCAAAAGAAAGCTTTCATGAAAGATTTGTTAGTTGCTTACCCGGAACCCAAACCGGCTACTACGACTGTTGCTACCCTTTTAAAGCGAATGACCGATAAAGGTTTTGTAACTTATAAAAGCTTTGGAAGATCGCGAGAGTACATTCCGCTGGTGAAAAAGAAAGACTATTTTTCGAAACACGTCAACGGACTCATCAAAAACTTTTTTAATGATAGTCCGGGTCAATTTGCTTCCTTTTTTACCCAAGAAACCAATTTGAGTAAAGAAGAATTAGAAGATCTGAAAACATTAATCGATAGCGAAATCCAAAAGAAATAATCATGTTAGTATACATCATAAAATCCGTTGCTTGCCTTGCTATTTTCTTCCTGTTTTATAAGGTCTTTTTAGAAAAAGAAAATATGCATGTATTCAAGCGTTTTTATCTACTTGGGGCCTTGATGCTATCGATGATCATTCCCGCACTAGTTTTCACCGAATACGTTGAAGCTCCTGCTTTAGTGACTACCTATACTACAGTTCAACCTATGGCAGCAACCCATGAAGTTATTGGGGTACCCCCAGCATTAGAAGCTGATGTTCTAGATATCGAACCCATTCTATGGACTATTTATTTCTTGGGATTACTTTTCTTCGGATTAAAGTTCATTCGAAATCTCTTTCAAATTTTTGGAAGAATCCGAAAAAATCCGAAACAAAAACTATCTCGGTTTACACAAGTTTTGTTGCAAGAAAAAATAGCTCCACACACCTTCTTTAGCTATATTTTTCTTAACAAAAAGAAACTTGAATCTAATGAAATACCTAAAGAAGTATTATTACACGAAGAAACCCATGCCCAACAAAAACATAGCTATGATGTCGTTTTGGTAGAATTTCTTCAGGCCATTTTTTGGGTTAACCCTTTGATCTATTTCACTAAAAAAGCCATCAAATTAAATCACGAATTTCTAGCTGATCAAGCCGTTCTAAAAAAGGATATCGACAAAGCTACTTACCAAAACACCTTACTATCGTACTTATCACCCGATAGCGAAAAGAAGTATCAGCCTTTGGCTAATTCCATCAATTATTCATCAATCAAAAAACGATTTACAGTCATGAAAACACACACATCAAAAAAAGCAGTTCTGCTGCGAAGTTTATTGTTATTGCCGCTACTTGCCTTATTAGTTTATGGGTTTAGTGAAAAAAATGTCATTCAAGTTGAACCTGAAAGGTTTTATGATTCTGAAATACAAGAAGGCAACGCTGTTGGTGAGGAATTAGAAAACATCAATTTACTTTCGATTAATTACAATGACAGCATCAGCTACTTAATTGCAGAAGATATTAATGTACATATTGATAAGAATGGACAATTATTAGTTCAAGAAAAATTGATACAAATTGAAAATGTTTCAGAATTCTTGTTAAATTTTAATTCAGATTTATCTAAAAATCAAAAATCAAAAATCGTAAGCTCATTTATTCATATAGAAAAAGGAGCTCCTCAAAAAATAATAGATCGCATTCAAGAGATTCTAACTGACTACGGTTCAGCAACAATTGACATTGTTGGAATGAATACTACTTCAGAAAGGATTTGGGTAGTAATAACTAATGAAAATGAAATATGGGTCAAAGATAAATTAGTTCAACTGGATGAACTAGCCGAAAAACTTTCTAGTATTTCTTTCTCCGAAGAATCAGAAAACAAATTGAAAATTCAAATTTATTCAGAAGAAATTCTCCACCAAAGTTTTCTAAACAAGATTTCAAACGAAATAAATAAAGTAGGTGCTTCAAGCATTCAGGTATTTACAGAAGAATATATCATGCCAAAAAGTGAATATCAAGATCAAATTGATATTAAAACTAGCAAAGTTGTTCTGAAAACTAATAAAATGACTTTTGAAGATTCCACCATTAAAGAAGGTGCCTCTAGAAAACAAATCCAACAATACAATGCTCTAGCTAAAAAGTACAATGCCATTCCAATTGAAAAAAGAGTAATTCCGCTTAAAGACTTGAAAATTTTGGAAACTGTCTTTAGAAAGATGAATTCGAGCCAAAAGGAGAATTCACAGTCATTCCCAGAATGTCTTCCAAAGAAATCTCAAGATGGCGCCTCAAGAAAGCTAATGGCTGAATACAAGACCCTAGCCAAAAAATACAATACCATGCTTTCTAAAAGCAAGAGTATTCAGATTAAAATGAAAGATGTAGAGCGTTTAGAATACATATACGGGTTAATGTCAAAGAAGCAAAAAGCCGATGCGGAACCTTTTCCTGACTTCCCACCGATGCCCGAAGCACCAAAAGCACCAAAAGTTGTAAAGGGAGAGGTTAGTGATATTCCACCACCGCCGGCTCCGCCAAAAGAACCAAAAAAGGTGAAAGAGCTGAAAGAGCCGAAGGCTCCGAAAGTATTAAAAGGGGAAGTGAGTGACATTCCCCCACCAAAAGCACCAAACGCTCCAAAAGTTCTAAATGAAAGAGAGGAGGCTTTAAACACAATTCAAAAAATCATTAAAGAACAAGACCCGAATGACAATGTTCATACAGGGGTTTATAGCATAAATAAAAAGGATGCCACAAAAATCCTAGAATCTCCGCCACCTAATCCACCAGAGCCTTTATCTCCTTTAGATCATGTTATCGTAATGGCTAAAAAAAATGCTAAATTCTATCTTGAAGGAAAAGAAATCACTTCAGATAAGGCAATCGAAGTCATGAAAAAAAATAAGGATATCAATATCGATAGCAAAACAAAAAATGGAAAAAGACCTATGGTAAAAATGTCTGTCGAACCTATTAATCATTAAAAAAATCAACGTCATTACGAGGAGTTTTTTCAGCGACGAAGTAATCTGTGAGTTTAGGAAACTAATTCAGCAGATTGCTTCGTCGGTTTAAAGACTGTAGTCAATTTAGCTATAGCGCTTACCTCCTCGCAAAGACGAGCGAGAATTTACAAAACACTTAAAGCCTTCACTTAGAAGGCTCTTTTTGTAACAATTAGATACATTCATATACTAATACGGTCTAAAGGTCAGTTACTGTTATAGAACCCTTTTAGAAAATCATTCATCAATCAAATCAATCATCATGTTACAAAACTTCTTTATTCTCTGCTCAGGAGCGGATTCCACCATTTTAAAAACCTGCTCAGAAGGTGAGCAAAATAAATATGCCGGTATTGGCGCAACGGTATTCTTTACTGCAATCATGGCTTTTATTGCCAGTAGCTATGCATTATATACGGTATTTGACAATCTTTTTACTTCTATTTTCTTTGGATTAATTTGGGGACTCCTCATCTTCAACCTAGATCGATTCATCGTATCTACCATCAAAAAGAGAAACAGTTTTAGCAGCGAATTGATACAAGCTGCTCCTCGAATCATCTTGGCGGTTATTATTGCTATTGTGATATCAAAACCTTTAGAAATGAAGATTTTCGAAAAGGAAATCAACCAGGTATTACTGGAAGAAAAAAACGCAATGACCCTTGCCAATAAAGAACAATTGGCATTGCAATACACTCCGGCAGTTGAAAAACTAAATCAGGACATTGGTAGTCTAAAAGAGGAAATTAGTTCTAAAGAGACAGAGACCGATGCTTTGTATGACACTTATATTACAGAAGCTGAAGGAACTGCCGGCACATTACTTTTAGGAAAAGGACCTGTTTATGCAGAAAAACGAGAAAAACATGATGCCGCCCTCGCAGACCTCAAACTATTAAAAGAAAGCAACTCGCAGAAGATAATAGCTATTGAAACTCAAATTGCCGCTTTAAACACCGAATATGCTGAAGTTGTCAAAAATTCACAGCCAGTAATTGATGGCTTTGACGGACTCATGGCTCGCATAACGGCGCTTGACAAACTACCTTGGCTGCCCTCGTTCTTTATCTTTTTATTATTTCTGGCTATAGAAACCTCTCCTATCATTGCGAAATTATTAGCGTCAAAAGGAGAGTACGATTTGAAATTGGAAGATGAAGAAAGTGCCATTAAAACTTGGGTTACTCAAAAAGTGCAACAGCGAGCACAAGTATTAGTAACTGATACTACATTGAATGAAAAAATATATGGTGAAATTGCAGACGAGGAAGAGGTATACGCTTATAAAAAGAAAAAAGCCGAAGAGCTGCTAAAACTGCAAGCCGAAGCCTTTCATGATTTGCAAGTAAAAAGTTTATAGCTACCAACTATGCTACACTTTGGCTAAAAAAGTATTAACAGTTTCTAATATTTTTTTGAATTCAACATCTTGGCTAATATCACCATCACGAAGTCTTTTTTCATAAACTACTGCGAATGTAAAAGACCTATTGAGTCCTAACATGCTTAGCTTATATTTAGACTTACGTACTATTTTAGAGGCCTCACAAGGTTCATTTCGTTTAATATAGCGTAGGTACATGCCCACTTCCAATAAAAATTCTTCTTTAAAAACCGCCATAAATCGCTTTACAAATTCATAATCTTCACCAGCAATTTCAATTACATAAGACAGATTGGGGGATTCGTCCATAATATTAAAACTTATTCTTTGAATTATTGATAAATCTAGGGTTTACCTTACTTTTTAAATAAATTTTGTTGTGAAACCAGTACTATTTGTTGGGTACTTTACTGGTAGTGTTTTTTACGAAAATAAAAGGGGTTAAATGGACCATTACATTTTCGAATTAATGCAATTATCTTCAAGACGACAACTTAGTTTTTTAAAACGAAAGGTTGCTTTAAATATTTCAGTTATTTGAACTGCGAACATGAATAGCTATATATAATACCCAAAACAAGATACTACCTTCTATAAGTCGTTGAAATAAGCCAATAAATGGTCCTTTGGGGTCTCCGAATAAAAACACTACAAAGCCAAAAGCCATAGCGCCACATATGATAGTGACCTTTGAAAATGATGAGCTATCGTTCCGTTTTTTAGCAAAAAATCCTATTCCTAACAAACAAAAAGGCACAACGGCGTAAACTAAAAATCCGGCGGCATTGTGAATGATTTGCGAAATTGTAATATCATCACCATCAGAAGGACAGCCGAAATCACAGGGGAAAAACCCTGTAGTAATCGTTCCTAAACCATAAAAAATCGCAAATAGAAAAAAACCGATTTTGAGTTGTTTTCCTTTGGGCAAAACGAATGGCGTCATAAACCCAAACAAAGCCAACAAAAGTCCGCTAGCCATATACATGTTTCTCAAGTAGTCCGTGTTCGGAATACCAGATGCATAACTTTCGCTAATAAATTGACTTATAACACTATAACCATCAATCTGAAGTCCGCCTAAAATACTGGCTAGTATGAAAAGTAATGCTCCGGTTGTTCCCGCTAAAAAAGTGACTGTTTTCATTCGCTACCAATAATTTTAAACGCTGAATTATAAATCAAACCTAAAACATTACCCCAAGGGTCTTTGACTGAAGCTACCATTAATTCCCCGCCCACGTTCATTGGCTTTTCATGGGCTTTCGCACCCAAATCTAAAAGATGTTTATATTCTAAATGGATATCATTAACGCCCCAAAGTGCTGTAACACTTTCTGGCTTTTCTAGAGTTGGTTTCTCTTCGGGCTGTAAACCGAGCTCAAAACCACCAATATTGAAACCTACATAATATGGTTCCTTAAAATAAGGCTCTGTTTTAAAAGCCTTTGCATACCATGCTGTAGCTTTTTCAATATCTCCTACTTTGTAAATTGCAGTTCTCAGTCCTAACATCCGTATTATTTTAAACCATTTTAGTTACCCATTATTCGTTGCCAAAGGCTTTGAAATAAGCCTTTGGCATCAGCCCCAGTTTTGGGTGTTTCAAGAACCTCAAGACCTTGCTTTGAATTTTTTATTTCATAAGTAAACGCAAATTTAGTTTCATCCCGTTCTAAACTGAGTAAGCCAAATCGCAGATCATTAAAAAGTAGTTTTTCGTTTTCTTCGGATATGGTATACCAACCCTCAGCTATATTAACAAGACGAACGATCTTATTATTTGTTGCTAAACTGCCTAACAATTCGTGATTCTTTGAATAGGCTGTAAATTCAATGGGTTGTGAATCAAAAAAAGAATAGTTTCCTATAAGGTAAGCATCAGGTGTATCAATATTGGCAGTCCATAAAACCGTACTAAATGGCGCTGGGCGGATATCCATTTCTTGATATGCAATGTTTTGTATTTTAAGATTATGCACAAACTGTTTATAAGCAAATCCTTTTAGGATCAGAGTCGTTAGTAAATACGATGTGCTTACTAGCAGACCCAAGGTGTTATATTTCCTTCTTTTAGGAGCCGTATGTTTTTGTCGCATTGCCAAAATTAAAAACATCAAAAATGGCAGGGTATACAAAGGGTCGATTACAAAAATATTCTGAAAAGCCAATCGGGTTTTAAAAGGCCAAAAAAGTTGCGTTCCCCAAGTAGTAAACGCATCTAAAATAGGATGCGTAAATAAACCCCAAAACATAAGCCATGACCAATCTTTAAAAGTGGCTTTTGATTTTGGATTGATTTTCCAAATCAACCATCCAAAGATGGGCGCGAACAATATTGAAAAGAAAATAGAATGGCTAAAGCCACGATGCCATTCAGTTGCTGTAACGGTGTCTACTAAAAAGCGCGCTAAAACATCTAAATCAGGAATAGTGCCAGCGATTGCTCCATATAGCATAGCTTTATTGCCCACTTTTTTACCTAAAACTGCTTCGCCAACAGCGGCTCCCAGTACTATTTGGGTTAATGAATCCATTGGGGGTATTTAGAACTGGTTATTTTAGTTTTTCTGGATCGAGAACTACATATTTAACTGTTTTTCGATTCCAGGTATAAACAATATGCACTTTGTTATCTTCAGCTTGTATGACTGTGGGATAAGAATACTCTTCCCCTTCTTTATCTGTGGTTTCTCGAAGAGGCTCAAGGTCTAAAACACGTTCCCAATTTTCCCCATCCGTTGAGACGGCAACACTTAGAGGGACTCGGTCACCCCAATTTTTTTCAGTTGGATTGTAAACCAACAATTGTCGTCCATCCTTCAAAGTAACACCGTCAATTCCTGAATTCGGATTCGGAAGTGTTGTCGCTGTCATCACACTCCATGTTTTGCCCCCATTTTCCGACCAATTTTGAGATACCACATTATTCTTTGTCCGGCTTAACAGCTGTAGTTTGCCACTACCATAATTCAAGATTACGGGTTGAATTGCCCCAAATTCTTCGGCGTCATTCAAAGCCTCTGTTTTTATCCATGTTTTACCCAAATCAGAGCTAGATTCCAGGTGAATTTTCCAACCATCTGTTTTGCTTTCCGTACTTGATGGCGAAAGAATTGTACCGTCCGATAACTGAATAGGCTGATTCTTGATTGGCCCTAAAATTCCATCAGGAAGTTGAAAAGGTTTCGACCAGGTTAATCCATCATCTTTAGAAGTCATATAAAGTCCCCACCATTCTCGCG
>RCNE010001571.1_pt1 | contig 12334 bp, 9 predicted proteins | sample 2041361 | NCBI WGS metagenome assembly RCNE01 (sample SAMN09708229, study PRJNA481090) | Marine sediment metagenome, whole genome shotgun sequencing project.
TGGTTGAAATTTAACTCTAAAGGGGGTATAAGATCTTAACCCCCCGAATCTATGTCCCCCCATACACACTCGCGCCCACGCGGCGTCACAATAGTTGAGCTCACTGTCGTCATATCGATGATTATTAGCCTCATATCAGCCCTCTTTGTCAGCGCAAAATACTACAAAGAAGCCTCCGACAGGTCGACCTGCATTACCCAAATCAGCCAATACCAAAGAGCTGTCCGAGCCCATCAAAACTCACACAATTTCATAATGCTCCCACTCGTGCCAGATTTGATCGAATTGTTCGATTCTCTTGACGGGTCCGCAAAACTGGAACTGCTGGTTGAGTTCGGCGATCGATTGCCTCCGCTTGCAGATCCGTACCTCTCATTCCGCGACGCGGGTTTGCACATGATTCTCGAATGTCAATCGCCGGTTTTCCTGCTGGTAAATAACTCCGACGGAAAGATCGCAATTCATGGAGATGTCCCTCGAGAAGCTCCCATCGCTCGAGGTTTTGTTGGTCTGCTTTTCGACACGTTTAATGGAATCAGTTTGGCCGACGCCGCCGTCGTTCCCGCTGACCTTCTTGCAACCTGCGGCCTACGCGAACTACTGACTTTTCAACGAAACCGCGGCTTGTCGGCTATCTACGGGGCCTTTCTTGAAGCGTGCGCCCGAACCGAGGTCTCCAAATGACCGACACCTTATCGTCGTTAACCGCAATCGTACTCGCGGCGGGAAGCTCGAAACGGATGGGCGCTTCAAACAAATTGCTACTGCCGTTTCACGGAGCGACCATTGTCGGCCGCGTGGTTGAATCAATCGTTGCCTCCGGCTTAACCCAGATTGTGGTTGTTGTCGGGTTTGACGCAGCTCGCGTGCAAAAGGCGCTCGCCACCTACCCGGTGACGTTTGTTCAAAATGATCAGTTCGCCACAGGAATGACGACGTCCATTCACGCGGGCGTGCGGGCGGCGGCGAGCAACTCCTCCGGGTTTATGATTTGCCTGGCTGATACTCCGTTGATTGAGGCAGCAGAATATGAGATGTTGGCTCGCTCGTTTCGCAGTGCGCGTGTTGAAAACTCGAATTGTATCATTGTCCCAAGTTTTGGTGGCCAACGTGGCAATCCCGTAGTGTTTTCGTCGAGCTATCGTCAGAAGATCTTGGCTGACGCAGGTCCAAATGGGTGCCGCGCGGTCGTGCACGCAAATGCTGATGAAGTGAACGAGATTGAAATGCATTTGGGAAACGTCTTGACGGATATAGATACCCAGGCTACGTATGACGAGTTAATTCGCTTGTGACAAGAAAATGGGAAATGCTGTCGGAAGTTCTGCCGGTGACGTTCTAGTAGTTATGCTTGACGACGCCAACCAGGGGCTTCTATCGAGCGTTGCCGCTGATGTGTTTGATTTCGAAATCAATCCATTGTACCTCCTCGATTTCCTTGCGGACCCACGTCACCTGATGTTCGTTGCTGTTGCAAATGAAACGGTCGTAGGAATGGCTTCTGCCGCATCGGCGTGTTCTTTTTGTTCGCTAATCGCGGCACAGCTTCAATTGGCGATTGACGCGCAGTTTACCAAGGTTTTAGCCGACTCAGAAGTAACAGGCCGCAAGCATACTATATCGATTGAAGCAAACGGAATTTACTATTGGCGCGTTCGAAGCGAATCGAGTGACTGGTCCAACACGTGGACCATCGAAGTGCAGAACGGAACTGGGAGTGTCGGTACTGAGGCTTCAGAGGCTGGACTTCAAGTGGCTAGATTGTATTCGAATTTCCCCAATCCATTTTCGGCCGTTACGACGATCTCGTTCGAAACAAGTACCAGCAGTCCGGCGCTAGTCGAGATTTTCGACCTGATAGGTCGGCGCGTATCGACGCTTGGACCAGACAGTTGGTGTCGGCACGCACGAGGTGCAATTCGACGGATCGAAACTTCCAGCCGGAGTCTATTTATACCGACTGAAAGCCGGTGATACTACCGAGACAAGGCGCCTGACGATTATACGGTAGTCGTGAAAATGTGTGAAGCGCAGAGGTCTACACACCGAACTGATTTAAGTGATGGTCCAGGTGTTTGTAGAACATGTTGCTCCACTCTTTTGGCATTAGCTGACCAAACGAAAGAGATTCACGCTTGTCGAAGAAGCGCGTACCCTTTTCGCACGTTTTGTTCAAATTGTCAACGAGTCGCTTTTTTTCGTCAGCGAACACGCGTTGATCTGAAATAATGAACTCCGGTGCAGTGCGACTGTTCTTTTTGTAGGGTTTTTCGCCCACCACAATTTGCTTGACGAACTTGGTGAGGACCCACTTCTTGAGGCCTGTCGCTTTCGGATACTTGTCGGTATATGCCATGTCGTAGGTGACATTGCAATGCGCCAACATTTTGTCGACGGACATGGTGCCCCACTGCGGTTGGGTGTCGGGCTGCAGTTTGTTTATGCGGCCAATCATTTCCTGCGTGACGGCTGAGTCAAAGATATTTTTCATGGCGTCGGGGGATTGTTTTCTCGAATTTACGGGGCGAAGAGGAAATTCGAAAGTTGTGAAGTTCCGGGTGTGGCCTTGTGGCGAGAAGCGCGCCAAAAGGCGGCCCATACCGGCTCCCCGCAGGTGCACTTGGCCTCGGTGTCCATAAGCTGCGTGGTCTGCGCTGCTGGCGGAGAGCTGCCACTTTCTGCCCCGGGGAAAGCGATCCCGCTTACCCCTGCTGCTAAGCTACACAAGACAGTTCGTTGTCAACAAACACAACGTTGCCAACAATTCCGTGAGCAGTATTGCATGGAAATCGCGTTGCAGATAATTCTGCAAAGCGAATCTAACCGCCGCCACCTAACCAATATGGCCTATTGGCCGATAATCAACCTACGCCGATAGGACACGATATCAGGTAATTGTGCGTCCAAGCAGGATCTTTGTTTGGATATCAATGCGGCTCTCGCGTATTTCTTTGTTCGCGATGGCAGACATGCTCCTCACGCGTCGTCAGGACACGCACCATCCTTTCGACGCCGCAAAACACGCACATGCGGATTGCTACAATCACATTATTGCTCCTCCTCACTGGCTGCTGGGACGATGCCAAGCACTTGAATCCGCTTGACCCCCTTGCGCCAGATTTTGTTGATGCCGGCGCAATCAACGGCATTGTCAGTGACCGGGCGTTTAATCCGCTCGACGGCGTATCTGTATCATTAGTGCCGGGCGGACGAACAACCATCACATCTGCTATCGGTGAGTTCGACTTTCAACTTTTGCCGCCAGGCCAATACTCCATCACGGTCTCGCGGCCTGATCTCGCCCTGACGATCGACACGGCTACCGTCGCTCTTGCGAAATCAACCGTCCGCAACTTCTCGCTTAACATCTTGCCGACTGTCGCTGCGCTCTACGTCCAGACAACTCACGTTAGTCGTTGGTGGCCGCAGGATGACCTGTATCGCCTGGATGTTACGGCGATGGTTTCTGACGGCGACGGGCTGGTAGATATCTCGGACGTAATGCTTTCTATCCCTTTCCTCAACCTCGAAGTCCCACTTCAGCCAACCACCGAGCCAGGATCGTTTGCGATCTCACTCGCAGAAACTGACCTGAACGGCGCCTCGCTTCACGAACTTTCGGGTCGCGATCTGCACGCATCCGTTTCGGATCAGTTTGGTTCAGCAACGCAAAGTGATCCGACGTTCATCAGCAGGATTATTGACTTCGTTCCCGAGACGATCAGTCCGTCTGGTTCCCAATCGGTGCCGGGTGGCAGCCCGTTGTTGAGTTGGCAGTCTGCGGACTTACCGTACGCGGGCACGTATCAAATCGATGTTTTTCGTGTTGATGACAATGTGGCTACAAATGTTTACTCGATGAGCGACATCCCGGCGTCGCAGCTCACGGTGCAAGTTTCGGAAACGTTTGAGATTGGCCAATACTATTGGACTGTTTCCGTCGTCGACGAATACGGAAACCGTAGCCGATCCAAAGAATCCGGGTTCATCGTTCCATAGACCTATTCAAACTTGTTCAATAAGCTTGTCCAATTTGTTCGTCCAAAAGACAGGCTCTCAGACTCCTTATGACGTGGTAGCAAAACCCATAGGATCCGTACACGCTATCTGGATTTATCCAGTAAAGTCGATGAAGGGTATGTCCGTTGATTCGGCCGACTTGCATTGGTATGGCCTTGATGGCGATCGGAGATTCGCGTTTATCCGCTCAGACAATGCCTCCGATTTTCCGTGGCTCACCGGCCGACAGATCCCAGAGATCGTAACCTGGCAACCCGAGTTTACAGATCCCTCCAACCGGCGAACGTCTTCCGTTAACGTAACCCTGCCAAGCGGAATCACCTTAGCTGTTGAGTCTGAAGATCTTTTGGAACACGTCGGTTCACTGCACAATGGTCCTGTTCATCGGATGCAGCTCAATCGCGGAATGTTTGATGCGGCGCCGATATCGATCGTTTCGCTCACCACAGTCGAGCACCTTTCAGCCGTCTATGGCTCACCGCTAGATTATCGGAGATTCCGGATCAACATTATCATCGACCCAATTCAGAAGACGCCCTATGTAGAAGATTCGTGGATTGGCGGTTCGCTGACATTTGGCGAGGGAGCAAATTCTGCGACAATCACTCCTGTTCGCCCAATAAAGCGGTGCGCGATGGTTAACATAGAGCCAGATACTGCGGAAACGGACGCATCCGTACTCAAGAACGTTGTCAAAAGTCGCGATAACTGTATTGGAGTCTACGCATCACCTCGGACCATAGGAAAAGTCTGTGTTGGCGACCAGCTGTTTATCAACCGCGGCGTCGAGTAGGTAAACGAAGTTTGCGGGTGTCTGTCGATGCGAATGTAAATCCGCGATGGAAACGACAACAGAAGATTCACTTTACGAACGAAGAAGGGCCGGGGTTGATTGCCAGTGCACGTTGCCAACCAGGATGCAGGACCCATGAAATGAACGTTGAAACCGTTATGAACGAGTGATGGAATCCGAAGACTATAGTCCATTCGAGGCACTGTCGGAAATTGCGTTGACTATCAACACAATTCTCGATCCCGATGAGGTGCTTGAGCGCGTACTTGAGGTGGCCGTCGGCACGCTCGAAGCGGAACGCGGATTTGTGCTCCTGCATCGCCCTGCAGACGATGAGCTGTTTGAAGTGCGTGCCCAATTCAATATCGCTGAAGATCATCTCGGCGAGATTATGCGGATTTCTACAAGCGTCGTTCGTGAGGTGCTGGACTCGGGTGATCCGATCCTCGTGTTCGAAACCGAAAACGACGGACGCTACGGTTCGTCCGAGAGCATCGTCATCGAGAAGATCCAGTCAATCGCGTGCGTACCCCTTCGTCGGAAACAGCAACAGATCGGCGCGATCTACCTCGATAGTGTTTCTCGTCGTGGACGCTTTACACCCAACCATCTTCCGTTTCTTTCTGCGGTCGCGAACCAGGCGGCTGTTGCGCTCGAAAATGCAGAGCTTTATCAGTCGTTGCGCGACGAGAACCGAAGGCTGCGATCCGAAGTTCAGCGGATGCACGGCTTCGAAGGAATTATCGGGCAAAGTGCTGCGATCCGCGAGGTCTTTGAAACCATGACGCGTGTCCTCGACACGAACGTAACGGTAATGCTCACCGGCGAGAGCGGAACTGGAAAGGAACTCGTCGCGCGGGCGATCCACTACAATGGCGAGCGAAAGGACAAGCCGTTCGTCGCGGTCTTCTGCGGGTCGCTTCCTGAAGAGCTGCTCGAAAGCGAACTCTTCGGACATAAAAAGGGTGCCTTCACCGGCGCCACATCCGACAAAAAAGGTCTCTTCGAAGCAGCAAACGGCGGTACCGTTTTTCTTGATGAAGTAAGTGAACTCAGTCCGCGGATGCAGACAAGCCTGCTCCGCGTCTTGCAAGAGGGAGAAATCAAACGAGTCGGAGACGAGACTATGCGACATGTTGACGTCCGGATTCTCTCAGCGACGAATCGGCCGTTGGAAGGATTGATCGAGGGTAATGAGTTTCGGGAAGATCTTTTCTATCGATTAAACACAATCGAAATTGTCTTGCCTCCGCTCCGTCAGCGTCGCTCAGATATTCCGTTGCTCGCTAATCACTTCCTTGACAAGTACGCCGTCGGCTCACGTTCCTACGTGAAAGGACTTTCCGCCGACGCCCTCAGCGCCTTGCGGATATATCCGTGGCCGGGTAACGTCCGCGAACTTGAGAACACTATTGAACGAGCAGTCGTTTTGTCAAAGGGTGAGAGCATTGAGGCTATCGATCTGCGATTGCGGAGCGACCTGCCGAATCTGCCTGAAGAAACCGGATTGCCTCTAAAGGAAATGGAACGTCGATACGTTCTGCAGACCATGGAGGCAAACGACGGAAATGTAACGGCTACTGCCGAAGTGCTCGGCGTTTCTCGACGCTGGCTCCACTACCGACTCAAAGAATGGGAATCCCGAGACGAATAGGTAGCGTCCGCCCGTTTGCCGAGCTGGCTCGCGGGACGACAACCAGCGTCCTGAAGGCGCACGACACGGAGTCTAATCAAGTGGTCGTGGTAAAGCTTCTGCGTCGCGAGTGGGCGCAGGACGAATCCATCAAGGCCCGGTTTATTGCCGAGGCTGCAGCTCTGGAATCCGTTAACAACGCGAACGTCGTGCAGATCCTGGATCACGGCGAATGTCCAGATGGCCTCTATATCGTTACCGAGTTTGTTGAAGGCCGGACGCTGGATGCGCTTGTCGGCGAGCGAACGATTCCCGCAATCATTGGTGTGTACATCGTCGCGGAGGCTCTTAAAGGACTTGCAGCGGTGCACAGTGCTGGAATCATTCATCGCGATGTGAAGTCGGCCAACATTGTTGTTGGGGACGGCGGCATGGTTAAGCTGATGGACTTCGGGTTCGCGGAGTCATCAGATGAGTTTGCAGAATCATACGGGACGGTTGCGGGGACGCTGGGCTACATCGCACCTGAGCTCCTCACCGGCCAGCAAGCCAGCGTTTCATCCGATATTTACGCCGCTGGAATAACGCTACTGGAGGTTGCGAGCGGAGCACGTGTGCGAGATTCTTTTACTGCGGATGACCCGGCCCGACACGCCGTTTCGTTGATTGGAGGTGGTGCCATCGATCATCTCGAGGCTGCGATCGCGGAACTGGTAAGGGCAATGTCGAACCCCGATCCGACTCTGCGTCCACCAGACGTGCGAACTGCGCTGGATGCCGTCACGGCCGTCATTGAGACCTACCGACCAACGGTAAACCGCGATGTCCTCACGCGTTGGCTTTCGGGTGAACGCCAAACCCTGCCGCGCAAGTTGATTGATTTAGCGGATGGGCCGGCTGATTCGTTTTCGCGCGACGATTCAACATCGGTAGGACATGCAAATTCGCACGCCGAACGTAACGAGGACGAGAAGAGGGACAGGGACAGGGACGGGCACGACAAATTAGTTGATTCAACTATCGATTCTGACGGCCTTCCAACAGTAAATCGCTGGAGTGAGTCTGAAGCGGCCGCACGTCAATCGCAGTCAATAGGGGACTCGTCTGCCTTGCCTCGGGTAGTGGTTGATGATCTTAATCGAGATGTTGGCAAAGGAGATGAAAGCAACTGGGATAAGCCAACATCGTCCGGACCGACACGACAGCGTCGGAAGCAACGTTCCGCCAGACGGCGCGCCGCTATTGTTGCGATGGTGCTCATGGGCGGACTCCTGATCTTTTCCGCCATCAGGCGGGCTGCTGACAAACTCTTCGAACCAGCTCGTGCAGTCTCCGCTGCTCTGGCCGGTGAACAATCGCAGTCAAACGTTACACCGATTCCGCCCGGCGACGACGAATCGCTTCAAAAAATGAGCAACGTAGATGAGGCCGATAAGCCAGATGGTGTCGACTCCTCTTTGGGGGCCGGCATCAATGCAACGTCATCGACTGAGCGAGACGTGACAACGGGAACGGAGCCAAGACAAAGTGATCGCGGCCTAGATGGCCAGGATGGCGACGCGGAGCCATTGTCGGAATCGGAACGCCTGACTGGAAACGACGCGTTGGCATCCGCAGGACTGCCCACGAGCGAAAAAGCGCTCGGTCAAGCCGACGGGCAAGTCAGCCCTGAATTAGTGACTCCAAGCGATCTCGACGGCTTAGGTGCTTTCAGTAGTGGCGACTCGCTACAGGCAGATTCTGGCAGTGCCGTTGTGATCACCGCATCGCCTTGGGCACACGTTTCGATTAACGGAACCCGAATTGGTACGACGCCAATCGATAGTTTGATCTTTCTTCGACCTGGCCAGCACGAATTTCTATTCTCAACGCCGGGATTTCCCGACATTATTCGACGCGTCGATGTGACCAATCAACCAACAACACGGGTTGGTGTCTCGATGTGGTCAACCGTTGCAAGACTTACCCTTGAGGTGAGTCCGTGGGCTGAAGTTTTGATTGACGGCACGGTTCGTGATACGATCCCGATGACGGCGCCACTCATTATTCCCGCTGGCGCCATCAATTTGACGTTGCGACACCCGGAACTGGGATCTTACAGCGAAGAACTAAAGCTCGAAGCTGATTCGATTTATACGTTGCGATACAATTTGTTTGAACTGATCGATCGATGAAAGACCTTTTCGGATTCCAATACCGCGGACCCGCGTGGCTGGTCGTGAACGTCCTGTTTGCCGCGTTGATGTTCGCATCGACGGCGTCGACCACATCCGCACAATCGCCGGTGGGTCGAACACCTGGCAGCACTGGAGAAGCTGCGGATGCTGCTGCGGTCCTTGATTCTGCCCAGGCTGCGATCGAAAACCTGGATTATTCGAAAGTGCGAACACTGCTGGCCAACTTCATTGACCAGCCGGCTGGTGCCACTGCGAACGAGCTTGCGCGGGCTCACCTGATGCTCGGCATCGTCGATTTTTCGGAAAACAAGTCGGAGGCAGCACGATCAAATTTTTCGGCTGCAATGCAGTTGGATCCATCCGCGAGGCCGGACCCGCTTACGGTGAGTCCGAAGATTGTCGACTTCTTCGAATCAGTACGATCGAGTGTTGCCAGGAGGCCGGATCAGGTTCCGATTCGCTATGTAACGGTTGCGGATCCGAGGCCAGCCGCGGCGCTCCGGTCCATGGTGCTGCCTGGGTGGGGTCAGTACTACAAGGGGCAAAAAGCAAAAGCCATCGTAGCTGGAGGCGCATGGGCGGGGGCAGTCACAGGAACGCTGATTGCACATCGCGCACGCAATCGGGCAAGACAACTGTACATCGATGAGCAGAACCCGGTGCTTGTGGCGGATCGCTACACGGTTTTCAACAACCGACAGAAGCTGCGCAACACATTGGCCGTATCGGCGGTGGCGGTCTGGCTCATCTCTTATATCGACGCCATCGCAACACCGGGTCGAACTGTAATCGCGCCCTACTCGGTCGTCGCGCTCCCATCGAGCGACGGCTTGGCGATCGCTGCGGTTTGGCGGCTGTAGGAATTCGAGCTTGCAAGGCCAGAGTGATTTCCCGCGTTGGCGTCAACGGTATCCAAAGTCGCACTTTTCGCGGTCACCCTCGTTCATACCGCGCTGTCTTCCTGACACCCAAACACACGGCCACGGCCACGCTCAATCGGGACTCCCGGCTACGTCTCCAGACTTCTTGGCTGCTTCCAAGAATCGCGCAAATCTTGCGCTCCGCATGGCTCATGCGCGCAAAATCGCGTTGGATATGCACGTTCCAGAACTCTGCGTGTACGCAAAACGTCTAAACGTGACCATCCGCAGTCAATAATTCTCACAATGATAACTGGCACTGCTGTTGCATAGAGGATCGTTTCCCAGTGACCAAATCGTTTTTCCAAATGAATCTCCACAGCTACTATCAAACCGAACGAAAAGGGTCGGTGCACGTCCGCCGTGATCGAACGCGAAGTCTATCGATGCTTCTCACGGCCTTCGTGTTATTCTTCTCGGCCTCAGTGACCTCAGTGGCCTCCGCGCAGGATTTCGGAATTACACTTTCGCGATCCGCAGATTTTTCGACGACTGATCGACAGTTCGACGTCGGCGAGTCCGTCTTCGTAAGAGTTACCGCTCCTGAAATCGATGCCACAGACCTCGAGGTGAATGAACTTAGAGTCTCCGGTTCGACGGATCACAATAGTGATGCGACGTTTACGTGGCGGACGTCCCTGAAAAACAACCTGGACGGGACCTATACGGCTGAACTCGACTCACTTGGCCGAGGTATCTGGTATCTACGTGCCGCCATCGCGGATTCCAAGGGTGCGGCGTTTGAAGGCGACGCGACGTTTGTTGTTGGCGACGTCCACAATCCGCAGGACATCCGGGCTGAAGGACGCATCTCAGAGCTTGGCGACGGCTTCCTGGTAATCCTTAACAGGCGGATCTTCGTTAACACCGACACGGACATCTTTCTCGCGAACGGAGAGTCAGGCACCTTCAGGGACTTACAGGTCGGCGATCGAGTTGTTGTTGTCTTTTCCGTTTCGTTTACCGGTGAGCTGATTGCAAAACGAATCAATGTAAAACCTGATACCGATGAAGTTTCGCTTCGTGGTCGGATACAGGAAATCGGCGACAGCAAGTTGGTGGTCCTAAGCCGCGTCGTCGAGGCGGATTCGGCCACGACGATTTTTGATGAGTTTGGCCAGCGCATCCGATTTGGGCAGCTTGCGGTTGGTGACCTTGTCGGAATCAAAGGTACTGTTGCGGCTAGCGGCACTATCCTCGCAATGGTCATACAGCGTGAAGACAGTCACGTGGATGAGATCGAGCTTGTAGGAGTTATTCAGCAGATTCGAGAAGGGTCGTTGTTTGTATTGGGTAAACACATTGGCGTTGATTCCGATACAGAAATCTTCTCCAAGAGTGGCGAACAGATTCGCCTCAGCGACCTCCGCGTCGGCATGATAGTCGCCATCTTGGCGTTTGTTGACGAAACTGATCAGTACGAACTGCAGGCTAAGCGAATCAAGGTTGTCGAAGATGGCAGGATTGTCGTCGAGGGTGAGATTGAGGAGCTGGGTGAGCGTGAGCTGGTGGTTGAGAGCATTCCGTTTCGAGTTGTTGCTGATACCAAAATTGTCACGGCCGCCGGGCTTGAGTTGAACTTTGGCGACCTCGAGGTCGGGTGGCGAGTGATGGTTTACGCAACCGCTATCAATACCTCAGATATGCTCGTCGCATTGCGGATCGTTGTTCTTCGACCGTCGATCGATGTGAAGACGATCACCGGGTTTATTGATCGGATCGGAGGCGACCTGGTAGTTGTCAACGACCACGCAATCACGGTTGTGGACCGAACAGAGATCTTTGACAAAGACGGTTCAGAAATCAGATTCAGTGACCTCGAAGTGGGTATGCGTGTGCGCGTCCGCGCGGTTTCGCTCAACAGGGACTTGGCACATCTGCGCTTCCTGATTGCTGAACGAATTCAGGTTCTTGAGCAGCGTGAGCGACGAGTTGTCGGGCGGATACGAGATGTCTCCGAAACCTTTATCGTGATTGCATCAGTGAATGCTGCGATCACATCGGATACGAAGATCGTCGATAGAAACGGCGATCCGATCGGCGCGGACGAATTGACGGTTGGTGCACTTGCAGCAATGCATGTTGTGCAGACGGCCAATGGCATCGTCGCAACGGCGATCCGACTATTGCCGCGACTTGAGGATGAAATCGGTGTTGCCGGTATCCTTGAAGCGGTAGAGGATTCAGCAGTTGTGGTGCTCGGGCAGACATTCCAGATTCTTCCGAATACCGTTGCCCGTAACTCAAATGGTGAGCGGATTGCTTACACGGATCTCGAGGTTGGTCTTCCGGTGGCGCTTCGTGGAGAACTGCTTGCAGGGGGTACGTTGGTTGCGTTACACATCCAGCAGTACAAAGCGGAAGTTCGAGGTATCAAGGCGCTTGGTCCGATTGAGTCTGTTGGCGCATCGACGATTGAGGTCATTGGTATTCACTTCTTCGTTGATGGCGACACGAAGATTTATGACCTGAATCGAAACGAGGTTGCGCTGAGCGACATGGAAGTTGGGCAGACTGTTTTGATTGGCGCCGAAGGGCAGTCAAACGGCACGCGGCTGGCCAAAACGGTCCAGGTTCAGGATGTTGTGATTTCATCTGGAGATCTGAGTCTGTCGTCGGATGGATCAGTCAACGTTCTTGGAGTCCGTTATGAACTCGCTCCGGACGCCATGATTATCACTGACAATAGTGTGACAGTTGAAGGTGGCGGGCTGGTCGACGGCATGTTTGTTGAAATTCGCGGTAGCCAGGTCGACGAGGGAGTGTTTACCATCACGAAGGTGAAGGTTCT
>RCNE010001572.1_pt1 | contig 12333 bp, 13 predicted proteins | sample 2041361 | NCBI WGS metagenome assembly RCNE01 (sample SAMN09708229, study PRJNA481090) | Marine sediment metagenome, whole genome shotgun sequencing project.
GATTTGAGATCATTGTTTTTACCAGAAATGGAAAACTCGGGGTTGAACCACTCTACCAGGCTCGGAGGCGACTTTCGACTGAAGGAGAACGCACACTTATCGAACGGCAAATGTCAGGAATTTGTTCCTGATTTCACGTTTACCTAACAACGATACATTATGGACGATACCCTCGAAGTTATAAACAGCAGGCTCAACGAGCTTGAGAAAGAAATTGCCGAAACAAGGAAACGGTTGCCGGCTCACTCCATTAAACCACCAGTCATGATGGAGTTGCTGGAACTGGAGGATGAACGTGACGAATTGCTAAAAAAACGTGCGCAACTCCAGGACACACCATAAGATGGGGCACTCACCGGTTTTTGAAGAGACCTATCAGAAGTATCTGCTGGAAATCCAGAAAACTGATTACCTGTCCAGGAGTACTCTGCTTGGCGCTAGTATCAGCAACAATGCGCTGGAAATTCCGTTGTATGACAGACTGTATCGAGTTGGTTCTAAAGGAATTGAGGATTGTGGCGGTAATCCCGTAACGCCTGCAGTCCGGGTTATTCTCTGCAAATATGTTCTCATGTGCCCCGTTGCGTTACCACGGCTGACAGATAAGCTGATGACCTATCGTGAGTTCAAAAATGCAGGTCCGCTGATATCCTATTTTACCACAAACACCAATAAAACAATTGAAACCACGTTTAGCGGCAAACGTGATGTCTTTCAGGAACGCTCCCAACAGCTTGGAGGGACCGTCAGGGATGATCAGTCTTACGACCTTTCTGTTGAATTTTTTGCCTTACCAAGAATACCTGTGATCGTTAATTTTAATGATCGTGATGATCTGTTTCCGGCAACCTGCTCCATACTCTATAGAGCATCTGCTGAGATTTATCTTGATATGGAATGTCTTGCCATGACCGGAACGCTCCTGGCAGGTAAATTGATTTCTCCATCGCAAGGAGGATAACCCGGGGAGCATGAGATGAAGATGAGAATAGGACTGGCGCAAATGAATTCGCAGGACAACAAAAAAGAGAATTTGTTGTTGGCTGAGACATTGATCCGGGAACTCGCAGGATATGGCGCCGAGCTGGTGATGCTTCCAGAGCATTTTGATTACATCGGCCCTGATCATGAGAAACCGAAACTGGCTGAATCGATAGACAGTTCTCTCTCTCTTGAGATGATCAGAAAAATTGCCTCTAACCTTAAGATTTATATCCATATCGGTAGTTTTCTTGAAAGAGATGGCGATAACGTTTTCAATACGGCACTGGTCTTTAACCCCTCAGGTGAAATTATAGCCAAATATCGAAAGATTCATCTCTTCGATGTGGAGATTCCCGGTGGCAGAGCCTATCTCGAGTCAAATACAATATCACCGGGAAATGGGACAACCCTCTTTACCATAGGAGATTTTGTTTTTGGAATGGCAACCTGCTATGACCTCAGATTTCCGGAATTGTTTAGAAGTCTCGCCAGACAGGGAGCAGATGTCTTACTCCTGCCTGCGGCGTTTACCCTGGAGACCGGCAAGGATCACTGGGAACTTCTGTTGCGTGCCCGTGCTGTCGAAAATCAGTGCTGGATGGCTGGGGCTGGTCAGTGGGGAACTGCTCCCCCACATCATTCCAGTTATGGGCGGAGTATGGTTATAGACCCCTGGGGCATTGTGGTCGCCCAGGCAGCCGATGGTATTTCGACGGTAATTGCTGATCTGGACTTAGATATTCTGAAGTCGATCCGAACGACTTTTCCGGCATTGAATCATGTTCGCCGAGATCTGTTTTAGCCTGGCTGGACGTTTTCGGCTCCTGGCACTGTGTTTCATCACGAAAGGGTTGATGAGCTGAGGTAACGTGACTGAAAGTCGCGAAGCTTCAGGCCCGATACATAAATTCCAGTCATTGACACCAGATCGAAAACAGCAATGGCCTGATTCTCAGACGCTCCTTCTGTTGGTCGTTGGTCACCGAGTAACCGGGTCCTGGTGGGTGGCACATTGTGTGGTTTATGTATATCTTTTAGCTCAGAAGCAGAGAGCAATGACTCTGATAACAGGAAGACAAAACAAACAGCATCCTCTGGATATGATAACTTCTTTTGAACAAAAGCAATTTGTGAAAGATGTCCAATATAATTGTGATGTCTCTGATGCCAAGGATCACGGGATATACTCGATGTGTTCGATGATCCTGAAGCTGAGAAACCTCTATAAATGGGAACATCAGATCGAGCCCTGGTCTGAACCTGAGCCGTCAGATCTTCTTGACTGGGTTGATGAAAAAGAGAAATACTGGCAGGGGCTTTCAGAGGAATCATTTCGACCTTTGACGATTCTTAACAAAGAGATACTGCCGCACAATCTCGATCTTGTAAATCAAGCCCTGAATCATGGGAATCTCCTTTATGGTGCAGGACATGGTCGATCGATGAAGGCAGTATTTTTTCTTGCTGATATTCTGGAAAAGCGGGTTGTCCAGGGCTGCATGGTCTATATTCTGGGAACAGAACGGGCAAAAGAAATGGCCAGTCCGATTGGACTGGTGCAGGATGGCGCGGTGATCATAAAAAAGGACTCGTTGCGTTATTTCTTATGGGATCAGTTCCAGGAAATGCGTTCATCCTCTAAATCATCAATCCAGCATGTGCTCAATCATTACACATTACTGAAAAATGGCAGCCTTGATCACGGTGCATTGCAGGAGCGTCTGGATTATATTGTTGACGAGGAACTCAACCTCTTTATTTACCATGAAGTCGGTGAGACATTGGAAACTACGTTTAGCAGCGACCCATTCCAGAGGCTTATCGGTCGCTTTCCAAGCTCGATTGTTGAACTGGTCTGCCGGGCAGTTAAAGATATCCTGGCCGATACCCATCCTTTCGGGCTGCTTGCCTATACGATCAGAGATAAAAAAGATTCCAGTCTGGGTCTGTATCTGGGCTTTCTGGATGGAATGCGGGAGAAGTTATTTCCAGAAATAAAGGAGTACTGGCAGTATTTCCTGGATCGTGGCGACTGGGACTATATTGAGCAGGCCCGCTCAACAGGACGGGACAGATTCCTGGGCATTGCCGGTGATCTTGAGGAGATTGCCCAGATGATTGACAAAGTTCCCGATGACCAGGTGATCGTAGAATTTCAAAGCCGGATTTTACAACCACTTGAATTGGAAAGTGGACAGGGAGAGGGATGATAAAAAAGAAGTATGCCATGCGGCGAGCAAAGGGAATCTGATGGACAACTGAGTGATGATAATAGCAAACAGGTACTCGTTTACCGGAAGAACCAAAAATCTATTGCAGGCTGAGCCTTAATTCTCCGAACTGGCCCAAAGGACCAGGTTTTAACTGATAGAATAAAATAAAAGAACGTTCTGGTGATCTTTTGTTGCCAAACCGGTTGCCCTGCAGCGTGCGGTGCTGGATATCGGGAAAACCGGTGGGTTGTCCATGGAGAAGGTCTCTTAATCTGTCATTCTGGGTGACATGTGATCACTGGTATTGTACGATCGCACTAAAATCGGATATACATGAGTCTCTGGTCGTCGGTTGGCTGAAAACTGACGGAACTGGAAACTCATCATTAAACATTTCAGGATACCCAATGGCGCAGAAGGAACTGAAGATACAGGAATCGATATCTGGCAGCAAACAATCCAAATTGAAACGATATCAGCAGCTGGTTGTAGGTTCTGACAAGTTTTCCGATTTAATTCTGTATGAATTAGTGACGACACTCTTTTCCTGGATGCCGGGAGCCCTTGGGCTCTTTATCCGCAGTAAACTTTATCCACTGCTTATGGCTGAAGTAGGGGGTGGAACGGTATTTGGTACCAACGTTGTTTTGAGACACCCGGGCAAAATCCGGATCGGCAAAAATGTGGTCATTGATGATAATGTCATGCTTGATGCAAAAGGTCTCGACAATGATGGTATAACCATTGAGGACGAGGTCTTTATCGGGCGCAATACCATTCTCAGTTGTAAAGGCGGCGATATTGTCCTGGAACAGCGGGCGAATTTTGGGTTCAACTGCTATGTGTTTTCCTCAAACCGGGTAGTTGTCGGCAGAGATACGCTGGTTGCTGCCTATTGTTATATTGTCGGCGGCGGCAGTTATCATCTGTCAAACAGAGAAATTCCGATAAATCAGCAGGTCGATTTTGAAGGAAAAGGCGGTATTACGCTCAATGAGAATATCTGGCTTGGATCCCACAGTGTAATCCTTGACGGGGTAACCATAGGGCAGGGATCTGTCGTTGCTGCCGGATCAATGGTAAATAAAGATGTGGGCGAGATGGTTATTGTTGCAGGCACTCCGGCTCAGGTCTTAAAAGAACGTTAAAAACTATCCAGCCTGTCTTTATGATCAGCTCTGATGTGAGAAGGATGAGAACCAGAAAACGCCATTTGTCCAGAATCAATTTGACTGTATTTCCATACTGGTCATTTGAGCATCACGTCCTTCCAAAAGATGTCTGTTAAATCCAGATTGGCTTTTTTTTCGTCCAAAGACGCAGCTTATCCACAGCAGGTCCTTGGCTGGTCAGCAGTCCTGGGCTCGGCATTCTGCTTTTATCTGGCATCTGCAATTATCCGCTGGGCTGACCCGTATGTGGAAATTACCACTTCATATTTTGTTTTCGGTCGTTTTCTTCTGGGATTTATTGTCGTCTGTCTGACGATGCGGATGACTGGTCATCGGCTGAAGCCCAGGAAATATCATCTTCTGATTGGGCGTACAGTGGCAAACAGCGTTGCCGTCTTCTGTTTCTACAAGGCGGTTGCTGTTGGCACACTTGCCGAGGCGAACATTCTCAATATGACCTATCCGCTCTTTGTGGCCCTTTTTACCTGGTTATTTGTCAAAGAACAGCGGGATTATTTTTCTCTGGTCATTGTTGCCGTGGCTTGTGCCGGAATCTGGATGATTCTCTCACCCGGCAGCATAAGTATGAGGTGGGATAGTCTCTGGGGGCTTACCTCGGGAATTACGACAGCAGCAGCGATGATTTACCTTAATGTGAGCAGGCGATATCATGATTCCCAGACAATACTATTTTTTATGTTCGGCCTTGGCGCACTGATCATGCTCATCATGTTTCGATCTTCGATCTTCTGGCCTGACTGGCTGGAATTTGGCTTTTTATTTGCCTGCTCGGCAGCCGGTGTGCTGGGACAGTATCTGCTTACCTATGGGTTTCTGTATGTGACCGCAGTTGAAGGGTCAATCATTTCGTCGGGCAGAATCGTGCTGGCAGCGCTGCTTGGTCCCCTGATTGTTGGCGACCCGGCCCTGGGTATCACCGGCTGGTGCGGCGCGCTGCTCATATTCATGGCCAACAGCAGTCTTGCTGTACGCAAATCGGGTGCCAGGCATCTATGATGTGACAGGAAAACCCGGCTATTCTGAGGGTCCTTTCTTTCGGTCAATGACTTTAAAAAGAGCCGCATGATCCAGGTTCGCCCCGCCGGAGGCTATCAGCTGGTCGTAAAGTTCTCTGCTCAGAGTTGTGGCAGGCATGTCAAGATCAAGCTCAGCCGCCAGCTCAATTGCCTGATGCATATCCTTGCGCTGAATGGTACTTTTTGCACCCGGTTCATATGAGCCGCTGACCATCCGCTGACCATGCACTTCAAGAATGCGTGAATCGGCAAAACCGCCCTTTAGAGCCTCGCAAACCTTGCCGGGATCTACGCCGGCCGCTTTCGCCAGCGCCAGTGCTTCAGCAACTGCGCCAATAGTAAGACCAACAATCACCTGATTTGCTGCCTTGGCCACCTGTCCGGCACCGACAGCACCGACATGGGTAATACGTTCGCCCAAAACCTCTAGAACCGGCAACGCCATATTGAAGGCCTGCTGCGATCCTCCGGCCATGATGGTGAGATTTCCGGCTTCTGCTCCAATAGTTCCTCCGGAAACGGGTGCATCAACATAGAAACAGCCTTTTTTATCGGCTTTTTCAGCAAATGATCTGGTTGCCGGTAACAGGGTCGTGCCCATGTCAATGATGAGCGATCCTGGTTGTATTGTTGCATACACACCTTCCGGACCTGAAAGAACCGATTCAACCGCCCCGGTGTCAGCAACGATTATGATGATGATGTCTGACTGGCGGGCGACTTCGGCAGGAGATCCGACACTGGAAGCCCCTTTCTGCTGCATTTCAAGTCGGGGTGGTTCGGAACGGTTGGTTACGATCAGTTGGGCTCCGGCTTGCATCAGGTTGCAGCACATGGGTTTACCCATGAATCCGAGACCGATGAAACCAATTGTACTTGCAGAAAGATCACTCATGCGGATCTCCTTATTGATCATCTGTTAGGATCAGTTGAAACTCAATCCAGCCTCCGGATTGAAGCTGTTCAAATTCCACTGTATGAACGAGCATATCCGGGCGGGATCAGCAATTGATTTTGCCCAAGCAGCAGCGGTGGACGCAGGTCATCTGGGGAATCCCTGGAGGAAATGGAAGGTATATTTTTTTACTCCACACCGGAGTCTTTGGTTTAAGCAACGAGTACTCCTAGGAGTTCAAAGGTTTTTCTGGCATTTTCTTTTCCCGATGATGTCAGGTATTTGGTTTCCAGATGGTCTTCAATAGTGTCAGGGTCGAGCGGGGAATTTTTATGTTCCTCCTCAAGTAATGCAGTCCGCTGAGCGTCTCTGAGGATCATGCTCTCATGAACATTTTGCCCATCATCTGTGTTATGAATCTGAATCAACCGGCATACTTCCTCAAGAACCTGGGTTTTCGCCCCAAGTCTGGTGAGAATGTCTGTGGCGATCTTAAGGCTTTCCCGCTTGATTATACCAGGCTCCTGACTGTTATACTTCTGCTCAGCCTGGCTTGCACCAATATCATTGAGATAGGCAGCACAGAGAATAATTCCCATGTTTCCACCTTCTTTTTTCCCAATTCTTTCTGCATGATGAGCGATACGCGAAACTCGGCTGATCTGTTTGAAATCAGTTTTATAAAAACGTTTGATTTCAACGGCGACCTTGTCCTTGAGCAGATTATCCTGGGATCCAATAAACTCTTCCGGAAGTGTTCCAAGACACTGCTCGGCATATTTACAATAGGCAGCACAGCCAAAATCCATTTGAGGGTTAACAAAGCGATGACCGCAGTGACCACATTTGCGGGTGGTGTCGTCTTTATAAAATTCAACCTGTTGAGCACATTCAGGGCAACTGACCTCAAAAATCGCCTCACTGTCCCAATACTGCATATCCTGGCCGGGGCACTTCATATTTTTTCTCCTGTGGATATTCCCTGGTAATTACTCGTAAGGTGAAAATTACCATCGATTCAAGCGCTGTTCACTCAAACTATAAATCAGTACACCGTGATTTGCTTTGACCTATGTCAAAAAGAATGAAAAAACGAACCATGAACGTCAGATGATGAATCCATGATACCGCAACAATTAGTTATGAATCTGCCTTTCAGGGTGTAAACGCAATCCTCTAGCCCGCTAAATTAAAGAGATTCCACATTGAATCATGTTTTTGATATTTAGACGATTGACAAGAGGCACATTGTGACAGTAATATAAGAATAATTTAAGGGTGGGTTCAGATTATTTGAATTATGCAAGGATATCGATAGCTTCTGAAACCTTCTCTGAATGGTCATTTCGTTCGCCAGTCCAGGCTGGTTAATGAGGTCCTATCTCGCTTTGTTAGTTGATATCAGCTGCCAGATCCACATTCTGCAGCTTGAAATATTGCACGATCAGTACTGGGCTTATCCGTTTGAGAAAAAGTCTGATTTTGACGTTTCGGTGACACTGCGCAGTCTTTATTGTCTTGTTTCGATCGTCTGGGAGTGGCTACACTCCAGGCGAAGAACAGCAGATACGTTGTACTCATTGTTTGGAAGATATGACGGCACGCTGCCGGTAACCGCCTGGTATCGTTTTTTACAATTACCAGTCTGGGGAGCCAAAAAGAGTATTATCTGCATTACCTCTGCATTTTGATATCACGCTCTTGTAAATTCAACGATAGGAGGTTCAATGGAAGCAACCAAGAACAGTAACCCTTCCCGCCAAACCACCCTGATTGCCGAGATCGATCCCCCCAAAGGCACAAATCTTGATCCTTTCCTGGCCTCAGCTTTGAATTTGAGAGGCAGAGTTGATGCGGTTCGAGTCACGGACGGCGAGCATGCCATCATGCGGATGTCGCCCCTGGCACCCTGCCTGGCGTTGAAGGAAAAAGGAATTGAGCCGAGCATGATCATTAATGGTCGCGATCGTAACCGCATCTCGTTTCAGGCCGATCTTCTCTGTGCGGCAGCCCTGGGGGTCAAGCAGATCGTTATCAAGGAAGGACATGACCCGAGAGAAGGCGATCAGCCCGTAGCACGATCAAGCGGAGACCTGAATCTGGAAACAATGCTCAAGTGTGCCGCAGCGCTCAATGATGGAAAGGATCTTGCCGGAGAATCACTTGACGGTGCCACAGATTTTGATATCGGTGTTTATATCGAAGTCTCAGATGATGTCAATCTCAACAGGGAGCGGGCGGAATATTTCAAGCAGCTTGAGGGCTTCGGTGTCAGTTCGGTAACACTGGGGCCAACCTACGATTTGAATATCATAGAACAGTTTCTTCCTTTTGCAGAACAGACCGGCATTAAGCTCTTTTCGTCGCTGATGTTCCTGAAATCCATCACCATGGTCCGCTATCTGAATAATCTCACCGGTGTGCCGTCTATCCCTCAGGAGTTTCTGAAAAAAATGATGCAGGCCCCAGATAAAAAGAATGCAGGCATCCAGGTAGCTGCAGATTTTCTTCAGGAACTCATTCAGCTCGGCGATGGAGTTGTCCTGCTGGCTCTTGGTTGGAGCGAAAAGTTGCCGGAAATTTTAGATCTTATAGAGCGGTAGGTGATCGTGCAGAAAAGCGATGACGAAAAGTCTCCTCTAAGAAAGAGTCTTCCGGAGGTAACAAGAGAACTTGGTTCGCATCTTTACCTCTATCAGATTCTCGATGAAACGCCAAACGGGGTAATGGTTGTCAGCCTGAAACACCAGGTCCTTTATGCCAATCCTGCGGCAAACGGTCTGCTGGGAGTCGTCTATCGGAACCTGATCGATACTGACCTTGAAGTTCTTTTAGGACCCGAGAATCAATGGTTTTTTTATCTTATCGGCCAATTCTTCGACAACCTGGCTGAGATTCAGAAATCGAGGATCAGACAGATAATTCAGATGAAGACGGCTGAAAACGAGACCAAGATTATTGACGCGGTACTCACCTATCCGCCATCACATCCCGACTATTATCTTCTTTATCTTATCGATATTACAGATAGAAAAAGACTCGAAACCCAGTTGAGAAGGCGAAATGCGTTTTTTAACGATCTTATTAACTCGTCGGTTGATGGCATTATCGCGGCTGATATGACCGGCAAGGTAATACTTTTCAATAACGCCGCCCATAACCTGCTTGGATATGCGGAGCAGCAAGACCTGCAAAATTTCCATGTTACCGGTCTCTATAAGGATGATCTTGCCTATGAGATTATCAGCAGGATGCGTAGTGATGATTTTGGTGGAAAAGGCAAGTTACTGCACCATGAAATAAAGGTTCGGCACAAGGATGGTCATGATATTCCGGTACAGTTCTCTGGCGGTATTATTTATGACAAGGATAAGGAGATTGCCACCTTTGGTATATTCACCGATCTCAGGGCGATGCTGAAAATCGAAGAAGATCTCGAACAGACCCACAACATGCTGATGCAATCCGAGAAGATGGCTGGCCTTGGCAGGCTTGCAGCGGGTGTTGCCCATGAAATTAATAATCCAATGTCCGGAATAATGCTGTATGCAAATCTGGTCATGGAAGAAATCGGAGATAACCATCAGATCGGCGAGGATTTACAGACGATTATTCACGAAGCTGAACGTTGTAAAGTAATTGTCGCTGATCTGCTCGAGTTCTCACACCAGACCAGCTACGAGATGGAACCGATCGATATTAATGAGGTTCTCCAGAAAACACTGGGCATCCTGAAAAATCAGCCGCTCTATCATAATATTTCGGTACAGCTTAACCTGGCCGACTCCCTTTCTCCCATTCTTGGAAATACAATCAGGCTGAACCAGGTTGTAATGAATCTTCTGGTCAATGCGGCCCAGGCGATGGAGGGCAACGGGACAATACAGATTACAAGCAGATCCAGAGCCAACAAGGGAGTGAATGAAATTTTAATAAAAGATTCTGGTCCCGGTATTGCTGCTGATTTGCTGGAAAAGATATTTGAACCCTTTTTTACAACGAAGACAACAGGAGAAGGTACGGGATTAGGACTGTCTGTATCATATGCGATAGTCAAGGAACATAAAGGCACCATCAGGGCCATTTCTTCAGCGGATGAGGGAACTACCTTTACGCTGAGATTCCCGGCTGTTGTGGACACTTTAATGGGAGAAAGTTATGACCGATAACACTATCTCGCCGGGGCAGGGAAACAAGAAGCTTCTTGCCAAACTGGAGAATATGAATGTCGATGTCCAGGCCTGTTTTCAATGCGGGCGCTGCTCTTCAGGGTGTCCGATCACCGAATTCTTTGACCTGACCACCATGGAGGTGGTCAGGCTCGCAGCATATGGCATGGAAGATCAGCTGCTTACCAGTAAGGCTATCTGGCTGTGTGCTGCCTGTGAGACCTGTGCTACCCGCTGTCCCAATGATATCGATATTGCAGTGCTCATGGATGTACTGCGCGAGGTGGCACTCAGAAAAGGAATTAAACCCGCCGAACCTCGAGTGCCGGTATTTCACCAGTCGTTTCTTGACTCAATTCATCACTGGGGTCGTGCTTACGAGGTGGGGTTGATTGTCGGTTATAAAATCCGTTCGGGTGATTTAATCGGTGACATGAAACTGGGTGTAAAGATGTTTACCAAGGGTAAGCTGGGTCTTTTACCACATCCTATCAAAGGCAAAGCCGAGATTAAAAAGATTTTCTCGGGCAAGGGAAAGGAGTATGAACGATGAGATTATCCTACTACCCAGGCTGCTCATTACACGGTACGGCCCTTGATTATGACCTTTCAGTGAAAGATGTCTGCAGCAGGCTCGGTATTGAGCTCGTTGAAATACCAGACTGGAACTGCTGCGGAGCATCATCGGCTCATATGACCAATCATGAGGTCGGTGTTCGGCTGCCCATGAGAAATCTGCTGCTCGCTGCGGAACTCGGAAACGACATTCTAGTTCCCTGCGCAGCCTGTTTTCAAAGACTTAAGGCCGCAGACAAAATTATACGGGAAGACCCTCAACACTGGGATGTCCCCAATTATGATCCAGATTTTAAAATTATACATATAAGCTCCTTGATGGCACGAGCATCAATTGCTGAAAAAATAACTGAAACAACCCAACTGAGCTTAAAGGGGATGAATATTGCCTGCTACTACGGGTGCCTTTCATTAAGAAATCCTAAAATTACCGATGTGACAGACTATGAGCAGCCGCAGTCACTTGAAAAAATTGTCAGTGCTGTTGGCGCTTCAGCTGTTTCCTGGTCGCATCGAACTGAATGTTGTTCGGGGAGTTTGACCATGGCGCGTCCTGATATTGCCCAGAAGCTTGTCGGTGATATTGTTGCTGCAGCGAGACGGGCGGGTGCCGAGGCGCTCGTCACCGATTGCCCGATGTGCCAGGCAAATGTCGAAAGCCGGCAGCTTGATCTTGGTGATGATGGTCATCTTCCGGTATTTTTTGCAACAGAGTTGGTACTTGCTGCGATGAGCGGTGAATACCCTGCAAAACAGCAGAGACTGCACCTTGTTTCTGCTGATGTGCTGACCCGTGTGATGACTTCATCTCCTGAGCAAAGGGAGGAAACGGTATGACAGAGAATCCTCAGACTGGAATATTAAAAAAACCAACCGGCGCCATCATGATTGTCGGTGGCGGTATCAGTGGTATGCAGTCGGCTCTTGATCTTGCTAATTCAGGTTTCAAGGTATACCTGGTGGAGAGCTCGCCGGCAATTGGCGGAAAAATGGCACAGCTGGATAAGACCTTTCCCACCAACGATTGCTCCATGTGTATTGTTTCTCCAAAACTGGTTGAAGTTGGCAGGCACAGAAATATTGAACTGCTCACCCATAGTGAATTAACCGGAGTAGAGGGTGAGGAGGGCAATTTCAAGGCGAAAATTACACAACATGCGCGCTATGTTGATATCGACAAGTGCACCGGTTGCGGACTCTGCGAGATTGCCTGCCCGGTAACCTGCCTGTCATGGTTTCCAGAGCAGCCGAAGCCCGGAGAAAAAAAGAAAAAGCTGAAGGCGAAAG
>RCNE010001574.1_pt1 | contig 12331 bp, 6 predicted proteins | sample 2041361 | NCBI WGS metagenome assembly RCNE01 (sample SAMN09708229, study PRJNA481090) | Marine sediment metagenome, whole genome shotgun sequencing project.
AGCTTACTAAGGCTTCTAAAGCTATTTCCAAATTTTATGGAAGTCCCGGTAAATTGAACTCTTCTTGATATTATATGTTAAAAATATACAATTTATAATACCCCATTCATGATATTGCTCATAATAATTTTCCTAATTAACTTGCTTTAAATTTGAACATAGATCCTATTGGCAGATAATTCGTTAAAAACTAGGTATTAATTTCTAATCAAGTTACAAAATATATTTGAGGACAACTATCACCAATTTAGCTGTCGAATATCATTCTATTTCGCTAATTATATTTAAACTACATAATGGATTAATTTCTAGAAATTATTCAATGTCAATGTAAACAAAAAGGAGTCACATTTTGTTTTAATTTAACTGCATGATAAGCAATTATTTACTTTTATATAGGACATCCATTGGGAAGCCACTCCTGCAAACTTCCTGTCTAAATTTGTAAACATCAATTATGAATAGTTACAATTAAGGTATTCTCTCAATACCACTAAGGTGGTATTGCACTTCGTCACAGCTTATTATATTTTTATTATATAGCTAAAGAGACCTATATAATAGAATAAGTTTGCCTAATAATGGTATTAATATCTAATTCTCAAAATTATCCGGTATCTGAGATATGAACTATAATATTAATCAGTTAGTTATTCAATTTTAATTATACCTGAATAATTGGAAAACTTCTATTTTTAGGGTTGTACAAGAAAGTAATTTAACTATATTTACACCCTTATTTTCAATTTCTTTTCAAAAGAAAAAGCTGAATTTAAGCCGCTGATAGTTGTTGTTTTTATACTATAATTTATAACACCTTTTCTATGTACCACAAATACTATTTTCACTTATCCATTTTAATACTGGGAGGTCTTACTATTTTTACTTCCTGTAAAGACAAAAGCGCCGAAGCACCCCCTCCGGAAATCCAGGTTATTAATGTCATTAAAAAAGATGTCCCTTTAACAAGAGATTTTGTAGGACAGATCTACGGGTTTCAGGATATTCCAATAAGAGCCAGGGTTGAAGGTTATTTAGAGGGAGTTCATTTTCAAGAAGGCTACCCGGTTAAAAAAGGGCAGTTGCTTTATTCTATTGATGCCCAGCCTTTTATCGAAGCAGTTGCTGCTCAGGAAAGTTTCGTTGCAGAAGCTCAAACTTACCTGGTCAATGCTGAGAATGAATTAGTAAGATACAAACCTTTAGCAGAAATTAATGCGGTGAGTAAAAGTGACCTGGATGCTGTCCAGGCCAGCAGGGATGCAGCCGTAGCTTCCCTGGAAGCTGCTAATGCCAATTTAAGGATGTCCCAGATAAATCTTAGTTATACAAAAATCAAATCTCCAATTAACGGTCTTATAGGTAAAACTGAGGCACGGACCGGCGAATTTGTTGGGCGAGAACCCAACCCGGTGATACTGAACATGGTATCGGATGTAACTAAAACAAGAGTTGAATTTTTTCTAACAGAAGCAGAGTATTTAATACTTGCCCGGAAATTTAATGAGTTTGTTTCAGAAGATGGAACAATAAATCAGGAGAGGCCTCAAAGTACCAATAATCTGACTTTAATTCTTGCAGACGGAACTATTTATGAAGAGAAAGGAAGTGTTGAATTCCTGGGTAGAGCCATCGATGCAAGTACAGGAGCTATTTTGGTTCAGGCATCGTTTGATAATAAAAAAAGGCTTCTCAGGCCCGGAATGTACGCAAAAGTACGAGTTGAATTTGAAGTAGCCGAAGGTGCAATTCTTGTACCTCAAAAATGTGTTACGGAACTTCAGGGTCAATTTGCGGTAATGGTTGTGGAAGAAGGTAATATCATAAAGTCAAGACAAGTTGTGGTTTCTGACAGAATTGGTGATCTCTGGTTAATTAAAGAAGGATTAGAGGCAAATGATCAGGTGGTTCTTGAAGGTGTCCAAAAGGTAGCAACCGGTATGGAAATTAAACCTGTTCTTACTGAGTTCGAAAGTCAAACTTCTGAAAATTAAAATATTATGGCTGAAGATTCAGGTAATTTTTTCGTACGAAGACCCATTGTGGCCATTGTTATTGCTATTGTCATTGTTATAGTTGGGAGTGTCTCCTTGCTGGGATTGCCCATAGAACAATATCCAAACCTTACTCCTCCAATTGTTCGGGTTAGTGCTACTTATACCGGAGCGAATTCAATTAGTGTTGAAGAATCAGTTGCCACTCCTTTGGAACAGGAAATCAATGGGGTAGACAATATGATTTATATGAAATCAACCAATACCAATGATGGCACTATGGTTATTGATATCTCATTTGACGTAGGTACAGATCCGGACATGAATACGGTATTGGCTCAAAACAGGGTATCTGCTGCTTCGGCAAAACTCCCTCAGGAAGTAACCAAATTTGGGGTAACTACAAAAAAATCTTTGCCAATGATTATGATGGCAGTTACCCTGACTTCAGACGGAAGATATGATCAGGATTTTCTTGGAAATTATGCCTTGATCAATATTAAGGATAAACTGGCTAGAATTAAGGGTATTGGTGATATTGATATTATGGGTACCTCTGACTACTCCATGAGAATATGGGTAAAACCAGATTTACTTTCAAAACTTGGAATTACAGTACCTGAAATCCTGAATGCTATTAATGCGCAAAACGTAATTGTCCCAGGAGGTAAATTTGGTGCTGAACCATCCCCTCCCGGTACAGAGTTTACCTATACGGTGCGTTTACCAGAAAGATTTAATTCTGCTGAGGCGTTTGAAAATATAGTGGTAAGAACTCATAAAGATGGATCACAGGTAAAAATTGGTGATATTGCTACTGTAAAACTGGGGGTGGAAGCCTATGCCATGATTACGCGCATGAACGAAAAAACCTGCGCAATTATTGCCTTGTACCAGGCTCCGGGGTCTAATGCTGTTGAATTAGCAGAGAACATACGCCTTGAAATGGAAAATCTCTCTAAGGATTTTCCGGAAGGCGTCAAATATGATGTTGCGCTAGACTCTACATTGCCTATTACTGCAGGTATTAAAGATATTGTGGTAACATTGATAATAGCGCTTATCCTCGTGATCTTAGTGGTGTTTATTTTTATCCAGGACTGGCGGGCTACTTTAATCCCAACACTGGCCATCCCGGTATCTCTGATTGGAACCTTTATATTTTTCCCGTTACTGGGCTTTACCATAAACGTTTTATCACTTTTAGGATTGGTATTGGCTATTGGAATTGTGGTAGATGATGCCATTGTAGTTGTTGAAGCGGTACAGGTAAATATGGCCAAAGGAATGAATTCCAGAGCAGCTACTTTGGATGCTATGAAAAAGGTGACCGCACCCGTAATTGCAACAACGCTTGTATTGGTGGCAGTGTTTATCCCTGTTGCCGGAATGGCTGGAATTACCGGATTGCTTTATCAACAGTTTGCCATTACAATTGTAGTTTCTGTTCTTGTATCTTCCTTAAATGCGTTAACTCTTAGCCCTGCCTTGTGCTCATTACTATTAAAAGAACCAAAACCTTACAAAGGAGTTTTAGGTAAGTTCTTTGGCAAATTTAATAAGGGTATGGACAAGGCTACCGATTCATATATGAGTTATGCCAATGTGGTTGCCAGAAAACTCAAAAGAGGTGTTATTTTTATTGTAGTGATGACCCTGGGTGTAGTTCTCTTTGGAAGCCTGGTGCCTGGCGGATTTATTCCTGAAGAAGATATGGGCTATTTCTATATAAACATACAATTACCTAATGCGGCATCAATTCAGAGAACAAATGTCATTGACCAACAAATTGAAGAAATTCTTACAAATAATCCTGACGTTAAATATACAGTTAGCGTTACAGGATATAATGTATTGGCAGGATCTGCGATTCCTAGTAATGGCTTAATGTTTGTCACGTCCTCTGATTGGGGAGATCGTGATCTAACTACCAAAGAGATTATTGATAACCTGAATATGGAATTTGCTCAGAAGATTAAAGGTGCTCAGGTATTTGCATTTGGTCCTCCTGCTCTACCGGGATTAGGGAGCGGTTCCGGATTTAGTATTATGATTCAGGATCGGGGAGGAAATACCCCTGCATATTTAGGGGAAAATACCATGAAATTTATCAAAGCTGCTAAGGAACGTCCGGAAATTGGCGCTGCATTTACTACCTATCAGGCGAATGTTCCTCAAAGATACCTGGATATTGACAAGGAGAAAGCACTCAAAATGGGTGTTTCACTTAATGATTTATACACTACTGTAGGCTCCTTTATGGGTGGAGCCTACGTGAATGACTTTACCAGATTTGGTAGATTATATAAAACCTATATTCAGGCCGAGCCCGAATACAGGGTAAACGAAGAACAGATCAATAATTTCTATATTAAGAATAATGAAGGAGATATGGTTCCACTGGCCACTATAGCAACCGTAAAACCTATATCGGGTCCTGATTATACAAACAGGTTTAATTTATATAGATCTGTAGAGGTTTCGGGTGGTCCGGCCCCGGGGTACACCTCTGCTGAGGCAATTGCTGCCCTTGAGGAAGTAGGAGATGAAGTGCTCCCTTCAGACATGAGTTATAGTTGGAATGCCATGTCTTTCCAGGAGAAAAAATCTTCCGGATCCCTTATGATCATTCTTACCTTTTCCCTTGTATTTGTATTTCTAATACTTGCGGCACAGTATGAGAGTTGGTCTTTACCATTTTCAATCCTGCTTGGTACTCCATTTGCCATTTTTGGAGCCCTTATTTTTCTGTGGGTAGCCAGATTATTTACTCCAACTTTTGAAAATAACATCTTTGCACAGGTTTCCTTTGTAATGCTTATTGGTATGGCGGCTAAAAATGCAATTCTTATAGTAGAATTTGCGAATGAAGAATTTAAAAAAGGAGCCAGCCTGTTTGATGCAGCTATTAAGGCAGCAAGGTCCAGATTCCGTCCTATACTTATGACGGCATTCTCCTTCATACTTGGGGTTTTTCCATTGGTTATTGCCACAGGCTCAGGAGCAGAATCCAGGAAGGTTATGGGGATGGCTTTACTTGGAGGGATGTCTATTGCAACACTTCTTGGGGTGTTCTTTTATCCTATGTTGTTTGTCCTTATAGGAAAGATAGCAGGCTATGAGAAAAAACGAGATAAGGAATTAGCAACTTCAACTGAAATTTCAAATTAAGATGAAAAAGATAAAAGAAATGAAATTCAAGATTTCCTTTATACTTATTGCTTTAAGTACCGTCTTCTTATTTGAAGCATGTAAAGTAGGACCTAGTTTTAAAACACAGCGTACAGAAATAGATTCCACGGCAGTTTACCGTTATGACAGTATTCAATTGGCCATGACAGATTCTGTACTAAATATTAGTTGGTGGGAACTCTTTGATGACCCTGTTTTAGCTGATTTGATTAAAATTGGATTAAGTGAAAATAAAGATGCACTTATTGCGTCTTCCAGAATAGAACAGGCCATGGCGCAGTTGGGTTTCACTAAAGCAGACCTTTGGCCAAAGATTGGCTATAACGTTGGTGTACAAAGAGGGAATGTCATCGCAGGCGTACCTACTCAAGGTTCTTCGGCACAAAACATTTTTACCGGCTTTGGGACCCTAAGCTGGGAACTGGACTTTTGGGGTAAATTCAGACGAGCCAATGAAGGTGCAAGAGCAGAATTAGTCGCTTCTGAATATGGTGAGCGAACTGTGCAAATAGGTTTAATAGCTGCTATTGCAGCAACTTATTATCAATTACTGGATTTTAAGTGGAGAGAGTATATCTCAAGAAAAACTCTCGAGTTGCGAGAGGAATCTTTGAATATCATTCAGGCAAGATACGACAGTGGCATCGTTCCTGAAATTGACCTCAATCAGGCTCAGATTCAGAGGGCCATTGCAGCTTCAGCCGTACCTCTTTTCCAGAGGTCTGTAGCCCAAACAGAAAACGCCCTTGGTATTTTACTTGGTAGAAATCCCGGGCCTATTACCACAGGAACTGAGCTGAAGGAACAGCAGTTACCTCCGGATATCCCTGTGGGCATACCTTCTATGTTAATGGAAAGAAGGCCGGATATATTGCAGGCTGAGGCCTTTTTACACGCTCAAAACGCGCAAATTGGGGTTGCTGTTGCCCAAAGGTTTCCATCTATAAGTCTTACCGGCTTGCTTGGTGTTGCCAGTGGTGATGTTTCCAATTTAACTTCTAATCCCGCAGCTTGGGCCATCGGCGGTAGTCTTCTGGGCCCTTTATTTGAATTTGGCAAAAATAAACGCCGGGTCGAAATTGAGCGAAAGATAACCGAGCAGGTATTATACGAATACGAGAGAACCGTAATCATTGCTTTTCAGGAAGTAGAAGATGCGCTGGTAGAAATAAGCACCCTCAAGGAAGAAAGACAGGCCAGAATGGACCATGTAACTGCTGCTAATAATGCGCAATATCTCTCGGGAGAAAGATACGATAAAGGGGTTACCAGTTTCCTTGAACTAATTGAGAGTCAAAGACAGGCATTTGAAGCCCAATTGAGTTTATCTGAAACAACTCAAAAGCTGTTCAATGGCTATGTTAACCTATATAAAGCCCTGGGCGGCGGTTGGTTGTCAGAAGCAGAAATGAATGCCGCGGCAAATGCTACTTCACAGGAATAAGTAATCCTGAGTAACAATCATAACTATTCAAGGCCTCTTCGGAGGCCTTTTTTTATTATTTCCCTGCGAAGGGACATACCAACAAGGTAGCTGGAAAACTTTGAGAAAACTCCTTAATGAAGAATAAGAAGCGGTCTGATAAAATACTAAGTAAGAAAAAAGTCAACCAGCTATTGAGCCTAAATTTTATACTACTATTCTTTTAAACGAAATAGACATGTCTGATTAACTTTAAACATTAATATTTCAAAAAAAATTAAATAATTTAAGTTTAAAGTAATGATTTTCAGCTTTTTATAATTGACCAAACACCTGTCATTTTAGAAATTTTATCAATACTTTCGGATGGCTCAATATCTATAACTTTTAATATTTCAGTAATACAACCGGTCCATCCGGTTTGGTGACTGGCCCCAATACCTTTACCCGAATCCCCATGAAAATATTCATAAAACAATACCAGATCTTTCCAGTGCGGATCATTGAAGATCTCATCCTGTCCATTAACTGGTCTTTTCCCACTTTCATCAGCAAGAAAGATCCTGGCAATTCGCTTTGAAATAAATTGAACTACTTCAAACAAGTTCATTTCATTTCCTGAACCAGTAGGACATTCTATCATAAAATCTTTTCCATAATAGGCAAAATAATTTAGAAGTGCTTGAAGAATAAGGACATTCAATGGTATCCATACTGGTCCCCGCCAATTCGAATTTCCGCCAAACATATCACTGTCAGATTCTGCAGGCAAATATTCAACTTTAAACTCCTTACCCTCCCAATTAAAAACATAGGGGTGATCTTTGTGATACTTCGATAACGATCTCAACCCATAGGGACTTAGGAATTCGTCTTCATCAAGCATTTTATGTAATATTCGCCGTAGTTTATTTTCATTTACAATGGCTATCATTGCATTGTTATTAATTCCTGATTTTCGGGGTGGATGCACATTTTCTCCAATTTCAGGATATTTTATGCCGAAATTTTTAAATCGCTTTAGAAGCTTTGGGAATTTATTTATCAGGTCCTCTGAAAAAATGCTAACAGACATTAATGGAAGCAATCCAACTACGGATCGTACCTTAAGTCTGGTTGATGTTCCATCCGGTAAATGAAGTAAATCGTAGAAAAAACCATCTTCCTCGTCCCAAAGTATATTATCACCATCACCTGCCTGGCTCATAGCTGCGGATATCCACATAGTATGTTTGTAAAATTTGTAGACATAGGATGTATAATGGGAATCGTATTGTGCCAATTCAAAAGAAATTCGCAACATTTGCATACTAAAAAAAGCCATCCACGCTGTACCATCAGCTTGTTCAATATGGCCACCTGTAGGTAATGAACCACTTCGATCAAATACACCAATATTATCCAGTCCTAAAAAACCACCGTGAAAGAGATTATTACCTTCCGGATCTTTACGGTTTACCCACCACGTAAAATTTAGCAATAACTTTCCAAAGCTAAATCGTAGAAATTCAATATCCCCTTTTCCTTTGTTATTGTATTTATCATTGAGATACATCTGCATTGTAGCCCAGGCATGTACCGGAGGATTGACATCACCAAAGTTCCACTCATAGGCCGGCATTTGTCCGTTTGGGTGTATATAATCATTTCTCAGCAATAGATCCAGTTGATTTTTAGCAAAATCCGGATCAACCACCTTTAGCGGAAATATGTGAAAAGCAAGATCCCACGCGGCAAACCAGGGATACTCCCACTTATCGGGCATCGAAATGATATCCTTTGTAATCATGTGATGCCACTCTCTATTTCTGAAATATTTGTATTCCTTTTTAAAATCTAAAGGTTTTACACCATTTTCCTGAAGCCATTGCCCAACGTCATAATTATAAAACTGTTTAGACCAAAGCATTCCTGCGAAAGCCTGGCGTGCCACCAGATAATGTTCCGGATTAGCTTTTGATCCCTGAGACAAAATTTCATCATAAAATTCATTTGCCTCCTTCTCCCTGCTATCAAATACTAATTCAAAATCATCCGGGGAATCCGTTAATTGAGTCTGATTCTTTTTTACCAACCTCAGCTTAATCTCAAAGGAATCTCCTGCAGGTATAGTATAATGATAATGAGCTGAAGCTTTTGTACCGGTTTTAGAAGAGTTTACCGTTCCCTTATTTTTATTGACTACATAATTATTGATTCCATCCTTCACATAAGGAGATCGATTATCCGAATTAAATAATACTTCATTATTGCTTTCATTATTCGTAAAAAGCAACTCCGGAGTTCCTTCACAAATGAGATAATATTCCCCTAATTCCTTATTAATATTTTCATCTGAATGATAACAATGAACGGTATTCATATTCTTTATTTCCTGAAGAACAGGAACAGGAGTTCCTTCATTCCAGGACCAGGTATTTCTAAACCAGATGGTAGGTAATAAATGTAATTCAGCTGCCTCAGGACCCCTATTGTATGCTTTAATTTTTATGTATATATCTTCGGCATTATTTTTTGCATAGGTAACAAACACGTCGAAATATCTGTTTTCTTCAAAAATACCTGTATCAAGGAGTTCGAATTCGGGATCGTGTTTACTGTTTTCCTGATTTTTTTGGTAAAGTTCAGTATATGGAAATGCTCTCTGTGGATATTTGTATAAATATTTCATCCAGGAATGCGTAGGAGTGCTATCCAAATAAAAATAATACTCTTTCACGTCTTCTCCGTGATTCCCCTGTGTATTTGTAAGCCCAAACAATCGTTCTTTTAAAATGGGGTCCTTTCCATTCCATAGCACAAGTCCAAAACACAACAACTGATTATCATCACAAATACCACCCATGCCGTCTTCACCCCATCGGTAAGCTCTTGACAGGGAATCTTTATGTGAAAAATAACCCCAGGTATCTGCCCCGCCACTATGATCTTCCCGAACGGTTCCCCATTGGCGTTCGCTAAGATAGGGCCCCCATTTTTTCCATGCAGATGTTCCTTTTTTATCCTCTTTTAAACGTGTCTTTTCAATTGATGCCATTGTTATATTTCATTATGAAACCTTTATCGAACTAATAGTAAAAATAAACATGCGCATATAAAATTGGTCAGGTAAACTTAGAACATTTACATATATAGTCTTATGATAATAGTCATTGTTAAAATATGAATTAATCCTTGTCATTAATCCAGATGCTGTATACGGGACCTGCATTTACAGGGTTATTCGGATATTACATTTCATTTCTAACGATCTCCTTTATCACATCCTAAGAGGACAATAGAGTGGCAGACATAGGAGTAATAATAGTTATAAGTAGATCCAGGAGTATTATCCGTGATTAGTTTCCGCTAAATGAATTATTCTTTTCTGGCAGTAGTAGATTTAGCACCTATAATTCATCAAAACATCCAATTTAGAAGAAATTCTACAACGAATGAATTGGTAAGATGAATAAAAAAGGCACCCACTATTGGGATTATTATAAAGGCTATTCTGGATGGTCCATAACTTTTTGTTATAGCACTCATATTTGCCATGGCAATTGGTGTAGCTCCAAGAGCACCTCCTATATATCCTGCACTTATCACAGCCGCATCATAATTTTTACCTAAGGCTCTAAAAAGTACAACTAAGGTGAAAATAAGAATTAGAATTACCTGACATGCCAGCATTACAAGTAATGGTATAGCCAATTCTATCAAAATCCAGAGCTGTAAGCTCATTAAAGACATGGCCATAAATAAACCAAGACTGATATCCGAAATTACAGCGAGTGCAGGTGATCCTATTGGACTTTTTAAATTGGGTGCCTTAGGAAAAATCTTAGGTACGAGATTTGTCAGTATCATTCCGTATAACATACAATGTACAAACAACGGGAGATTTATACCCAATTTTCTTAGTAGTTCATCCGAGTAAATCCCAAACCCTATAGCCACTGCCAAATACCAGAGCACTGAAAGTATGGAATCTACATTTATGCTAAGTTTTGTGTCATATTGTTTTCCTACCATTATGGGTTCATGATCTTCAGACTTGAGATTATGTTTCTTAATTAGAAAACGAGCTACCGGGCCTCCAAGCAGCCCCCCCATTACAAGCCCAAATGTTGCAACTGCAATTCCAATTTCCATGGCATTCCCAACTTTGTAATCTGCACCGAATATGGACTCCCAGGCTATAACTGTACCATGACCCCCCTGAAGGGCAACAGAACCACCCAATATACCTATTGCCGGGTTTTCCCCAAATAATTTCATCACATAAACCCCCATAATATTTTGAATAAAAATATATACAGAGGCAAGCAGCATCATAATAAACAAAGGTTTTCCCCCCTCTATTAGCGATTTTGCTTTTGTTGAAAGCCCGATAGCTGTAAAGAATACTATCAACAGGGCATCCCTCAATTCCAAGTTAAATGTAACTACGTAATTAGACAGTGCATATATGGCCCCGAAAATTATAGATGCAACAACTCCCCCGGTAACAGCCTCCGGAATATTATAGCTTCTAAGAAAGTGAAATTTCCTATTAAGATATTTACCAAAGAAAAATACAATAATGGCAAATATTAGTGTTTGTCTACCGTCTAATTCCATTTTTATAATTTGTTTTTGATCGGTTGTTATTTCTTCAAATTGTTATTAAGCTCTTAACCTCAATAAAAAAGTTTAAAATTTCGAAAGGTTTTTATTCAACAAGCTTAATTCCATATTATTTGTTGAAGCAAGATACTATTTTTAGTCATATTTCAGTAGTAAAATCAAGAACTCATATGTCCTGGTAGGATTTTGTAAAAAACTTGGTTTTAACCATTGAGTGAGATATCGGCATTAATTGATTGCGTAAGTAAAAATATTACAATTTATTATACCTTTCTGCTTTGAACTAAAGACATATCGAATTCCAAAGAGAAACGGTTGGAAGAAAAGGCTTAATAATGTCTAACAAACAATATGCGCATTGAGTGACCAAGGTGTCAGTCATTTTTATCTGTAGAAATCCAATTTAAATGTCTCCGGACAAAGAATATCAGTCAAATACTAATTTAAAATTGTGATAGATGGAAAAAAGTTCTGTACAGTATGAAAAGCTAAACAAAAAGGTATTGGAACTTCAGAAGAGGCTGGAACGCTACGAATTATTCGTAGCAGGTTCTACTTCCGGGCTGTGGGACTGGGATATTCAATCTGATGAGATATACTATTCTGATCGTTTTAAAGAACTTTTGAGCTATGTACCCGAAGACTTCTCTAATTCACCGGATGAATTTTGGAAGCGGTTGCATGCTGATGATTTCAAATTAGTTGAGCGGGCTATCACTGCGCACCTTGAAAAACGAGTTCCTTACATAATAGATTACAGACTTCGAAACAAGTCTGGAGAATATCTATGGTTTCATGCGCGTGGGCAAGCTCTATGGAATGAGAAGGGTATAGCTACTCGAATGTCGGGCTCAATAGCTGACATTACGCAGCGAAAGAAGGCAGAATCGGATCTAAAGTTGAGCAAAGAGCGCTATGAACTGGCTGCTAGAGGTTCTGCAGCAGGGATATGGGATTGGGATATGGTTACTGGCAATTTTTATTTTTCCGAGCAGTTACAAAAATTGTTGGGGTATGAACCCGGTGAGTTTAAAGATTCACTTGAGGATCTCTGGGATCGAATGCACCCTGATGATGTTGAGGCTACTCAACTGGATCTTGATCTACATCTTAA
>RCNE010001576.1_pt1 | contig 12324 bp, 7 predicted proteins | sample 2041361 | NCBI WGS metagenome assembly RCNE01 (sample SAMN09708229, study PRJNA481090) | Marine sediment metagenome, whole genome shotgun sequencing project.
CAATACTCACAACCTAACAACATCCTCAATAACGGGGTGCAAATGTAATAACCTTTTGCCAATTCAACAAATGAAAATTGAATAAAATATAAAGTTTTTTTAGTGTAGTTTTTAACAATCTTATAATCAGTCCTTAAAAAAATAGAAAAAGGGTAAAAATAATTACACTTCAGCAACAGCAGAATTAACAATTTCGCCTCTTAGTTTTTGTGTAAAATTAGCAAGGTCTACCCTACACTATATGCTTCTAATTGATTTTTAAATACTTGAAGTCTTTCCGTAAAGGAAACCAATGGTAATTCTAATATTTTATTCGATTTTGTTAGATCGAAACCTGTTACACGTGGTCGTGCTGCTTTTTGATTTAATTCACTAGTAGAAATTCGTTTTACATAGGATGCATCGAGATTAAAAATAGTAGCAACTTCAATAGCCATATCGTATATACTCAAAAGTTCACAACTAGAAACATTAAAAATACCTTGTGCTTTTTTACTTACGGCTGATAAACATGCTTCTGCTAAATCATCCACAAAAGTGGGCATTCTAAATTGGTCATCTATAATTGTTACTGTCTTTTTGTTTTCGATAGATTCTTTAAGCCACAATACTAAGTTACTTCTACTCATATTGTCAACGATTCCGTAGACCAATACCGTTCTTAAAATAGCATACTTTAATGTGCTTTCTTGTATGATTTGTTCAGACTTTAATTTTGAAAGTCCATAATAACTTAACGGATTGGGCTCATCATCTTCTTTATAAGGTCCATTTTTTCCGTCAAAAATAAAATCGGTAGAAATATGTACTAAGTAAGATTGATGTTTTTCACTTAGACCTACCAAATGTTTCACCAACTCGACATTAATCAAATCGCACTGTTCTTTCTTTACCTCACACTCATCAACATTTGTCATTGCTGCCGAGTTGATAATTATAGATGGTTTGATATCATTAATTATTCGTGTGACTGCATTAAAATCCGTCAAGTCTAAATCTATATACCTATATCCTTTTTGATTATTATTCCTGTTTCCACCTCTTGCTATCGCTATCACTTCATATTTTGAAATACCATTAAATAGGTTTACTAATTTTTGGCCTAATAAACCATTAGCACCAGTGATTACAATTCTTTCTGACATTAGAATAACTTATTCAATTTTTGAATTTGCTCTGAGTTACCCAATACTATTAATTTAGAATTAGATAATAGTTTAGTATCGGCTTCAGGATTAATAACATATTTATTATCGGGAGTTTTATAACCTATAACCGAACAACCTGTCTTTCTACGAAGATCTAAGTCTCTTATCGATTTTGACAAAAACTCTTTTGGTAATTCTTCTACAATAATCTCTTCTAAATTAGTAGCATTTTCTGTATCGATAGCAAGCATATCTACAAACTCAACAATATCTGGTGTTACTAATAATGAAGCCATGTGGTCTCCACCTAACTTATCGGGCATTATTACATTATTAGCACCCGCAATTCGCAATTTGCTATCTGAAGAATCATTAGATGCTCTGCTTACTATGGTTAATTTTTTATTTAATTGTCTCGATGATAAAACCACATACAAATTATCGGCATCCGAGGGCAAAGCAGTAATTAAACTACTAGCATTTTCTATACCTGCCCTAATTAAAACCTCATCTATAGTTGCATTTCCTTTAATATACAGTAAATTGTCGTCTTCTATTTCTGTAATTCTCTCGGCATTATTTTCTATTATTACTAAAGGTTTTTTGTACTTTTTTAATTTCGTTGCGGCTTGCTTACCGTTTCTACCATAGCCACAAACAATAGTATGTTTATGAAGACCTTCGATTTTTTTTTGCACTTTTTTAAATTTAATTTTTTCAAATAATTCCCCACTTGCAATATATTCTGTTAATATTGTAGCAGCATAACCTAAAATAATAATACTCATCAATATAAGAAAAATAGTAAATAATTTCTCATTATCGTTTAAGGGATGAATTTCACCAAAACCAACTGTGGTTATGGTAATTACTGTCATATAGAGAGCATTAATAAAGGTGGCATCTGAAAGATACATATACCCAACTACACCTATTATGATCACAACAAGTAGTAATAAAAATGCTTTATATAGTTTTGATTGAAAAATGTTCATATCCTTATAAGTCAAAGACTGAGCTTCTTTTCGTGTAAATCATATCTTTTAACTTAAATACAAATGCTAGGGTTAAATAAATACCAAACCAAAAGCCCAAGGTAAAAAAAGTAACGTAAATAAAAAACAAACGAATATTAGTTACTCTCATGCCTAATCTATCTGCTAACCTAGATGTAACATAAAAACCTCTCTTTTCAAAATAATGCCTTAAGGCGTCTATCATTCTTTAAAACTAAAAAATTTATCGCAATTTAATTATTTATTAAACATAGTTCATAGTATATAGATAATTTATTCTTTCAATTATCTACATTTGTAGTTTGCAAATTTTTCAAGTAACAATGTCTAAACAACAATATATTGAAGTACAAGGTGCTAGAGTTCATAATTTAAAAGATATTGATGTCAAAATACCTCGTGAGCAATTGGTCGTAATAACTGGATTAAGTGGTAGTGGAAAATCTTCATTAGCTTTTGATACTATCTATGCGGAAGGCCAACGGCGCTACGTTGAAACATTTTCGGCATATGCACGGCAGTTTTTAGGAAGTTTAGAGAGACCCGATGTAGATAAAATTGACGGTTTATCGCCCGTAATTGCTATTGAACAAAAAACAACTAATAAAAATCCGCGCTCAACTGTAGGTACGATTACTGAAATTTATGATTTTTTACGTTTGCTCTTTGCTAGAGCTGCTGATGCTTATTCTTATAATACCAATGAAAAGATGGTGAGTTATTCGGATGAGAAAATTAAAGAGTTGATTTTAAAAGATTTCGATCAAAAGAAAATTACCATTTTAGCACCCGTTATAAAATCCCGTAAAGGTCATTACAGAGAATTGTTTGAGCAAATATCTAAACAAGGTTTTGTTAGAGTTCGAGTAGATGGTGAAATACAAGAAATACAAAAAGGAATGCGTTTAGACCGATACAAAACGCATGATATAGAAATTGTAATTGACCGCTTACAAATTGATGAAGCGTCGGAAAAACGATTAAACGAAACTATAAAAACTGCTATGTATCATGGCGAAGATGTGCTTTTGGTAGTAGATAATGAAAATGATAGACCTCGATATTTTAGTAGAAATCTCATGTGCCCTACTTCTGGTATTTCCTACCCAATGCCTGAGCCAAATTCATTTTCTTTTAACTCACCCAAAGGAGCTTGCCAAAATTGTAATGGGTTAGGAAAAGTTAATGAAGTAAACATTGATAAAATTATTCCTAACAAATCAAATAGCATTATGGCTGGCGGAATTGCACCGCTAGGAGAACACAAAAGTTCTTGGATGTTTAAGCAGCTGGAAATCATTGCCGAAAGATTTAAGTTTACATTATCTACATCTATCAACAAAATACCCAAAGAAGCTTTAAATATTATTCTTTATGGAGGTAATGAAAAGTTTAACATTATCTCAAAAGATGTAGGTGTAACTCGAAATTATGAAATTGATTTTGAAGGCATTGTGAGTTTTATTACCAATCAGTTTAATGAATCTAATTCCACTACTATAAAGCGTTGGGCAAAAGATTACATGGACGAGAAAATTTGCTCAGAATGTAATGGTTCTCGTTTACGTAAAGAAGCATTATTTTTTAAAATACAAGGTTATAGTATTGCTGATTTAGTTGAAATGGATATCATTCAGCTAGCTGAATGGTTCAATGAAATTAAAATAAAGCTATCTGAAAAGCAACAAAAAATAGCTTCAGAAATCTTAAAAGAAATCGAAGCCCGAATTCAGTTTTTATTGAATGTTGGTTTAGATTATTTAACATTAAATAGAAGTTCTAAATCCTTATCTGGCGGCGAAGCACAACGTATTCGATTAGCAACTCAAATCGGCTCACAATTGGTTGGTGTTTTGTATATTTTAGATGAACCGAGTATCGGTTTACACCAACGAGACAATGAAAAATTGATAGATTCATTACAGAAATTACGTGATCTTGGCAACTCCGTTATAGTTGTTGAACATGATAAAGATATGATCGAAAAAGCCGATTGTATAATAGATATCGGTCCAAAAGCAGGGAGACATGGTGGTGAAATCATCAGTAATGGTACTTCTAAAGAATTATTAGCAAGTAACACACTTACTGCCGATTACCTTAATGGAACAAAAGAAATTGAAGTCCCTAAAAAAAGAAGAGAAGGTAATGGTAAAAAAATAACCTTAAAAGGCGCAACTGGCAACAATCTTAAAAATGTTACAGTTACATTTCCTTTAGGAAAAATGATTAGTGTTACTGGTGTATCGGGTAGCGGAAAATCTACACTAATTAATGAAACCTTATACCCTATCATTAATCAATATATCTATAAATCCGTAAAGAAACCTATGCCCTACACTTCTGTAAAAGGTTTAGAGCATATAGATAAAATTATAGATATCAACCAATCGCCTATTGGAAGAACACCACGATCAAATCCTGCAACTTATACTGGCGTATTTAGTGAAATAAGAGCCCTTTTTACAAAAACTCCCGAAGCGATGATTAGAGGTTATAAGCCAGGGAGATTTTCTTTTAATGTAAAAAATGGTAGATGCCCAACTTGCGAAGGTGGTGGTGTACGTGTGATTGAAATGAATTTTTTACCAGATGTTTATGTAGAATGCGAAACATGCCAAGGTAAACGATTTAATAGAGAAACATTGGAGATACGTTTTAAAGGAAAGTCGATCTCGGATGTGTTGAATATGACTATTAATGAAAGTGTTCCGTTTTTTGAGAATATTCCGAAAATTCATAGGAAACTAAAAACGATTCAAGATGTTGGTTTAGGTTATATTACATTAGGGCAACAGTCTACAACACTCTCTGGTGGAGAAGCACAACGTATAAAATTGGCTGCAGAATTATCTAAAAAAGACACAGGTAATACTTTTTATATTTTAGATGAACCTACAACAGGGTTACATTTTGAAGATATAAGAGTGTTAATGGAAGTGTTAAATAAATTGACCAATAAAGGGAATACCGTTTTAATCATAGAACATAATCTAGATGTTATAAAACTAACAGATCATATTATAGACATTGGCCCTGAAGGAGGAAAAAATGGCGGATCTGTTTTATGTACTGGTACCCCAGAGGAAATAATAAAGAACAAAAAAAGCTATACAGCTAAATTCTTAAAAAAAGAACTACATTAGTTTATTGTATAAATATTAAATATAGAAAAATGACGAATGACACAAATCATAGTGAAGAGAGAAAAATAATTGAAAAGCTTCAACAAAAAACCTGGAACGAAATAAAAACAAATGATTCTTGGGCAATATTCAAAATCATGTCAGAATTTGTAGATGGTTATGAAAAATTGAGTAAAATTGGCCCTTGCGTTTCTATTTTTGGTTCTGCACGTACCAGCCCAGATCATAAATACTATAAACTAGCCGAAGAAGTTGCTTATAAACTAACTCAAAACGGATTTGGAGTTATTACGGGTGGTGGTCCTGGCATAATGGAAGCTGGTAATAAAGGTGCACATCGTGGTAAAGGAACATCGGTTGGTTTAAATATTGAATTACCTTTCGAACAACATGATAATCCTTATGTAGATAGAGATAAAAATTTAGAGTTTGATTACTTTTTTGTACGTAAAGTAATGTTTGTAAAGTACTCACAAGGTTTTGTTGTGATGCCAGGCGGTTTTGGTACTTTAGATGAATTTTTTGAAGCCATGACATTGATACAAACTAAAAAAATAGGACGCTTCCCTATTATCCTTGTCGGAAGAGAATTTTGGAGTGGCTTGTTAGATTGGATTAAGAGTACACTAATCGAAAAATACACTAATGTAAGTCCTGATGATTTAAAATTATTTAGAGTTGTAGATACTGCTGATGAAGCTGTAGAACACTTTAATAAATTCTATTCTAAATATAGTTTAAAACCTAATTTCTAATTTAATTAGCCTAGAAAGAATCCTTTATACTAATTGAGTACTAAAAGAAAATCATTACTGTTTGTTTCATAAATCACGCAACCAATTTTAGGACTCGAATCTATTATTTATTAGTACACCAATGCTACCATTTGTTATAGCCCTTAAATTTATACTAGCAAATTGAAGAGATTAAATTTCATATTATTATTTTTTCTAGGCTATTCTTTGGTAGTATCGGCACAAAACAATTCTATTAGAATAAAAGCTTTCTTAGATTTTAGTAAAGCCGAACTTAGAATTGAACAAAGCACCTCTTTTTACAATACCAGTACCTCTAATTTAGACACTATATATTTTCATAATTGGGCAAATAGTTTTAGAAATAGGCGTTCACCACTATCTAGAAGGTTAATTGAAGATTATGACAAAAGTTTATATTTCTCTAGCAGAAAAGATAGAGGAAGGTCAGATATTAAAAATATGTCTGAAAACTATCAATATCTAAAATGGGATATTGTAAAAGGTTCTCCAGATATTGTTAGAGCTACATTAAATAAGACGCTTGAGCCTGGCGACTCAACAAACATTACAACTTCTTATATTGTGAAAATAACGAAAGATATCTTCACAAAATATGGTAAAAATGAAAATACTTTCAATTTAAGATATTGGCATTTGGTACCTGCTGTTTTTGATTCAAAATGGCACACTATGAATAATTTGAATATGGATGATTTTTATATGAATCCTACAGATTATGATATTGAAATAAAACTACCCGAAGGTATTACTTTGAATAGTGATTTAAACCATACAAAAACTAGCTTTCCTCCTTATACAACTCATAAATTAACAGGGAAGAATAGAGTTGATATTGAACTAAACATCAATTTTTTTAATGATTTTAACCGCTTCAAAACAGATAGCATTGAAGTCATTTCAAATTTAAACGGCACCGTACTTAGGGATGACATAAAAACGAATGTTGTAAACCGACAATTAGCTTTTATAGAAGAACATCTTGGTAAATATCCTCATAAAAAAATACTTATTAATAAAATATCATATTATAAGAATCCCATTTATGGATTAAATCAATTACCAAAATTTTTCAACCCATTTTCGGGAGTTTTTGAATGGGATATTAAAATGTTTAAAGTACTTACTAAAAAATATATTGAGAACACTTTACTTGTGAATCGTAGAGAAGATTACTGGTTAGCTGATGGTATTCAAGCTTACTTAATGATGCAATATGTAGAAAAATTCTATCCAGAAATTAAAGCAATGGGTAATATTTCTAGAATTTGGGGAATTCGTAATTATAGTATTGCAAAGTTAGATTTTAATGGTAAATATCCTTTTGTATACCAATTTGCAGCTCGTAGAAATTTAGATCAACCTTTAAATACCAGAGCTGACTCACTTTCAAATTTTAATAGAAAAATTGTAAATAAATATAAAGCAGGTATTGGTTTACGATATTTAGATGAATATCTCCAAGACAGTATTATTTCTAGAAGCATTAGAGAATATTATCAAAACAACAACTTAAAACTCACAAACAGCAAGCAATTTGAGCCTATAGTAACTCAAAAATCTCACAAAAATATCGATTGGTTTTTTGGAGATTATATTAATTCGAAAAAGAAAATAGATTATACAATCAAGAAAGTCACTAAAAGTGAAGATTCGGTTACCGTAACCATAAAAAATAAGCGAAATTTTACAGCTCCTATTGCTCTTTATGGAGTCAACAAAAAAAAGGAAGTTGCCTTCAAAAAATGGTTAACTAATATAGATTCTACCACCACTATTACAATACCTAGAGGAGATTATACTAAACTCTCTTTGAATTATGAATTTTTGTATCCTGAGTTAAATTTAAGAGACAACTGGAAAAATTTAAATGGTATTTTTAACAAACCTATTCAGTTTAGATTTTTTAAAGATATTGAGAACCCTTATTACAATCAGGTATTTTATAATGTATATAACGATTATAACTTTTATGATGGATTGTTAGTAGGGCTTCGATTATATAATGAAGCTATTTTCAAAAAGAAATGGCTGTACAAAATTACACCAACTTATGGGTTAAAAAGCAAAAAATTATCAGGTTCATTCTCCTTACTATATGAGCAATTACCCGAAAAAACAAAAGTAAATAGATATAGATTTGGTATTGGTGGTAGTACATTTCAATACGCTCCTAATTTGTCGTATACAAGATTTACACCTTTTGCAACCATCGAATTTAAACGTAAAAGCTTGAGAGATGTGGGCGGTAAAGCTTTGTCTGCTAGATACGTTATAGTTGATAGAGAAACCGATCCAATGATGCCGGCTTTAGAATCGGACTCCTATAATATTTTTAATGTACGATTCAATTCTTCTAAACCAGATATTATAACAGATATTCGGTACGGAACTGATTTTCAAATTTCAAAAGACTTTAGCAAGTTAGCATTAGATTTTCGCTATCGAAAATTAACAGATACGAATCGTCAATATGATCTTCGATTATTTGCAGGCACTTTTTTATACAACAACACAACAGATTCTGGCAATTTTTTCAGTTTTTCATTAGATAGGCCTTCTGATTATTTATTTGACTATAATTACCTTGGTAGATCAGAAGAAGCTGGTTTTTTAAGTCAACAAATCATCATTTCTGAGGGTGGATTTAAATCGCAATTTGAAAATAGATTTGCAAACCAATGGATGGTTAGTGCTAATAGTAGTGTAAGTATTTGGCGATGGGTTGAAGCTTATGCAGATGCAGGTTATTATAAAAGTAGAAATCAAGATATTTTATTTAAATACGATACTGGTATCCGTTTAAATTTGGTTCATAATATATTCGAAGTATATTTTCCGCTACAATCAAGTTTAGGTTTTGAACCATCATTGGATAACTATGATCAAAAAATACGATTTGTGATAACTTTAGACCCTGGCGCAATTATCAATTTTGTAAAAAGAGGCTTCTTTTAGAGCTTAAAAGAACATTTTTATTAATGTTTATTTAAAATTTATAATTTTAATTCAAAAATATTATCTTTGCAAAACCCGAAAACAATACGTGTTCATGTCAGAAAAATTGATTGATTCTCAGCAAAAACTATCCTATGAAGATTTTAAAAGAGAAATACTACACGATTACAAAATTGCAGTAATAAGTAGACAGTGTAGCTTCTTAGGCCGTAGAGAAGTACTAACTGGCAAAGCCAAATTTGGTATATTTGGTGATGGTAAAGAAGTACCTCAACTAGCCCTAGCTAAAGCTTTTAAAAATGGCGATTGGAGATCTGGTTATTACAGAGATCAAACTTTTATGATGGCCATTGATGAGCTAACTCCTAAGCAATTCTTTGCTGGTTTATATGCACATACAGATATTGTGGCTGAGCCTTATTCTGCCGGAAGGCAAATGGGTGGGCATTTTTCTACACATTCTTTAAATGATGATGGTAGCTTTAAAAATTTAATGCAACAAAAAAATGTGAGTGCCGATATTTCTCCTACAGCTGGTCAAATGCCTCGGTTATTAGGTTTAGCACAAGCATCAAAAATTTTTAGAAGAGAAAAACAATTAAAAAGTAAAACAAATTTTTCTAATAATGGTAACGAAATAGCTTGGGGTACTATTGGTAACGCGAGCACTTCTGAAGGCTTGTTTTTTGAAACATTTAATGCTGCAGGAGTTTTACAAGTACCTATGGTGATTAGCGTTTGGGATGATGAATATGGTATTTCTGTTCATGCTAAGCACCAAACAACTAAAGAAAATATTTCTGAAATTTTAAAAGGATTTCAACGCGATGAAAACAATAAAGGATATGAAATATTTGTTGTTGAAGGTTGGGATTATTCTAAACTAATCGACGTTTATAACCAAGCATCAACCATAGCTCGTAAAGAACATGTACCTGTTTTAATTCATGTAAAAGAATTAACTCAGCCTCAAGGGCATTCTACTTCTGGTTCGCATGAGCGCTATAAAACACCTGAAAGACTACAATGGGAAAGAGATTACGATTGTAATACAAAGATGCGTGAATGGATATTAAGTGTTTTTGAAAATGAAGAAGAAGTTAGAGAGATAGAAAAAAATGCTAAAAAAGAAGTAAGTCTTTCAAAAAGAGAAGCTTGGACTGAGTATCTACAACCAATTAAAACAAAAAAAAGCCAGCTTTTATCATTATTAGAAAAAATTAGTGCAATTAGTACCAATGGTGTATTCATTAACAAGTTAAAAGCTGACTTACAAAAAATTAAAGAACCATTAAAAAAAGATGTATTGTCTAACGCTCGTAAAGTATTAGTGTATCTAAAAGATGAGCAATTTGATGAGAAAAAATCTTTACAACAATGGATAAAAAATTACACACAAGAAGAATATATAAATTATAGCTCAAACCTTTACAGTGAAAACGAAAACAAAGCTACATCTATTAAAGAAGTATTGCCGATTTATAATGAAGATGACAAATTAGTAGATGCACGTATTATACTTCGAGATAATTTTGATGAAATTTTATCTAAAAATGAAGATGTACTTATTTTTGGTGAAGATGTTGGGCAAATAGGTGATGTAAATCAAGGGCTTGAAGGTTTACAAGAAAAATATGGCCAATATAGAGTTGCAGACACCGGAATACGAGAAGCAACCATTATGGGCCAAGGTATTGGCATGGCGATGAGAGGTCTAAGACCTATTGCCGAAATACAATATTTAGATTATATATTGTATGGATTACAAATTTTGAGTGATGATCTTGCAACACTACGCTATCGTACATTTGGCAAGCAAAAAGCACCATTAATTGTACGTACACGTGGTCATAGACTTGAAGGAATTTGGCATTCGGGATCACATATGGGCGCTGTTATTCATTTATTGAGAGGTCTATATATTTTGGTGCCTCGTAATATGACTAAAGCAGCAGGTTTTTATAATACTTTATTAAAAAGTGATGAGCCAGCGTTGATAGTTGAGAACCTAAATGGATATAGACTAAAAGAAAAATTACCAACAAATATGGGAGAATTTTTGACTCCTATAGGTATAGTGGAAACTATAAAAGAGGGGCAAGATGTTACTGTTGTTTCATATGGTTCTACCTTAAAGCTTATAGAAGAAGCCGCAATTGAATTATCGAAAGTAGATATTCATATTGAAATTATTGATGCACAATGTCTATTACCATTCGATATGAATAATGATGTTGTAAAAAGCCTAGAAAAAACTAATAGACTAGCCATAATTGACGAAGATGTTTCTGGTGGAGCGTCGGGTTATTTATTAGATCAAATATTAAATAAGCAAAAAGGCTATCAATTTTTAGATAGTCAGCCAATTACTATAGCTTCCAAAGACCATAGATCAGCTTATGGAACTGATGGTGATTATTTTTCTAAACCATCTATAGAAGACATATTTGAGGGTATTTATGCAATGATGCATGAAGCAAATCCTGATAAATTCAAAAATCTTTATTAAAAAAACGAGTTCCCCTATTTAAATTAGAAGTAATTTTTTACTTTTGGACTTTATAAACTTATAACTAAACAATTCTAAAATGAAATTAATTAAAGTAATAATCTCATTTCTTACCCTACTATTATTTTCATTCAATGCCACTGCGCAAGCCAACGAAGAAAAAGGTTCTTTAAATTCTGGTACAATAAATAGTCAATTCGATTATTTATATAAAAAATCTCCTAAATGGACTGACCCGAGAACTGGACAAAGATATAAAACAGTTAAGATTAATAATCTATTTAAGTTTAAAGAAAATGTAAGCGATTCTATTAAACTCATTCAACAAAAATATGAAGCTGCCAATACTACAATTGCAACTCAAAAAAATGAAATAGAAACGTTAAAAACTGATTTAGGTAAAACCAATGATAACTTAAGCTCAGTTACTAAAGAAAAAGATGAGATAAGCTTTTTAGGAATTCCTATGAGTAAAACAGGTTACAACACAATCTTATGGTCAATAATTGGTATTTTAGCAGCTGCAACTGCCCTATTCATTGGTAAGTTTCAACGTAGTAATGTAGTCACTGTAGATGCTAAAAAAGCTAAATCTGAAATTGATGAAGAATTTGATAGTTATAGACAGCGTTCTATAGAGCGTGAGCAAAAACTAAGACGTGAATTACAAGATGAGATTAATAAGCAAAAATATGCTAATGATGAAGTTATTGCTCCTGGAACGGTTGTTATTTCTGCTGCTGGAAATTGTAACGATATTACTAAAGTGGT
>RCNE010001578.1_pt1 | contig 12322 bp, 4 predicted proteins | sample 2041361 | NCBI WGS metagenome assembly RCNE01 (sample SAMN09708229, study PRJNA481090) | Marine sediment metagenome, whole genome shotgun sequencing project.
GTCACTGATCATTGCGGCAGCTGTACTGCCTGCATAGATGCCTGCCCAACAGAAGCCATTGTTGAGCCTTATGTGGTAGACGGCAGCAAATGTATTTCCTATTTTACCATTGAACTTAAGAACGAAATTCCTACCTCTGTAAAAGATAAGTTTGATGATTGGATCTTTGGTTGCGATGTTTGTCAGGATGTATGTCCCTGGAACAGGTTTTCTAAAGCGCACCGGGAACCGCTATTTAATCCGCACCCGGAATTGTTGTCAATGACCAAGAAAGACTGGGAAGAAATCACGGAAGATGTTTTTAAAAAAGTATTTCAAAAATCAGCGGTTAAGCGTACCAAATTTTCAGGATTACAGCGAAACATAGAATTTCTAAAATAAAGCACCCGGGAACTACAACGTTTTCGAGGGTAAAATGATCAGTTTTTTAGCATGATTTTATTGTTAACAAAGATAAAGGACTATATTGAAGATCTGTTTACCAAGTATTTACAAAAGGATTAAATTTAATTTCTCTATACAACCTATACTATGAAGACCTGGAAACCCGAGTTAAGTTTTTGGCAAATATTCAATATGAACGTCGGCTTTCTCGGCATACAGTTCAGTTTCGGGTTACAACAGAGTGCAATCAACCCTATTTTTCTCTTTTTGGGTGCACCGGAAGATATGCTGCCTATTTTAAATATCGCCGGGCCGGTTACAGGTTTAGTCATTCAGCCTCTTATTGGGGCCATTTCTGACAAAACTTGGTCGCCACGTTGGGGCCGGAGAAAACCATTTTTCCTTGTCGGGGCTATAATTGGAAGTTTGTGCTTGTTCGCATTTCCATTGAGTCCTGCATTATGGTTTGCCGTCGGGTTACTATGGATTTTAGATGTGGGAAACAACATGGCTATGGAACCTTATCGGGCTTTTGTTGGTGATAAGTTGCCTAATAAGCAATTGAGTTTGGGCTATCAAATGCAGAGTCTTTTTGTTGGTGCCGGTATTGTCCTGGCCAATGCCTCTATTTTCTTGTTCCAGGATTGGTTTGGTGGAGATGCTGAAGTGGCGGGTTCTATTCCTAAATGGTTGTACTATTCCTTTTTTATAGGCTCGGTATTGTCGGTATCGACCATTTTATGGTCCGTGCTTAAAACCCCGGAAATTCCTCCCAGCGATGAAGAACTTGCCGAAATTAATTCTCATAAGGCATTGCCCTTTGCAGCTCGTTTTAAAATGCCGTTTATTGAAATTTCAAAAGCGGTCAAAGAAATGCCCAAGTTTATGTGGAAGCTTTCAGCTGTATATCTTTTTCAATGGTATGCACTATTTGTTTATTGGCAGTATATAACACCCTTGTTTATGAAAACTATGGGATATGATCTCTCATCGGCAGCTGCGCAATCGGCAAAAATGAGTACTACATATAATATTGTAACCGTTGTCGTTGCTTTGGCCTTGGTTCCTTTGACAATGAAGTATGGCGGGAAGAAAATTTATGCAGCAAGTTTATTAGGTACCGGACTCGCTTTATTGACCGTTCCATATATTTCAGACCCGGTTTATGTTCTCTTTCCGATGGTGCTTTTTGGTATCGGGTGGGCTGCCATGATGGGTATTCCGTATACCATGGTCTCGAAAATTGTACCTCAAGATCGACGTGGTGTTTATATGGGTATTTTGAATATGATGATCGTTATTCCAATGGGAATAGAGACGCTTACCTTCGGGACGATCTTTAAGAACTTCTTGGGCGGTAATGCTGTAAACGCAATGCTTTTTGCCGGCACTTTCTTTATTATTGCCTCGCTTTTTGCCTTGCGCTTAAACGTTACCGCGGAAGAAACCCAATCATAGTGGATTTCCGGATATCGAAAACTCAATTATCCTATAACCTCTGAAGGTTCCAAAAGCATAATCCAAAGCTTGACCTAATTTTAATTGTATTCAAAGATATGTTCGTATCCCAAGAAATACTCTTAAATTTGAGATTCAAAATGAATTCATGGGCGAAGAGAAAAAAAGAAGAGAGGCATTAATCTATCATGCCAAACCTACACCGGGCAAAATTAAAGTTGTTCCTACGAAGCCTTACGCCACTCAGCGTGATTTAGCTCTTGCCTATTCTCCCGGTGTAGCCGCGCCTTGTCTGGAAATTAAAAAGGACAAGGAGAATGTGTATAAATACACAGCAAAAGGAAATATTGTTGCCATTATCACCAATGGTACAGCTGTTTTGGGGCTTGGAGATATTGGCCCGGAGGCTTCCAAACCAGTAATGGAGGGCAAGAGTTTACTATTTAAAATTTTTGCGGATATAGATGGTATTGATATTGAACTTGACACAAAAGATGTAGACAAGTTTGTAGAAACTGTAAAGATTATAGCGCCTACTTTTGGGGGGATAAATCTGGAAGATATTAAAGCTCCTGAAGCTTTTGAAATTGAAAGAAGATTAAAGGAAGAGCTTGATATTCCTGTGATGCATGATGATCAGCATGGAACAGCAATAATTTCGGCTGCTGCATTGCTAAATGCATTGGAGGTAGCTAATAAAAAAATAGAAAAAGCAAAGATCGTTGTTAGTGGAGCCGGTGCGGCGGCGGTTTCTTGTACAAGACTTTATAAAGCCTTTGGTGCCGTAGCAGAGAATATTGTTATGTTAGATAGCAAAGGTGTAATTCGCCAGGATGCAGAAAATCTCTCCAAAGAAAAAAGAGAATTTGCTACAAAGAGAAAGATAAATACCTTAGCCGAAGCTGCTAAGGATGCCGATGTTTTTATAGGACTCTCTATTGCTGATATCCTGAGTCCGGATATGCTTAAATCGATGGCAAAAGATCCAATTGTCTTTGCGATGGCCAATCCGGACCCTGAGATAAAGTACAAACTGGCATGTAGTACAAGAGATGACGTTATTATGGCTACCGGAAGATCTGATCATCCCAATCAGGTGAATAATGTTTTGGGATTTCCATTTATATTTCGAGGGGCACTGGACGTAAGAGCAACTAAAATTAACGAAGCCATGAAAATGGCAGCTGTAAAAGCATTATCTGATTTGACCAAACAACCAGTTCCCGAACAGGTAAATATTGCTTATGGTGAAACCAGATTAACTTTTGGCAAGGACTATATAATTCCAAAACCCTTTGATCCAAGGCTTATAGCGGAAATACCACCGGCGGTAGCAAAAGCAGCCATGGAAAGCGGAGTTGCAAAGGAGCCTATTGAAGACTGGGACAGGTATAGGGAAGAACTCCTTAAAAGATCCGGAGATGATAATAAGGTGATGCGACTATTGATGAATAGAGCTAAAAATAATCCAAAAAGGATTGTTTTTGCTGAAGCGAATCATTTGGATGTGTTGAAAACTGCTCAAATTGCTTGTGAAGAAGGGATAGCAATCCCTATCTTATTAGGAAATAAAGAGGTGATCTTAGAGTTGAAGAATGAGTTGGAATTTGATGCAGATGTACTAATAATTGATCCTAAGGATGAAGATTCCAAAGCGAAAAGAAAAAATTATGCCGCTAAATTCTTCGAAGCAAGAAAAAGAAGTGGAGTTACTTTATACAGTGCGAATACTAAAATGAGGGAGCGTAATTATTATGGGGCAATGATGGTTCTGGAAGGCGATGCAGATGGAATGATTTCAGGGCATTCTAGGGCATTTTCAAATGTGGTGAAGCCAATTTTTGAAGTCATAGGAAAAGCAAATAACGTTTCAAGGGCCGCAACGGCTCATATTATGATTACCCAAAGAGGTCCATTAATCCTTTCAGATACATCAATAAATATTGATCCGACTTCAGAAGAATTAGCTGAGATAACTCAGATGACAGCTAATCTGGGTATGGCCTTTGGTTTTGATCCTGTTTTGGCACTTCTGTCATATTCTAATTTTGGTTCTTCCAACCATCCTCATGCCGTTAAGGTAAGGGAAGCCATTAAGATATTACACTCAAGAAATCCGCAATTAATAGTGGATGGAGAAATACAAACTGATTTTGCACTTAACAAAAAACTTCGAAAAAGTCAATTTCCTTTTTCCACACTTGGAGGTAAAAAAGTGAATACATTAATTTTCCCAAATCTTGAATCCGCAAATATTACCTATAAATTACTTAAAGAGCTTCATGCGGCAGAATCAATTGGTCCAATTATGCTTGGCCTTAGAAAGGCGGTTCACGTTTTGCAATTGGGGGCCAGTGTTGAAGAGATGGTGAATATGACTGCCGTAGCAGTTATAGATGCTCAGGAGCGCGAAAAAAGGCGGAAGGTAAAAATGGGATTGAGCAACTAGTAGGATTGATAAACTATTTCTATAACAAACAAAGTACGAATGATTACCCATTTAAAAGGCAGGCTTGTTGAAAAGAATCCCACTTACGTGGTAATAGAATGTGCAGGCGTAGGCTATTTCGTAAACATTTCCCTTCATACTTTTTCGAACATTTCAGGTTCTGAAAGTATTCAGCTTTACACCCATTTACAGGTAAAGGAAGACTCGCATACCCTGTTTGGGTTTGCGGAGAAATCTGAAAGAGAAATATTCAGGTTATTGCTTTCTGTTTCTGGAATAGGTTCAAGTATTGCAAGAACCATGCTTTCTTCACTTACACCCGTACAGATTAAAAACGCCATTGCAAGTGGGGATGTTCCTACAATTCAGGCTGTTAAAGGTATAGGCGCCAAAACCGCTCAGCGTGTTATTTTGGACCTAAAAGACAAGGTTTTAAAAATCTATGATATTGACGAAGTTTCACCAAATTCAAACAATACAAGTAAAGAAGAAGCGTTATCTGCTTTAGAGGTTCTAGGGTTTGCCCGAAGGCAGTCAGAAAACGCTGTTGACAAGGTTTTATCTCAGGACTCTACTCTAAGCGTAGAGGACATTATAAAACACGCGCTTAAAAATTTGTAAATAAGTTTGAAAAAAGGGGCAAAATCAATTCTTAAATCATATTCATTTAAGCTTTTTTTACTTTCCTTCATTTTCCTGGGAGTTTTGAATACAATACAGGCTCAGGAAATTAATGAACAGGAGACAGATTCTATACAGATTGATTCTGTTCAGACAGGGTTTGCATTGGGAAGAATTTTACTGGAAAACCCTAATAGTATTGTTTCCAAATATACTTATGATCCTAATCTTGACAGATATATCTATTCTGAAATGGTAGGAGATTTTGATATTAGCTATCCTATTATACTTACCCCTGAACAGTATTTAGACCTGGTTCAAAAAGAAAACATGAAGTCCTATTTTAAAGAGAAAATAGATGCCTTCTCAGGGAAAAAAGCAGGCTCCGAAGAAGCACGAAAAAACCTGCTTCCCAATTTCTATGTAAATAGCGGATTTTTTGAAACCATATTTGGCGGAAATACTATTGAAGTAATACCCCAGGGATCTGTGGCAATGGACCTTGGTGTTATATGGCAAAAAAATGATAATCCGGCACTTTCTCCAAGAAACCGAACCAATCTCTCATTTGATTTTGATCAACGGATTAGTTTAAGCTTGTTGGGAAAAATTGGTGAGCGATTGCAGGTAACTGCAAATTATGATACTGAAGCTACTTTCGATTTTCAGAATTTAATAAAATTAGATTATACACCCACAGAAGATGATATCATAAGAAAAATTGAGGTTGGTAATGTAAGTTTCCCTCTAAATAGCTCTTTGATTAGAGGGGCACAAAGCCTTTTTGGTGTAAAAACTCAATTGCAGTTTGGCAGGACTACCGTAACTGCAGTTTTCTCTGAGCAGCAATCTCAAAATAGTTCGGTAGTAGCTCAGGGTGGTGGTACCTTGAATGACTTTGAATTATCTACCTTGGATTATGATGAGGATAAACACTTTTTTTTAGCCCAATATTTTAGGGATCAGTATGATGAGGCTTTAACCAATTATCCTTTTATCAAAAGTCAGGTTCAAATTACACGTATTGAAGTTTGGGTTACAAACAGAGGTCAGCAAACACTTAATGTAAGAAACATAGTTGCTATCCAGGATTTAGGCGAGGCCCTAAAGGAAAAAACCAGGATTGGAATTGCAAATGGTGAACCGGCAGGCTTTTTTAATACTTCAGCTACCAACCAGGAATTACCAAGAAATAATGCGAATGACTTCGATCCTCTTTTAATTGATAATGGAGGGGTGCTAAACTCCAATATAAGGGATATTGCTACAGTAGATGATGGTTTTGACATAAATACCGGATATCAGGTAAATCAAGGATTTGACTATGCTATCCTGGAAAATGCCAGAAAACTTGAAACGGGAAGAGACTTCCAGTTTGATTCTCAATTGGGATATATTTCTTTGAACCAGCGTTTAAGCAATGATGAAGTACTGGCCGTGGCCTTTCAGTATACCTACAAGGGTGAAATATTTCAGGTTGGTGAATTTGCCAATGGCGGAATAGATGCTACTACGGTTACCCCTGGAGTGGAAGTTCCGCAAATTAGTAATAATACACTTGTCCTGAAATTACTAAAAAGTAATATTACCAATGTGAACGATCCTATCTGGGATATAATGATGAAAAACATATATGCTACCGGTGCTTTTCAATTAAGTCAGGAAGATTTCAGGTTCAACATCTTATATTCAGATCCAACCCCAAGAAATTATATTTTACCGGTGGTTGAAGGTCCGGGTTCGGGATGGCCCGATGAAAATTCTCCTGATGGGGCTTTGCAGGATAGAATTCTTCTGGATGTTTTTAATCTGGATCGCCTAAATACTTTTAATGATGTTCAGAAAGGCGGAGATGGTTTCTTCGATTTTGTTCCCGGGATTACTGTAAACGCTCAAAACGGCCTGATACTTTTCACTAAAGTTGAACCCTTTGGCGAGTTTTTATTTGATGTATTAGGTGGAGGTACATATGATGTAGACAATGATCAGGGATATAACGAAAACCAGCAAAAATATGTTTTCAGAAATATGTATGCCCTGACTAAAGCGGCGTCTTTACAAGATGCTGAAAAAAACAGATTTAAACTGAAGGGACAGTATAAATCTGAAGGCTCAAGCGGTATCCCAATAGGCGCCTTTAATGTGCCAAGAGGATCTGTACGAGTAACAGCGGGTGGCCGCCAATTGCAGGAAGGAATAGATTATACGGTAAATTATCAGGCAGGAACAGTTCAGATATTAGACCCCAGTTTACAAGCCTCAAATACACCTATAAATATCTCTGTTGAAAACAATGCGATTTTTGGCCAGCAAACAAGAAGATTTACTGGTTTTAATATTGAACATCAATTCAATGAGAAATTTATCTTAGGGGGAAATTTTCAAAACCTCAATGAAAGGCCTCTTACTCAAAAATCGAATTACGGTGTTGAGCCGGTAAATAATAGCATCTTTGGTCTTAATGCAAATTTTTCAACAGAGGTTCCTTTTTTAACCAGGTTGGTCAACAAATTACCGAATATAGATACAGATGTTGCCTCTAATGTATCGGTTCGTGCTGAAGCCGCATACCTCAACCCTAACTCTCCTAAAAACGCAGATTTTCAGGGAGAAACCACGACTTATTTAGATGATTTTGAAGGGGCGCAGGCACTTATAGATATCCGTTCTTCATTAGGCTGGTCATTGGCCAGTACGCCAGAGGAGTTTAAAATTGATGGCGAGCAGGATTTAGAAACAGGTTTTGAAAGAGCAAAAATGGCCTGGTATACTATAGACCCTATTTTTTATACGAACCAGCGTCCTTCTGGCATTAATGATGACGATATATCCACAAATGAGACGCGTAGAGTTTTTATTGATGAAGTATTTCCACAGGTAGATATCGCCCAGGGACAAACTACCGTTCAGAATACTTTGGATATGGCCTATTATCCAAATCAAAAAGGACCTTATAATGCAAGTGCTACATTTAATGGCCTCCAACCAAATCAAAAATGGGCAGGAATGATGCGTTCTTTGAGTAGTACAAATTTTGAGCAATCGAATGTTGAATTTGTTCAATTCTGGGTTATGGATCCATATGTAGATGGAATTGCAACCGGTCCTGGTGAATTGGTTATTAATTTAGGTAATATCTCTGAGGACATTCTGGATGATGGTAGAAAACAATATGAAAATGGTTTGCCGGGTCTGAACAGCAATGATCTCACCACACCCACCGATTGGGGCGTGGTTCCGGCTACACAATCTCTGGTTTATGCTTTTGATGCCAGCGAAACTAACCGTTCTCTGCAGGATATCGGTTTTGATGGACTTGACAATAGTCTGGAAGCTGCACAAGGGTACAATGGACCCGCGGAGGATCCCGCTCTTGATAACTTCCAATACTATTTGAACAGGGAAGGGGGCATTTTAGAACGTTACCTTGACTTTAATAATACGGAAGGGAATTCACCTGTTACGGTTACAAATACCGATAGGGGCTCAACAACTTTGCCCGACGTGGAAGACGTTAACCGGGACCTTACTATGAATACAATTAATAGTTATTTTGAGTACCGTATTCCTATTAAACCTAACACCACTATCGACGATCTTTATGTAACGGATATCAGTGAAGGAACTACGCCCGATTTACCCAATGGGACTCAATTAAACCGAAGATGGATTCAGTACAAAATTCCATTAAGTGATTTTACAGATGCAGTAGGTGGAGTATCAGATTTTAGATCTATCAGTTTTATGCGGATGTACCTTACAGGCTTTACAGATGAAGTCGTAATGCGTTTTGCGACCCTGGATCTTGTACGTATCGATTGGAGAAATTATACAAAATCCCTCTCTTCAGATAATGATGATCCAGCAGATGATGCGACTATCGTAGACGTCAATACCGTGAACATAGAAGAGAATAGTTCCAGAACCCCAATTCCTTATGTTTTACCTCCAGGCGTCCTAAGAGAACAATTAAATAATAATAACACTATCATTCGTCAGAATGAACAGTCCTTGTCATTCAAAGTCGAGAATCTTCAGTCTCAGGACTCCCGAGGTGTCTTTAAAAATGTAAACATTGATATACGACAATACAAAAGGTTAAAAATGTTTTTACATGCTGAAAAGATTGTGAATTCTGATTATCTGGATGACGATGTACCCTTGGTCGCATTTCTAAGGATAGGTACAGATTTCTCTGAGAATTTTTATCAAATAGAAGTCCCTTTAAAGTTTACACCTTTTGGTTCTACAAGTCCGGAAGAAATTTGGCCCGCAATAAACGAAATGGATTTTGCCCTGAGTGACCTCACCAAAATTAAATCTCAAGGTATTGCCGACCAATCCCTGAGTGAAATCAGTTTTTATGAAATAGTTGATGGTGAAGTTGTTTCTGTTGATGAATTTGCTCCCAGAGTATTAGGGCAGATTCGTTATGGAATCAGAGGAAACCCTTCATTAGGTACGCTGCGAAGTGCTATGTTGGGGGTTAAAAATATTGATAATCTCCCAGCACGTGGCGAAGTTTGGTTTAACGAATTACGTATGGCAGGCTTAGATAATAACGGTGGCTGGGCTGCACTTGCCGCAGTTGATGCGAACTTGGCTGATTTTGCTAACGTCACTGCCACCGGAGGTAAGAGTACTCCAGGTTTTGGTTCAGTAGATCAAAGGCCAAATGAACGTTCCAGGGAGGATGCAGTGGCCTACGACATAGTTACTAATGTGTCTATTGGACAACTTCTCCCTAAAAAGTGGAATGTTCAAATTCCTTTTAATTTTGGAGTTTCGGAACAATTAATAACCCCCGAATTTGATCCGGTATATGACGATTTAAAGCTTGAAGACAGAATAGATGCTGCAAATACTCAGGCCGAAGAAGAAGACATAAGAGAGCAGGCAGAAGACTATACTAAAAGAAGAAGTGTCAACTTTATCGGAGTACGCAAGAATAGGGGTCCTGAAGCAAAACCCCATATTTATGATATTGAAAATTTTACTTTTAATTATTCTTATAACCAGACAGATCATAGAGATTTTGAAGTTGCGAGATTAAAGGATCAGAATATTAAGACAGGCTTTGTCTACAATTATAATTTTAAGCCCGCATCAGTAGCACCTTTTGAAAAAAAGGATTCCTTATTTACAGGGAGCTACCTTAAATGGTTGAAAGACATTAATTTTAATCTATTGCCGACCAGTTTATCAGTACAGTCAGATTACGATCGTCAATTCAACCAGCAGCGGTTTAGAGATGTTCTGGAAGCTGGTGTCGAAAAGCTTGCGTTACCATTGCTCCAGCAAAGAAACTATCTTTTTAATTGGCAATATGCCCTAAACTATAGTTTGTCCAAATCATTGCGCCTGAATATTACGGCCTCCAACAATAATATTGTACGAAACTATTTTGAAGAAGATGGTAACCCTGATTCAGATATTAACCAAGACCTGAATATTTGGAATGGCTTCTTTGATATCGGAGAACCCAACAGGCATGCCCAGCAGTTTCAGTTAAATTATGATATCCCACTAAACAAGATACCTATCCTGGACTTTATCAATGCGCAATATACTTACACCAGTAATTTTGATTGGCAACGAGGTGGTGACGCTCTAAATGAAGTGGTACAGGAAGCCCTTGCAGATGATAATGCCGTTATTAACACTGTTCAAAATGCCAATACACATACCATTACCACTGCGCTAAGCATGCAACGTCTTTATGACCAAATAGGTCTTAAAAGGAGGAGCGGCAAAGGGGAGATTGGTAATACTCCTGTTCGCCGTGATAAAGCTGGAAATCCGGCGGCTGGGGAGGAAAAAACAAAAAAGAAAAGTAGTGCTGGGTTCAACACTTTTGTAGATATAGTAACAATGGTAAAACGTATTAACGTTAACTATAGAGAGAATAATGGTACGGTTTTGCCCGGATATACCCAGTCTATTGGATTTATTGGAACTACAAGGCCATCATTGGGCTTTGTCTTCGGAAGTCAGAAAGATATACGCTATGAAGCAGCTCGTAATGGATGGATTACCCCCTATAATGAGTTTAACGAACAATTTATAAAACGAACTAACAAACAGCTGAATATTACAGCTACAGCCCAACCCGTTCGGGATTTGACCATTGATTTATTGGCAGACAGGCAATTTTCCAGCAGTCTACAGGAGAATTTTGAGATTAATGGAGGGGTGTATAAACCTCAAACACCTAACACATTTGGAAACTTCAGCATATCTACAATAATGATTAGTACAACGTTTAGTAAAAGTGATGAATTTGTATCAAAGAATTTTGAAGCTTTCAAAGATAATAGGATTGTTGTAGCAGAAAGGTTATTCTCAGACAGGTCGAGTCCTGATGAAGGAGTAGATGAGAATGGATATCCTTTAAGATATGGCCCAACAAGCCAGGACGTGATTTTACCAGCTTTCTTTGCCGCCTACACCGGCCAGGATGTAAACAGGGTTAATTTAGATGCTTTTAGAGATATTCCTATACCTAATTGGAATATTAAGTATACCGGGTTAATGCGGATTAAATCCTTTAAGAAGAAGTTCAAGCGCTTTTCATTGAGCCATGGTTACCGATCTGCTTACAGTATTAATACCTTTCAAACCAACCTCGAAAGATCCCAACTTGTCAATGATAAACTTCCCCCAATTAATCCGGAAACACAAGATTATCTTCCGGAAAATATTATTAATAATGTTGTTCTTACAGACCAGTTTAATCCTTTAATTAGAGTTGATTTTGAAATGCAAAGTTCTCTAAGCGTTCTGGCAGAAGTAGGTACAGACAGAGCGTATTCTTTTAGCTTCGACAATAACTTGCTTACAGAGATTATTGGTCAGGATTATACAGTGGGACTGGGATATCGTTTTAAAGATGTAAAATTCGTAACAAACATTGGCGGGCAGAAACAACGGTTGAAGGGCGATTTAAACCTAAAGGCAGATATTACATTGAGAGATAATCTTACCATTATTAGAAATCTCAGCTTAGATAATAATCAGATAACTGCCGGGCAGAATTTATTATCTGCTAAATTTGGAGCAGACTATGCCCTAAGTAAAAACCTGAATGCTTTATTCTTTTTTGATTATTCATTCTCGAAGTTCGCTGTTTCTACCGCATTTCCTCAGACAACTATCAATACAGGGTTTACCGTTCGATATAATTTCGGAAACTAAAGACATTTTGAAACTTTATTAGACGAGGAGTCCAAATAATATTTTTTTGGATATTGTTTTCATGTGATATCCGCACATTTAAGGATTTAGCCTCTTATCCTGCCTATTTTTTTTTGAAAACCAACAGATTATCTACTACATTTGCGGGCAAAACAAAACGAAATAAAATGAACATACCATCAGAATTAAAGTACACCAAAGATCACGAATGGATAA